>JGI12316J14372_10003343_pt1 | contig 15357 bp, 14 predicted proteins | sample MarCyaLeptolynsp_FD_14372 | JGI IMG/M metagenome (IMG submission 14372) | reverse complement strand
AGAAGAAGAAGACGGCTTTTGCCATCTTTTGCCACCTTTGTGCCATTTTGTGCTGGTGGATAGGGTTACGGTTTGGACTGCAGGGAATCGCGTTGCAGGTGCGAATGTTTGTTCGATGTCGCCTGTTTGTTCAGTGTCGCCGGCCGGCTTCGGGAAAACCGGATGCCAGTACAGACAGTGTTTGGATGTGAATGGTTTCCGAATAGGCGGATTTCGGGCCGAAATGCCGGTTGAACCCGCTGGAGACCAGAAAGGACGCCAGGACGAATGGAACGGCGGACTCGCGAAGCCGACATGTGGCCAAAGGGCCACAGTTCGCGACGTTTAAGGTGTTTGTCGATCCTGAACTGCCGTGTTGGCGAAATGTTTAGTCGTAGGCCCTATAGTATCGAGTGTGGTTGAGCGGCGTCGAGGGGACGGCGCAACATGGAAACTGGGAACCGCGTGAGACGGCATGGTCGCCTGGCGCAAACTGGAAATTGGCCCAATTTGTTGGCGGCGCGCAAGACGGCGCAATAACGAAGCGGGCAAAAACGGAAACGATCCGCAAAGCGGGTCAACAATAACAATGTATGCACTTAACATTGGCCTAGTGGCCGGCCTGATGGCTGGTATGAGCACAATTCTGTTGGCTGGCACACCAATGCCGGCTCTCGCAGATGAGGTGAAAACAGAGTCCACCCGGTCATTTCGGCCGGCCGATAAACTCGAAGACAGGCTTTCGGATGGATTTGTCCGCAAATCGGACGCGGAGAGGCCGAGAGTCGAACAAATGTTGAGTTATGGCCAAAGCGCTTTTTCCGAAGGCGACTACGGTGCGGCGCTCAAGTTTTTCGAACAGGCCGCTGAAGTCGGACATCCTCTGGCCCAATGGAAACTGGGCAAGATGTATCAGGATGGACAGGGGGTTGGCGCCAACCAGACCACCGCGCTGAAATATTTCACCGATGTTGCGGTCAATCGCGGCGACGAGCCGCCCAATTCCCTCATGGCCCCGTTTGTGGCGCATTCCCTGGTGGCTGTCGGCAAATATTATCTGAATGGGATCAAGGGATCCGANATCCGGAAAAATCCGCACAAGGCGATGAAAATATTTCGCTATGCGGCATCGTTCTATGGCAATGCCGAAGCGCANTTCAGTCTCGGGCGCATGTATTTCGANGGCCGGGGAGGCTATCTCGACAAGAAGATGGCGGCCCGGTGGCTTAAACTGGCTGCGCTGAAAGGCCATCATCAATCCCAGGCGCTGCTTGGCCGCATGATGTTCATGGGCGATGGCATTCCGGCTCGGCCTTCCGAAGGACTGATGTGGCTGACCCTGGCACGGGAACGTGCGGAAGGACGCGAAGACGACTGGATCCGGGAAAATCAGGAGCGGGCCTTTGCGCTGGCGACGGAGAACGAGCGCCGCTCTGCGATTACCGGCGCGGGCAAATGGAACAACGCGTTCGTGAGCCGCCAGTAATCCGGCGGTCGCGCAAGACGAATGTGGTCTGGAGCGAATCAGCCCTCGCTGAAGCAGCGATAGCCTTTGTTTCATCCCGATTTGTCGTTGATTGTCCGGTTGGCCGGGCCTCGAAGGGGGGATGCGGGCGCAAACCGCTTCAACGGCACAAACAGGAATCCGGCAAACACTACACCGACAATTCGATCCAGACCGGCACGTGATCGGAAGGTTTTTCCCAGGCGCGCACGTGCCGGTCGATTGCGGCACCCTCCAGTTTGTCGGCAGCCTGCGGCGACAGAAGCAGATGGTCGATGCGGATACCGTTGTTTTTCGGCCATGCGCCGGCCTGATAATCCCAGAACGTATAGAGCGGGGCCTGCAGCGAACAGGCTCGCACCGCGTCGGTCAGACCGAGATTGACCAGGTCGCGATAGGCGTTGAGCGTCTGCGGCAGGAACAGGGCGTCGTCGCGCCAGGCCTCCGGCGCATGACAATCTTCCGGCTCTGGAATCACGTTGTAGTCACCGGCCAGGACAAACGTTTCCTCATCCGCAAGCAGATCCTGCGCACGGGCTTTCAACCGCTCCATCCACGCAAGTTTGTAAGGGTATTTTTCGGACTCGACCGGATTGCCGTTCGGCAGGTACAGGCAGCAGACACGCAGGGCACCAGTGTCCGTCGACACGACACATTCCAGGAATCGCGCCTGTTCGTCGGTGTCGTCACCGGGCAGCCGCTCGACGACTTCGTCAAACGGCAGTTTCGACAGAAGCGCAACCCCGTTGAACCCCTTTTGCCCGTGGACGGCGACGTTGTAGCCCAGATCTTCGAACGCGGCCTTCGGAAACGCCTCGGTCATAGATTTGATTTCCTGGAGGCAGGCAATGTCGGGCGAGGCTTCCTTCAGCCATGCCAGAACATTGTCGATCCGCGCCTTGACGCCGTTGATGTTCCAGGTGGCAATTTTCATCCGTGACCGTCCCCTTGCTTCTTCCCACATCCGGGAAGCGGCAACTGGCCCGGTGTCGCTAAATCGAAAAGCTTGTCCCGCAACCGCATCCGGCAACCGCTTGCGGATTGTTAATCTGGAACGATTGCCCGATCAAGTCATCGACGAAATCGATCACGGAGCCGGACAGGTACTCCAGCGAAATCGGATCGATGAAGACTGTCGCGCCGTCCTTTTCGAGGACGAGGTCGTCGCCGTCGGGTTGGTCGACAAGCTCATATTTGTACTGAAACCCGGAACATCCGCCGCCTTCGACGCTCACACGCAGGGCGGAGGCGTCTTCCTCTTTCGACAGAATCGTGGCGATGCGGCTGGCCGCACTTGAACTGATGACTACCGGAGCTTCTTCAACGGACATGGCATATCTCATCGTTGGTCATTGCTGGTGAATTTAGGCACTCTCCGCCCGCTTGCAAACAAAAACCTCTCATGGCGTTCAAAAACCGTGCCGGGCTAGTCGTTTTGACGGACCTGTTGTCGCACGATAAAGGCCAATTCGGAACAAGGCGTTGACAACCCAATCCAATTGGTCCCGACATCGGCGGGATCTCCGTGATTCCCGTCCGCAAGCCGCGATTTCGGTCGATTCTCCTTGACGATCCGGTGTGGTAATTTAAGCCATGAATCCTTTCGCGGCGCGTTCGAATTGACAAAGTTCGCCGCCCGATCAGGCAAAACAGGTATGTATGATGCTGAACGGCGGCGCCTATGCCAACAGGGCTCCCTACGCGGTCAACCCGGATCGCAGTCGTGGTCGGCTGTTTCCCGAGCCGGCAAGTCCGACCCGAACGCCCTATCAGCGCGACCGGGACCGGATCATCCACTCAACAGCGTTTCGCCGCCTCAAGCACAAGACCCAGGTGTTCGTCTATCACGAAGGCGATCACTACCGGACGCGACTGACCCACACGATCGAAGTGTCCCAGATTGCGCGTTCAATTGCGCGGTCGCTGCGGCTCGACGAGGATCTGACCGAATGTCTGGCGCTTGCGCACGATCTCGGACATACGCCGTTCGGCCATACCGGCGAGGACGCACTGGATGCGGCCATGGCGAATTACGGCGGGTTTGACCACAACGCGCAGAGCCTTCGGGTTGTGACCAGCCTTGAACGCCGATACGCGGAATTCGACGGCCTCAATCTTGCCTGGGAGACCCTTGAGGGGCTGGTCAAACACAATGGACCCCTGACGCTTCGCGATGGGTCGCCAATGCCGGAAAGCTCCGGCAAACCGCTGCCGCATGCCATCCGGGTTTATCAGCGATTGCAGGATCTGGAACTCTCGACATGGCCGAGTGCCGAAGCGCAGGTTGCGGCGATCGCCGACGATATCGCCTACAATGCCCACGATATCGATGACGGATTGAGAGCGGGGCTGTTCGGCCTCGACGACATTGCCGGTCTGCCGCTGCTCGGCGATTTCCTGGCCGAGATCGACCGCAAATACCCGAACCTGGAGGAAAACCGACGCGTGCATGAACTGGTCCGCCGGCTGATCACCAGGATGGTGGAGGATGTCATCGTTGTGGCCTCGACCAAATTCGCCTCCCGGGAACCGCAATCGGTCGAGGCGGTCCGGCAATCCGATGAGGCCTATGTTCATTTTTCATCGGAGATGCGGGACGCGGACCGGGCGATAAAACAGTTTCTGTTTCCCAATATGTACCGTCATGAAAATGTGGTCCCGATCCGTCGCGACGCCGAGCGGATGGTCGGGGATCTGTTCGAAGTCCTGTTCGCCGATCCGCAGAAGATGCCAGAAGAATGGCGTCAGAACCTTGAAACGCTCGATGAGAAGCGTCTGGCGCGCCGCGTTTGCGATTACATAGCCGGCATGACCGACCGGTACGCAATTTCCGAACACAGACGCTGGTTTGACGAAACGGCGGATTTGCGTTAGGGCGCGACAGCCAGTGACCCCGGTCAGGGCAACGGCGGGCAGGGAGTGAAGCCGCGCGCCGGCGCTGACCGCGCGCAAAACGCCATCCACAGCCTCACAATGGTGCACGAAGTTCGATCCTATGAACATCTATCTCGACTTAACAAACAAGATCAAGGACGCCGTTAAAGCTGCTGGATTCAAAGCAAAAGATGGTGGCGATCCGGACCTCTCGAATGTCGCGGCCGAGCCGCCCAGAGATGCCGACCATGGCGACGTGGCCAGCAATGCGGCGCTTGTGCTGGCGAAACCGCTCGGACAGAAGCCGCGCGATATCGCGATGCGTCTCGCGACCGAGCTTGCGAGCGACAGCGACGTCGAATCCGCCGAAGTCGCGGGACCGGGATTTATCAATATCCGCTTGAGCCAGGACTATTGGTCACGCGCATTCCTGGAAATCCTGGAAGCCGGGGTCGATTTCGGCCGGTCGCAGATCGGCGGCGGCAAGAAGGTCAACGTGGAATATGTTTCGGCCAATCCGACAGGTCCGATGCATGTCGGCCATTGCCGCGGCGCGGTCTTCGGGGATGCGCTTGCCAATCTGCTTGATTTCGCCGGATATGATGTTACGCGGGAATATTACATCAACGATGCCGGCGCCCAGGTCGATGTTCTGGCCCGGTCGGCATTCCTGCGCTACCGCGAGGCGCTTGGCGAAGATATCGGCGAAATCCCCGAAGGACTGTACCCCGGAGACTATCTGAAGCCGGTTGGCATCGCGCTGGCGGGCGAACATGGTTCCGCGTTGGTGGACCAGCCTGAAGACCAGTGGCTCCCGACGGTCAGGGATTTTGTAATCGATGCGATGATGACCGTGATCCGCGATGATCTTGCCGCGGTCAATGTTCGCCACGATGTGTTTTTTTCCGAAAGATCCTTGTCCCACGCGCAAGCCGAAGACGGCGCCAACCGCAACCGGGTCGACGAGGCGATCGACTATCTGCGTGAACGGGGCCTGATCTATGAAGGCACCCTGCCGCCGCCGAAGGGGCAATTGCCGGACGATTGGGAAAATCGGGAACAGACCCTGTTCCGGGCGACGGAATTCGGGGATGATGTCGACCGCCCGCTGATGAAATCAGACGGTTCCTACACTTATTTTGCGTCCGATATCGCCTACCATTACGACAAGCACCTGCGCGGCTTCAACGATATGATCGACGTTTGGGGCGCCGATCATGGCGGTTATGTCAAGCGCATGCAGGCCGCCGTCAAGGCAACCACCGGGGGCGAAGGCGCACTCGACGTCAAATTGTGTCAGCTGGTCAAGCTCTACCGCGGCGGCGAGGCTGTCACCATGTCGAAACGGTCCGGCAATCTGGTGACATTGCGTGATGTCGTGGAGGAAGTGGGTCGCGATGCCGTGCGGTTTATGATGTTGTACCGCAAGAACGATGCGCCGCTGGATTTCGATTTTCAGAAGGTCACCGAGCAGTCGCGCGACAATCCGGTCTTTTACGTCCAGTACGGCCATGCGCGGGCGCAGTCGGTATTTCGCCAGGTTGGAGAAGACGTGCCCGATCTCAATGTTTCGGATGCCGCTCTTAAAAAAGCCGATTTCTCCCTGTTGAACGATGTCGGAGAAATGGCGATATTAAAACGACTTGCGCAATGGCCGAGACTGGTGGAGAGCGCGGCGTCGGCGCATGAGCCACACAGGATCGCATTTTATCTCTATGAGCTGGCGAGTGACCTTCATTCGCAGTGGAGCAGGGGAAAAGATGCACCGCGCTTACGGTTTATTAAGGCTGACGACAGAGAGTTAACCGTGGCAAGGCTTGCGCTCGTTCGCGCGGTAGCATTGGTGATTGCGTCGGGACTCGGTATACTGGGAGTAACTGCACCTGACGCAATGCGCTAGCGCAATCGGTCTCAGAGAACGACGATCTCCGACCTTTGCCAAGTGTATCGAGTCATTCGGGGATGCGTGATGGGAAATGTAATGACTGGCCGCCAGGCTTACGGTGACTACGACAGCACCGCTTCCGAAAAACAATCCGACCATATCGACGACCCGCTTGCCGAACTGGCGCGGATTGTCAGCGAGGGCGACGAATACCTTCGAAAACAAAGGCTTGAGGCTGAGGCCGAAGGTTTGCTTGACACGTCGGGCGGGTACGATCAGACGGTTGAACCGGACAATCGGACCGAACCTGACGCAGTCGCGGACCACCAGGGATATGCGCCGGCCTCATACCAGCCCGACTCCCCCGAATTTCATGACGGTGATGCCGGTCAACAGCCCTACGCTCAAGTGGACTATCAAGAGCCGGACTATCGGGAACCGGATTATCAGGAAGCGGATTATGAGGACTCAGATTCCCGGATAGAGGATTATCGGCAGCCGGTTTCACTGGACCAGAACCGGTTTGAACAGGATTTGTACCAGACGGACGAAACCGATCCGCAGGCCTATTTTGAGGCGGAGTTTGCCGAAGATCATCCTGGAGACGAGGCCGTCGCCGCCGAACCCTCCGCGGCGCAATATTATGAGCAGCCATCCTATGAAGGACAGACCGTCCAGGATCCTGAATATTATGATGCGCCTGCGGATGACACCGGTCCGGAAGCCGACCAGCAGCCCGACGTCGGGGCATCCATGCCCGAGTTTGCGCCACTTCCCGCGGTCAATGACCCCTACGAAACCGTTTCGAATGCCACCGAGGCCCTGACCGAAACCCGCGTCGCGGCCGACGATCAGGCGTGGGAAGAGCCCGAAGCCAGTGAATATGACGATCCGCCGGCGGACTATGCGACGGCGGATCCCCATGCCGCGGAGATGCAGCCGGACCTGCGCGATCCCTATCTGAATGAGGCGGATTACCAGCCCGCGGTCGAGGCTGTCACCGAGGCCTCGGACTATTCCGTCGACAGCGCCTACTATCCGACAGAAATGCAAGGCGAGCCGACAGAAATCCATCCGACCGCCGAAGAGCCGGGCGTTGCGCCCGATATTCAGCTCGACCCGGCGGCGCTTGTCGGACCGGCCGATTTTGCCGAACCATCCTACGCCGAAAACCCCGACCCGGTCGGGCACAGTTCCCATGTGGATGCGGGTTACGCAACCGAACCGCAGGTCCGGTACGAACCGCAGGTAGAGGCGCCGGCGGAAAACACTGTCTGGCCGGAGGAGGGGGATCCCTACACCATTGATCCCCGCGAAAATGTTGCGATGCAGGCGTCAGCCGGTGCACAGACCGATGTCGATTCCGGCGATCTTTCCTATGGTGTGGGCGCCGATGGCGATCTGGTGGAGACCGTGCCGCCGATTGCTGGCGTCTCGGATCCGAATGCGGCAGCGGCGGAGCCCGCCTCCCGCAATCTCGGTCTGAAAGCAATGGCCGCCGTTGTTGCGCTGAGCCTGCTTGGTGGCGGCGGATTGTTCGCCTACCGCACCTTCGGCGGGGCGGGTGCGGCCGGTGAACCGAAAGTGATCAAGGCGGATTCCGGCCCATTCAAGGTTGAGCCGGACGCTCCGACGCAAACCGGATCGGCAAATGCGCCGGGTTCGGGCGTCTATCAAAGGCTTTCCGGCGACGGCCGTACGGACAAATCCCAGGAACGGATTGTCGTTGGCAAGGAAGAACCGGTCAATGTTGCGCGCAATTCCGACAATGCAGGTGCTGCCGAACCGCGCTCCACATTGCCGAAACCGGTGAAGACGATTGTCGTCAAGCCGGACGGAACTTTTGTATCCCGTCCGGATCCGCGCGCTGCCCAACCGTCGACAACCGCCGGAACGCCTTCGCAGCCGACACCGTCGGTGACCGCGAACCAGCCGGACAAAGCGCCGAAATCCGTTGCCAGGGTCGTGACGACCACACCGATTCGCACGGTGACGACCGACCGCACGAACGGGCAGGCGCAAGAGTCTGCCGCGTCCGGAACAACGCCGGCCGCAGCGGTGTCGCAACGGGCGCAATCCGCCGCCGAAACGATTGCCAACGCAAACCCGACCGTCGTGACGTCCCTGGCCGAAGCCGGACGGCAGGGCGACCCGACCGTTACCGGGCGCGCCGAGGAGGAAACCGCTCCGCCCGTCACCACGATCACCGTGGTGCCGCGGGCCAAACCGCCGGTTCCGGCGCAACGCACGAGAGCGTTCGCTGCAAACGATCAGGCCGCTGCGCCTGCAGCTGAAACCCGTGCGCCCGCTCAAGCGGCGCCCGCGCAGCAGTCGCAACCTGCGGCTGCCCAGACCCGTGCAGCGCCGACCATACCCAAGGGCGCCTATATCGTTCAGGTTTCGTCGCAACGGTCCCGCAAACAGGCCCAGGATGCGTATTCAAGTCTGCAACGGCGGTTTCCCTCGGTGCTTGGCGACGTGCAGCCGGTGATCCAGAAGGCCGATCTCGGCGATCGCGGAACCTACTACCGGGTGCGGCTTGGACCTTATCAGCAACAGGCCGCCGCCAGATTGTGCAGCAACCTGAAATCCGCCGGTGGCGACTGTTTCGTGCGCAGGAACTGACCGAGACGATCTGCACAAATCATCGATCCGGAGCCTTTCACTGTTTCCATGAAACTGTGCAAGGCTCCGGGATTTCATGCATCGGAGCGCTTTGTGCCGCGCCGCCGCCGTGATGCGTTGCGCGCCCCGACTTTTCCTCAATCGGTGCACGGGGCGCGTTGACGGGGAAGCCCGCGCCGTTTAAGGGCGTTGTATGGCCCAGAAATCATTTATTACAGGCTGCGAAGGTCTTGCTCTGTCCAGCGAGGAAACCGCCTTCGTTCGAGCGGAAAAACCCTGGGGGTTTATCCTTTTTGCCCGCAATTGCGCTGATCGCGACCAGATAAGGCGGCTTTGCCAGTCCCTGCGGGAGGCGGCCGATGACCCGGACGCCCCGATCTTTATCGATCAGGAAGGCGGGCGGGTGCGGCGGCTGCGACCGCCGCTTGTGCCGGACTATCCCGCGGGTGCCGCCTATGGCGCCGTTTACGCGCGCAATCCGGCCGACGGCCTGCGGGCGGCGTGGATCGGGGCCCGTCTGATTGCGCATGACCTGACTGATCTCGGCATAACCGGAAATTGCGTTCCCATTGTCGATGTCCGGCAGCCCTACGCCGATGAGATNATCGGCGACCGGGCCTATGGCGAAACGCCCGAGCCGGTGGCTGAAATCGGTCGTTCCGTATCGCAGGGAACCCTTGCGGGAGGCGCACTTCCGGTCGTGAAACATATTCCCGGGCATGGCCGGGCCCGCATGGACAGTCACAAGGCGCTGCCCATTGTCGATGACGCGATTGAAACATTGCGGGCGGTCGATTTCCGGCCATTTTGCGTGCTGAACGATCTTCCGCTCGCAATGACTGCCCATATTGTTTACTCCTGCCTTGACAAGGAACTGCCGGCAACGACATCCGCGACGGTAATTTCGACAATCATTCGCGGAGAAATCGGCTTCGACGGCGCGCTGATGAGTGACGATCTGTCCATGCAGGCGCTTTCGGGCACGATTGCGGAACGAACCGCGGCGGCGCTGGCGGCGGGGTGCGATCTGGCCCTGCACTGCAACGGCGAACTGGCGGAAATGCGGCAGGTGGCCGCCAAGTCGGTCGAATTGTCCGGCGAGGCGCTCAGACGATGCGAAGCGGCACGGTCGTTGTGCGGGGCAGGTGGGGATTGTGATGCAGCGGCCCTGCGGGCCGAACTTGACGATTTGCTGTCGCCCGTTTGCTGACTTGAAAGGGATGCATCCATGGACGAACCGCGCGAGACGACCGGCAATGACGAGTGGGACGCGCAGCCTGAGCGCGTCGAAGAAGCTGCGCCGAAACTGGTTCTCGACCTCGATGGTTTCGAGGGGCCACTGGACATTCTGCTCGTGCTGGCGCGGGATCAAAAGGTCGATCTCCTGCAGGTGTCGATCGTTGAACTGGCCGATCAGTACCTGACCTTTATCGAAGAAGCGCGAAAACAACATCTGGACCTGGCCGTCGATTACCTGGTCATGGCGGCCTGGCTGACCTATTTGAAATCCCGGCTGCTGCTGCCGGCGCAAAAGGACGACGAGGAACCAAGCGCCGAAGAGCTCGCCGAGGAACTGGCGCGACGGTTGCGCCGGCTTGAAGCGATGCGCGCGGTCGCGGCCAGGTTGATGAATCGCGGCCAACTGGGCCGCGATGTGTTTTTCCGGGGCGCCGCGGAGACGCGGGAAACAAAGATTACCAAGGTCTGGGACGACACGCTGTACGATCTGCTGTCGGCCTATGCGGCGCATCACAAGAAAACCCGGAAAACCGTGCTGCGGCTGGAAAAACGGACCGTATGGTCACTGCAGGATGCCCGCGATACGCTGACCAGGCTGATCGGTGAAATGGCGGACTGGTTGCCGCTTGAAGCGTTTCTGGCGCCGTTTCTGCAGAATCCGGCGGAACGGGCGACCGTGCTGGCCAGTTCGTTCACGGCCAGCCTGGAGATGACCCGCGAAGGGGCGATTGAGATGCAGCAGGGCGCTGCCTTCGAACCCATATTCATTCGATCCCGCAAGCTGGCGGCGCGCGCTGATCACAAGACCGGACCTGAACCCTCCGGGGGTGGAGAGACCGGCCGTGGCTGACAATGTCACCAACCTTCAGTCGGAAGACCACAGGCAGCATCTGCGGATGCTGGAAGCGATATTGTTTGCGTCTGCCGAGCCGCTGGGAATGTCCGAGCTTGCCGTTCGCATGCCGGAGGGAATGGATATCGAGGGATTGTTGCAGAACCTGCAGTCGGCTTATGCGTCCAGGGGGGTAAATCTGGTTCGCATTGCCGGGAAATGGGCGTTCAGGACCGCGGACGATCTTGCCTTCGTGCTGCAGCATGAAGCGGTGGAAAGGCGCAAACTGTCCCGTGCGGCCATCGAAACGCTCTCAATCATTGCCTACCACCAGCCCTCGACGCGTGCGGATATCGAAGAGATCAGGGGGGTGTCCACGTCCAAGGGCACGATCGACGTGCTGTTGGAGACAGGGTGGGTCGGGTTGAAGGGACGCCGCAAAAGCCCGGGCCGGCCGGTTACTTACGGCACGACCGAGGCTTTTCTCATTCATTTCGGGCTTGAAAGCGTGTCCGACCTTCCCGGATTGGAAGAACTGAAGCAGACCGGACTGCTCGACCTGAGCCCCGAGGGCAGCGACAAATCGCGCCAGGGGCAGCTTTTCGATCCCTTCGATCTTGCCGACCAGCATGACGACGCCCCAGATGATGTCAACGAGGAGATCGATGTCTCCGATGATGGCGATGGTGCCGTCGGCGACGATGACGGCGATGACGGTCGCGGCAATGACGATCGGGGCGAAGATCTGTGACAATCGGAGCAAGCGCGACCTTGAAGCGGCCGGGGTGGGGGCGGCGCGGCACCGCTGCGGCGACCATTGCCGCAGCGCTGTCGTTTGAAGACGTCGCACACAGATTCGGCTCGGTAACCGCGCTGCGCGGAATTTCGCTGGACGTCACTCCGGCGGAGGTGCTTTGTCTTTTGGGCGAATCCGGGTGCGGCAAGACCACATTGCTGCGCATCGCCGCCGGCGTTGAGATGCAAACCGCCGGCAGCGTTCTGATCAACGGGAAGGAAGTGGCTGGACCAAACACATTCCTGCCGCCGGAACGGCGCGGCATCGGGCTGATGTTTCAGGATTACGCCCTGTTTCCGCACATGAATATTCTGCAGAATGTGATGTTCGGCCTGTCGAATTACACGACGAAGATGGCGGAGAACGAAGCCCTCAAAGCCCTGGACCGGGTCGGATTGCAGGGCTATGCCGGGGCGTTCCCGCATGCGCTGTCCGGCGGAGAGCAGCAACGTGTTGCACTTTCCAGGGCGATCGCGCCGAGGCCGGGCATATTTCTGATGGATGAGCCGTTTTCCGGGCTCGATTCCCGCCTGCGCGACAGCGTGCGCGATGAAACGCTTACGGTTCTCCGGGAAATCCGATCGACCTGCGTTATCGTGACACACGACCCGGAGGAGGCGATGCGGATGGGGGACCGGATTGCCCTCATGCGCGACGGCAGGATCGTGCAACTTGGGACGCCAGACGAGCTTTACCGAAATCCCGAAACCCTGTTTGCGGCCCGGTTCTTTTCCGAACTCAATGAATTTCCCATCGAAGTTGTCGACACGATCGCCGACACGCCCTTCGGACGGATATCCTGCCCGGATGTGCCGGAAGACTGGACGGGCTCCGCCGCGGTGCGCCTGCAGGACGTGAAGGTCACGCGTGTCGGCGACGGCAAAACCGGCCGGATTGTCCGGCGGCAGTTTCTGGGTGAGGTGGATCTGCTTGAAATCGCGGTCGAGGGGCTCGACATATTGATCAGGGCGCGTTGCGGAGAGATCGCCGAATTTGCCGTTGGAACGGATGTCGTCGTATCTGTCGATCCCAAGGACGTGATGATCTTTCCGGAAGAAACGGTATAGAATGACGCGAGCTCGGGGCCGAACGCGTCCGTCGGCTTAACCCTGGTGACCGGTTAGTTGGCGCCCACGGTCGCATTTTGTTGCGGTGCGGACAGGCTTTCTGTAAGAGTGCGGCAAAAGCGGTTTGCAGTTTGAAATTAGGAAAAGGAGTACAGCTCCATGTCTATCGGGATCTGGCAGGTTGTCATCATCGGCGTGATTGTCGTCCTATTGTTCGGTCGGGGCAAAATCTCCGAGCTGATGGGGGACGTCGCAAAGGGCATCAACAGCTTCAAAAAGGGGCTGGCCGAAAAAGACGAGGATGATGGCAAGACCATCGACCACAGCGAAACTGAAACGGTGGCAACCAAAACCGCCGACGAGCAAAAAAAGGCAAGCTGAAGCTTTCCTTGCTGTAACAGTTGGAATCGTCCGGGGCACTGTCGCTGCCGGACGTTTGAGGTCTGATGTTCGATATCGGTTGGACGGAACTGCTTATTGTGGCCACGGTCGCGATCCTCGTGGTCGGCCCGAAGGATCTGCCGCGCATGCTGCGCAGCTTCGGCAAGACCGTCGGCAACCTGAAACGCATGGCGAACGAGTTTCAGGGTCAGTTCAGCGAGGCCTTGCGGGAGGCCGAAACCCAGGCCGGTCTTGATGATGCCAAGGAATCAATGGCCGACCTTCACAAGATCAATCCGTTGAAGGATTTCAAGGATTCCATCAACCCGCTGAACGATATCGGCAAAGATATCAATACGTCGCTGAATTCGGATGTGAAGCCGGCTGCCGGCGGCACGGATGCCGCCAAGGCCGCAAACGATACCGCCGCGTCAGCCGAACCCGGTGTTGCCGCAAACCCCGGTGTTGCCGCAAACCCCGGTATTGCCGCAAACGATGTGTCCGAGGGACCCGGCGCTGCGGCGACGGCCGCATCCGAGATTGCTCCGGCTTCTGACAAACCGGACGCGCAGAAAGCAGGCCTTGGATGACCGTGAGCGACGACGAAGACGATATCGAAGCATCCCGCGCACCTCTGATCGAGCATCTGATTGAACTGCGGCAGCGACTGTTGTGGTCGGTGATCGCGATTGCGATCGCCTTTGTCGGGTGTTTCTATTTCGCCGAGGACATTTTCAACATATTGGTCGTTCCCTTCGAGCGTGCCGCGGAAGAACCGGTCAGTTTCATTTTTACCTCGCCGCAGGAATTTTTCTTCACGCAGATGAAACTGGCTTTTTTCGGGGCCCTGTTCCTTGCGTTCCCGGTTATTGCATCGCAATTGTACATGTTCGTGGCGCCCGGTCTCTACAAGAACGAGCGCGGCGCATTCTATCCCTATCTGATCGCGACCCCGATCCTGTTCGTCATCGGCGCGAACCTAGTTTATTTCGTGGTCATGCCCCTGGCGATGAACTTTTTCCTCGGAACCCAGCAGGTCGGGGAAGATGTCCCGGTGAAAATCGAGTTGCTTCCGAGGGTGTCGGAATATCTCGGCCTGATCATGACCCTGATCTTTGCCTTCGGTCTCGTGTTCCAACTGCCGATCGTGCTCACATTGCTCGCCCGGGTCGGATTGACAACGGCGGACGGCCTGAAGACCAAACGGAAATATGCAATCGTGATCGCATTTCTGGCCGCTGCGGTGCTGACACCGCCGGATCCGATCAGCCAGATTGGTCTTGCCCTGCCAACGATCCTTCTTTACGAGATTTCCATCCTGGCCGTTCGTTACGTTGAGCGACGGCGGGCGCAAGCCGAGAGCGATGACGACTCGTAGACATCGGCTTCGTAAAGCTGGCTACCTGGTATTTCTCAAGCCTGTTATTCAGAAAAACCTCGATGCGGGGGGATCCCATGCATGACATACGGTGGATTCGGGAGAATCCGGAAGCCTTCGACAATGGCCTGAAACTGCGCGGTGAGGCGCCGAGATCCTCGGATCTCATCGCCCTTGACGACAAACGCCGTGCCCATGTGGCCTCGCTTCAGGAAATCCAGGAACGCCGCAACGTTGCATCGAAGGAAATCGGCAAGGCCAAGGCTTCGGGTGACGAGGATCGCGCCCGTGCGATGATGCCGAAGTCGCGACGCTGAAATCCGACCTGCAGGCCGGTGAGGAGCATGAGCGAGTTCTGAACGCGGAACTGGAAACGGCCCTGGCGGCGATCCCCAACATCCCGCTTGACGATGTGCCGGACGGTGCCGACGAGGCCGACAATGTGGTCCTGCGGGTCGAGGGCGGTCTGCCGAATTTCGAGTTTGCGCCGAAGGAACATTTCGAGCTCGGCGAAGGGCTCGAGATGATGGACTTCGAGGTCGCGGCGAAACTGTCGGGATCCCGGTTCGTCGTTCTGCGCGGGCACCTGGCGCGTCTGGAGCGCGCCCTGGCGCAATTCATGCTCGATACCCATACCGACAAACACGGCTACACCGAAGTGTCTCCGCCGCTCATGGTTCGCGACGAAGTGATGTATGGCACCGGGCAATTGCCGAAATTCGCCGACGACCAGTTCCACACCGATGACGGCCGCTGGCTGATCCCGACGGCGGAGGTTCCGCTGACCAATCTCGTTC
>JGI12316J14372_10003342_pt1 | contig 15357 bp, 17 predicted proteins | sample MarCyaLeptolynsp_FD_14372 | JGI IMG/M metagenome (IMG submission 14372) | reverse complement strand
CGGAGCGCCCCAAGGTTATCGCGTTTGAAAGCGTCTATTCCATGGACGGCGATGTCGGCCCGATCGAAGCGATTTGTGATCTCGCGGATGAATGCGATGCGCTGACCTATCTCGATGAAGTCCACGCCGTCGGCATGTATGGCGACGAGGGCGCTGGCGTCGCGCAGCGCGACAATGTCATGCACCGCGTCGATATCATCGAAGGGACGCTCGGCAAGGCATTTGGGGTTATGGGCGGCTACATTGCGGCGCACGAAACCGTCATCGATGCCATCCGCTCGACTGCGTCCGGCTTCATCTTCACCACATCGACCTGTCCGGTCATGGCCGCTGGGGCATTGGCCAGCATCCGCAAATTGCGCTCCGACGAGGGCCGCAAGCTGCGCAAATCTCACCAGGCCCAGGCAGCGCTGCTCAAGCAGAAATTTCGCGATGCCGGTCTGCCACTGATGGAAAGCGAAACGCACATCGTGCCGCTGCTCGTCGGTGACCCGGAAAAATGCAAGGCTCTATCGGATACGCTGCTGTTCGATTTCGGCATCTATGTGCAGCCGATCAATTATCCGACCGTTCCAAAGGGCACAGAGCGCCTGCGCTTCACACCAGGTCCGGTGCATACGGAAGCGATGATGGACGATCTGGTTGCCGCCATCCTGGCCGTCTGGAAACAGCTGGGACTGGACGAAAAGGCGGCCTAGTTGGCGCGTTTCTTCCCGAGGCCAATCTCCTTGGCAAATGCAGAACGCCGTTTGGCGTAATTTGGCGCGACCATCGGATAGTCACTCGGCAGTCCCCAGCGCGCGCGATATTCTTCCGGCGTCAGGTCAAAGCGCGTGCGCAGATAGCGTTTCAGCATTTTCAACTTTCGCCCATCTTCGAGACAGATGATGTGATCTGGCGTAATCGACTTTGAAATCGGTACAGCAGGGTCCGGGCGCGGCGGCGCGGCGGGCTCGTCGCTGGCGAGATCCAGTACAGTTTCGTGCACAGTCTTGATTAATTCAGGCAGCCCATTTGCGGGCACGGGATTGTTGGCAACAAATGACGCGACAATGTCAGTCGTCATTTCGAGCAACTCGGCTTTTGATTGCTGGGGCATGTGTCGGCTCTTGAATATTTATCTAGAAACCCGCTCTCCGTCGGGCTCGGAGTCTATGAAAGCATCGAATCGAGTAAGAATTCAAGTTTGACGGCCTAATAGAACATAGAAAACCAGTTGATTTGCATCGCAGTATTCACGGCACAAAATGACTGCTTGCAGCGCGCGGCGTGTCGCCGTACATGGACGGGCAGAATTAGGGAATGTGCCATGCCAGACACCAGCCATCCAACCCGCTTCGATACAGCGACCTTCTTCTCTCAATCCTTGAAGGACCGCGATAGCGACGTGTTCGCTGCGATTGAGAAAGAGCAGCACCGGCAGCAACATCAGATCGAACTGATCGCTTCGGAGAATATTGCCTCCCAAGCCGTGCTCGAGGCACAGGGAACGGTTCTGACCAACAAGTATGCCGAAGGTTATCCCGGGCGGCGTTACTATGGCGGCTGCGAATATGTCGATATTGTCGAAGACATTGCCCGCGATCGCGCCAAGCAGATGTTTGATTGCGGCTTTGCTAATGTACAGCCAAATTCAGGCTCGCAGGCCAACCAGGCTGTGTTTCAGGCGCTGATTCAGCCAGGCGACACGATTCTCGGCATGAGCCTCGATGCTGGCGGTCACCTGACGCATGGCGCGCGTCCGAACCAGTCTGGTAAGTGGTTCAATGCGATTCAGTATGGCGTCCGCAAGGATGATCACCTGATTGATTTTGATCAGGTCGAAGCGCTCGCAAAAGAGCATAAGCCGAAACTGATCATCGCAGGTGGTTCAGCCTATCCGCGCCAGATTGACTTTGCCCGCTTCCGCGCGATTGCTGATGAGATCGGTGCCTTCTTCATGGTCGACATGGCGCACTTTGCCGGCCTGGTTGCGGGCGGTGCTCATCCGAACCCGCTCGATCATTGTCATGTCGCGACCACGACTACGCACAAGACCCTGCGCGGACCGCGAGGCGGTATGGTGCTGACCAATGATGCCGACATCTCCAAGAAAGTGAATTCGGCTGTCTTCCCGGGCATCCAAGGCGGGCCTTTGATGCACGTGATTGCTGGTAAGGCCGTTGCGTTCGGAGAGGCGCTGACGCCGGAATTCAATCAATACGCTGCAGACGTGGTCGAGAATGCCAAGGCGATGGCCGCAGCTGCCAAGGCGGCAGGCATGGATCTCGTCTCGGGCGGCACGGACACGCACGTCGCACTGATCGACTTGCGCCCGAAAGGCGTCACCGGCCGGGATGCAGAACAGGCGCTCGAGCGGGCTTACATCACCTGCAACAAGAATGGCGTCCCGTTCGATCCGGAGAAGCCGATGGTGACCAGCGGCATCCGTGTCGGCTCGCCCGCCGGAACGACCCGCGGATTCGGCGTTGAGGAGTTCACTCAGATCGGCAACTGGATCGGGGAAGTGGTCGACGCAGTGGCCAGCGGCGACAGTTCCGCCACCGAGGTGAAAGTTCGCGCTGAAGTTGAAAAGATGACAGCTAAGTTCCCGATTTATAACGGATTGGGGGGCTGATCGATTGCGGTGTCCTTTCTGCGGATCTGAAAATACGGCGGTCAAGGACAGCCGACCTGCAGAAGACAATACCGCTGTGCGTCGCCGCCGGGGCTGCGATAATTGCGGCGCCCGCTTCACCACATTTGAACGGGTACAACTACGCGAGATCATGGTCGTCAAACGCGATGGCAAACGCGTACCTTTTGAGCGCGAGAAGCTCGCCCGCGTGATCACGATCGCGCTGCGCAAACGCCCCGTTTCGACGGAGCAGATCGATCAGATCGTTTCCGGAATTGCCCGCAAACTGGAGAGCAGCGGCGAGACAGAAGTGGCGTCGCAGGACATTGGCGAACTCGCCATGGAGAGCCTGCGGGTTGTCGATCCGGTCGGCTATGTCCGCTATGCCAGCGTCTATCGTGACTTTGATGCGCCGTCGGATTTTGCGGCCTTTATTAAACAGTCCGAGCTGGACGAGGATTAGGCCCGCATGTCGCGCCCTCAGGTCACGCTCAAGATTGCCACCAGTATGGATGGCCGCATCGCGCTTGCGAATGGTGTGAGTCAGTGGATCACAGGCAGTGACAGCCGCGCCCGGGTACATCGGATGCGCGCCGATCACGATGCGGTCCTGGTCGGGGTCGGCACTGTGCTGGCAGACGATCCGCTGCTGACGGCGCGCACCGTGCCGCCACCTGACAAACAGCCCGTTCGTATCGTCGCCGACAGCCAATTGCGGACGCCTGCGCACGCCCGGCTGCTGGCTTCGCAGGGGCTCGGCAAAGTTGTCCTTGCAAGCGCAGGTCCGGCAACCGGCTATCCGGACGACGCGACCCGGTCCGGGCCCGAAATCTGGGTTGTCCCGGGTGAGGACGGCAAAGTCTCGCCGCAACGCCTGCTTGATCGTTGCGCGGTAGAGGGCCTGTCGCGCGTCTTTCTCGAGGGTGGCGGCAAGCTTGCCGCGAGTTTCATCAAATCCGGCCTGGTCGACACGATCCAGTGGTTTCGCGCGCCGATCCTGATCGGCGGTGATGGTCTGCCTGCCGTCGCGGCTCTGGGGCTAACAGAGATGTCAGATGCGCCGCGTTGGCGCACTGCCGCCACGGAACGGATTGGGGATGACACGCTGGAGACTTATGTTAGGGCCTAAGCTCTACAGGAGGGCTCCATGTTTACTGGTCTGGTGACCGATGTCGGAAAAATCCGCAAAGCCGAAGATCGCAATGGTCTGCGCCGGTTCGAGGTCGAATGTGCCTACCCGGCCGACAGTATCGAAATGGGCGCGTCGATCATGCATGCCGGGGTTTGCCTTACGGTTGTCGATTTCGGCGCGCAGGGCGACGGCAGCTGGTTTGCGGTCGAGGCTGTGCCTGAAACGCTGTCGCTGACAGTTCTGGGCGATTGGACCGAGGGCAGCGAGGTCAATCTCGAGCAAAGCCTGAAGCTCGGCCAGGAGCTCGGGGGGCACTTTGTCTTTGGCCATATTGATGGCGTTGGTGACGTCATCTCTGTGGAGCCGGAAGGGCAGAGCTATCGCATCACCATCCGTCCACCTGCGGATATTGCCAGATACTTCGCCAAAAAGGGGTCAGCTGCGATCAACGGCGTGTCGCTGACGGTCGCTGACGCCTTGCCGAATGGCGACTTCCAGGTCGCGATCATCCCGCACACCTGGGAGGTCACCACATTGCGGCAATTGCAGCCCGGGTCGCGGGTAAATCTTGAGATCGACATGCTGGCACGCTACGTGGCCCGGATGATTGGCGTCGATGCGCCGACCCCGCATGACGCTGAAGGAGCCAAGGATGGCTGAAGACTTTTCTGCCGCTATTTCAAGCATTGACGAGATCATCGAGGATGCCCGCAACGGCAAGATGTATATCCTGGTCGACGCCGAGGATCGCGAGAATGAAGGCGACCTCATCATCCCGGCGAATTTTGCCACCCCTGAAGCGATCAATTTCATGGCCAAGTTTGGCCGCGGTCTGATTTGTCTGGCGATGACGGGCGAACGCGGCCGGGCGCTTAATCTCGACATGATGGCGCGCGAGAATCGCGAAAGCATGGGCACCGCCTTCACCGTCTCGATCGAAGCAGCCGAGGGCGTCACCACCGGCATTTCTGCGCATGATCGCAGTCATACCGTACAGGTTGCCATCGATCCGATGTGCGATGCCGCCGACATCGTTTCGCCCGGCCACGTGTTCCCGCTGATAGCCAAGGATGGCGGCACGCTGGTCCGCGCCGGGCATACGGAGGCCGCCGTCGATATCTCGCGCATGGCGGGACTCTATCCCGCCGGCGTCATCTGCGAGATCATGAACGATGATGGCAGCATGGCGCGCTTGCCGGAGCTGGTTTCCTTCGCCCAACTGCACGGCCTGAAAATCGGCACGATCGCCGACCTGATCGAGTATCGCCGCAAGCATGACCGCTATCTCGAACGCCGGGTCGAAGCGCCGCTGGAGAGCACGCATGGCAAAGGCTTCAAGACGGTCGTCTTCCGCAACGCGCTCGACAATAGTGAACACATCGCCATCGTGAATGGCGTGATCGAGCCGGACGGCACGACCATTGTTCGGGTCCACCGCACTGATGTCCTCGCAGATGTTCTGGGCGAGAAGGGGCCGCGTGAAGGTCTGGTTGAGCGCGCCATGAAGATCATTGCTGACTCAGACGAGCCGGGCGTCGTCGTCTTCGTCAACACGATGCGCCCGAATGCGCTGGCCGAACGGCTCGGCATGAAAACGTCGGAGCCAGCGGATGCACATGCGCCGCTGCGCGAATATGGCGTTGGTGCGCAGATCCTGCGGGAGCTTGGCGTGCGCAAGATGATTTATCTCTCGGACACTGAACCGACCCGGGTGGCTGGTCTGGATGGCTACGGGCTGTCAATCGATGGCTGGCGCCCGCTTTCTGAAAAGGATTAAGAGCTATGATGCACCGCATTCTGATTGTGAACTCTCCCTACTATGCCCACATCTCCGAGGAGCTGGAGAAAGGCGCGCGGGAAGCGCTCGAGGCGTCTGGTGATGAGTGTGAGATCGAAACCATTATGGTGCCTGGCGCATTCGAAGTGCCTGGCGCCATCGCCATGGCAGCCGACAGTGCCAAATATGACGGCTACATCGCGCTTGGTTGCGTCATTCGCGGTGAAACCTCGCATTACGATTATGTCTGCGGTGAGAGCGCCAAGGGCCTGATGTACTTGTCGACGGATCGCCGGTTGGCGATTGGCTATGGCATCCTGACCGTCGAGAATGAGGCGCAAGCGCTGGCGCGAGCTGAGCGATCGCAAAAGAACAAGGGCAAGGACGCGGCGATTGCCTGTCTGGAAATGCTGAAACTGCGCAAGAAGTTCGTTCGGTAGGCTCGAAACGCAGCCTCCACACGCAAAAGGGCATGGCTTTTTCAGCGCACCAGTGGCAAGGACGCGCGATGAGCGAACAGAAACTCCCGTTTGAAGTTATCCGCGCCCGGCGGGCCGGTGCCCGGCTGGCGGCGGTCCAAGCCCTTTATCAAATGGAGCAGACCGGACAGAGCGGCAAAGCCGCGATCCGTGACCTGATGGATGACCGGCTTGGACTGGGACCGGATGAAGACCCGGTCGAGGAGGCTGATCCCGACCTGTTCAAGTCTATCGTCAATGCCACGATCGAGCACCAGTCCGCTGTCGANAAAGCGATCCTGGCGCGTTTGTCCAAAGGCTGGAAACTGTCGCGCCTGGACTCGACGACCCGCTCGATCCTTCGCGCNGCGGTGGCTGAACTCGTGGCCCATCAGGAATTGTCGCGCCGCATCCTGTTGGACGAATATGTCTCCCTCGCCCACGATTTCTTCGACAAGACTGAAGCCAATTTCGTCAATGCCGTGCTCGACAATGTGTCAAAGGACTTGCGGCCGGAAGAGGCTTAGGCCTTAGTCCCCAGCGGAGCACCGCATGGACGAAACCACCTGGATCAAACGCTATATTGCCCCGCTGGTCACGTCAGAGGGCGCTGATAAGCTGCGCGACGATGTGGCCTTGCTGACTGCGATCGGACCGACCATTGCGACAATGGACACGCTGGTCGAAGGCGTTCATTTCCTGCCCACAGACCCAGTTTCGACCGTCGGCCAGAAACTGATCCGCGTGAATGTCTCGGATATCTATGCCAAGGGCGCTGAGCCGCTGGAAGCGCTCCTGTCGGTCGCCTGGCCGCGGGATAGGTCGGAGCAGGCATTCGCTGAACTGATGACGGGCGTCGGCCGGGATCTTGAGGCGTTTGCCGTTTCGCTGATTGGCGGCGATCTTGTGCATCATGATGGACCGCTGACGCTGACCATGGCCTTGACCGGGCGCTGCATCGACAAACGCCCCGTTCGACGCGGCACCGGAAGCGCCGGCGACGGGCTCTATGTGAGCGGCGAGATCGGCTGGGGTGGCGTCGGGCTAGAGGCAGCGCGCAAGGGCGATGCCACGGATATTACGAGGCGCTATCAGGTGCCTGAGATCAGTCCGCTTGCCGCCGCACAGACCGTGGCTGAGCTCGCTTCGGCCAGCATGGACGTCTCGGACGGCCTGTTGCTCGATACCGTTCGCCTGGCAGAGGCGTCCGATTGCGGCGCAGTCATCAACCTGGAGCGCGTTCCGCTGGCGCGGGCGAGCGCCGAACGCGACGAGATCCTGTCTCAGTGCACATCTGGAGACGATTATCGCATCCTGATGAGCGCCCCGTCAGGACTGGAGATTCCGGGGTTTTCCGAGATCGGAACCCTGACGGAATCGCCAGGCCTGCAGCTGCGACTCGAAGGGCAGTCTGTTAACGCTCCATCAACCCTTGGGTTTGAGCATTAGGCCGAATCGTAGAGTTCCGACTCGCGCCCAGCGCGATAATCCTTGCGAATGCGCTGTGACTGTTGCAGTCATGGTCCCACTATCACTCAGGACGGGGCAGTGAGAGCCTCGATATAATCAAGGAGGAAGGGGTAAATGACCCTTTGGTTTTGGATAGCCTTAGTCGCGGCTGTGCTCGCGATCGGCTTTGGATGGCTGCAGAGCCAATCCATTATGAAAGCGGATGCGGGCAATGACCGTATGAAAGAGATCGCGTCGGCGATTCAGGAAGGTGCTAATGCCTATCTGAACCGTCAGTACCGCACCATCGCCATGGTTGGCGTGGGTGTGGTCGTCGTACTCGCCATTCTGTTCCGCAATTGGGAAGTCCCACTTGGCTTCGTGATCGGGGCAGTCCTGTCCGGTGCAGCTGGCTTTATCGGCATGAAAGTGTCGGTTCAGGCGAATGTGCGCACCACGCATGCGGCCAGCAATTCCTTGCAGGACGGCCTGTCCATGGCGTTCAAATCCGGCGCTGTGACCGGCCTGCTTGTGGTTGGTCTCGCCCTGCTCGGTGTGGTGGCCTATTACGGCCTGCTGGTCGGCGTCGTCGGTTATGAGGAAAGCAGCCGTAAAGTTGTCGACGGCCTCGTCGCGCTTGGCTTTGGCGCGTCCCTGATCTCGATCTTTGCGCGTCTCGGCGGCGGTATCTTCACCAAGGGTGCTGACGTTGGCGGCGACATGGTCGGTAAGGTTGAAGCTGGCATTCCGGAAGATGATCCGCGAAACGCTGCGACCATTGCGGACAATGTCGGCGACAATGTTGGCGACTGTGCTGGTATGGCCGCTGACCTGTTTGAAACATATGCCGTGACGATTGTTGCGACTATGGTGCTCAGCGCGATCTATTTCGGCGGCACCTCCTATCTCGGCGCGATCCTTCTGTTCCCGCTGGCGATTTGTGCGGTCTGTATCATCGCTTCGGTGATCGGCACCTATTTCGTCAAACTGGGCAAAGGCTCAACCAATATTATGGGTGCGCTTTACAAGGGCCTGATTGCCACTGGCGTCCTGACCGTAGGCGGTCTCGCCATTGCGGTGAACTACGCCCTGCCAAACGGCTTCGGAGAGCTGGAAGGCGCTGCAACGGCGCTTGGTCTTACGGGCGCTGTGACCGGCATGGACTTGTTCCTGTGCGGCGTGGCAGGCCTGGTTGTGACGGCGCTGATCGTGGTCATCACCGAGTATTATACCGGCGTCGACTATCGCCCGGTGAAATCGGTGGCTGAGGCGTCTTCGTCTGGCCATGGCACGAACGTGATCCAGGGCCTCGCGGTTTCGCTGGAATCTACAGCGCTGCCTGCGATTACCATCATGGCAGGGATTATCCTGACCTTTAACCTGGCGGGTCTGTTTGGGATCGCAATCGCGACCACCACCATGCTCGCCCTGGCTGGTATGATCGTTGCGCTCGACGCGTTCGGTCCGGTGACCGACAATGCCGGCGGTATTGCGGAAATGGCCGAGCTTCCAAGCTCAGTCCGTGACACCACCGACGCACTCGACGCCGTTGGCAACACGACCAAGGCGGTGACCAAGGGCTATGCAATCGGTTCTGCCGGTCTTGGCGCCCTGGTGCTGTTCGCGGCCTATAATGAGGATCTCAAATACTTCGCCACGAATGCGGCGGAAAGTTCGATCCTGTATGGCGTTTCCGTCGACTTCTCGATTGCCAACCCATATGTCGTGGTCGGCCTTCTGTTTGGCGGCCTGTTGCCATTCCTGTTCGGCGGCATGTCGATGATGGCCGTTGGCCGCGCGGCTCAGGCCGTTGTGGAAGAAGTGCGCAGCCAGTTCAAGAACGACCCTGGCATCATGGCCGGCACGTCCAAGCCAAACTATGGCAAAGCCGTGGACATCCTGACTTCAGCGGCGATCAAAGAAATGATCGTTCCGTCCATGCTGCCGGTTCTGTCACCGGTGGTTCTGTTCCTGCTGATCTGGTGGATTGCCAGCGTTCCTGCGGCTCTGGCAGCTGTCGGCGCGATGTTGCTCGGTGTAATCGTGACAGGCCTGTTCGTGGCCATCTCGATGACATCAGGCGGCGGTGCCTGGGACAATGCCAAGAAGTATATCGAAGACGGCAATCATGGCGGTAAGGGCTCTGAAGCCCACAAGGCGGCCGTGACTGGCGATACTGTCGGTGACCCGTACAAGGACACAGCCGGTCCCGCAGTGAATCCGATGATCAAGATCACCAATATTGTGGCGCTCTTGATGCTCGCGGTTCTGGCGGGTGGCCACTAGGCGCAACCTGCAATAGAAACAAGAAAACCCGCGCCTTTGAGCGCGGGTTTTTTTATGGCAAATCGTTAACGATGATTGGTCCGGATTTTGCTGCGTATATGGGCGCTAGCTAAATACGAACGCAAATGCCGTTAACGAGTCTGATAAAATTCACGCGCTCAGAGCAAACAAATGGTCGCTATATTTTAGCGCCCTTTGCCTGGGTATTTGCGTTAATGTTGTCCCTCGGTCGGCAGGCGGGCGTGCCCCCGGTGCCAGCGATTGTCGTGGCGCCGATTGTTCCCGAAACGCCGATTGAGGCCCCGGACACGGCCACATCAGACGATCCGATTGTGGACCCGGAGTCCGGGCTCGCGACGCGCCCGGCTCGAATATTCGAACCGGCCCAGCCCCGCCCGGTCCGGCGCGGCGCCTTTTTTGCCGATCTTCGGCGGCCACTCGACCTCAACGCCTGGCGGATGTCAGCGCATGACAATGAGCGCCCCGCAGTGATTTATGGCGGCCCTTGGCGGCGCGAGAATATCATCCAGACGCACGACCGGCTGATCCTGAAGGTTCATGCCAGTAAGAATGGCGAACGCCCGACCATGGCGGAGATGCAGACCCGTGAGAAATACGGCTATGGCCGCTATGAGGTGATCATGCGACCGTCCGGAGAGCGGGGAATTGTCTCGACCTTCTTCACCTATACCGGCCCGTGGACGGGAGACCCGCATGACGAAGTGGATATCGAATTCGTCGGAGCCCGCTCAAGCGGTGTCGAATACAATTACTGGCGGCGCGGACGCAAAGGCGCGTATAGCCGCGAACCTCTCGACTTCGATATTTCCGAGCGCATGAACCTGTACGCCTTCGAATGGCATCCCGATGAGGTGATCTGGTACGTGAACGGAGAAGAGCATTATCGCTCGCCGCGCGATCCGTCGCGCATTCCCGATCACGAAGGCAATATCTTCATCAGCGCCTGGACCGGAATTCCGGCCATGCATGCCTGGACCGGTGCGCCGGCATTTGGCGATGAGGCGCAGGCGGAATATGCCTGCATCTCCTACAAGCCGTTTGACAGTGATTCCTATTCCTGTGCGGATCTGTGGAGCGACGATCCGCAATTCATACGTGATGATACGGAGGCGTCGACCGACTAGCGGCGGCCTGTAGGATTGCCAGGTGTGCGTTCGTCGGTCTGTGGCAATGCGACAGCGCCGACCGTGCCGAAGATCTGTTCCAGCAGTCCCAGCTGTCGGCCACGCGTCGGGGTTTCGCGAGACGCATAGCGAATGACCGAGCCATCGGTCTCGTCATAAGTCAGCAGCTCATCGACAATATCATCCTCGCCAAAGCGGATTGCGGTAATCGAACGGGCTTTGGTGCGCGGCGTAAAAAAGGCAATGCGCTCGCGCTGCGTTGTGACGTAAAACCAGGTATTCTCGTCGAACACACTCTCGGTCGAAGCTGAGCCGAGCTGTGCCAGAACGCTGGCCCGCGAATCTTCACCGACCTTGATGTCGCGTGGTAAAATCTCGTCGGCGGTATACCCGTGATAGTCCTCGATCGGGCTGATACAGGCCGTTGTGAGGCTCGTCAGAGCGATGGATGCGAGAATGACACGTCGCGCCATGAGGGTACTCCTGATAACTGAGCTGGAGATAAAGCCGAAAACCTGTAATTGGCAAGCGTCAGGAAACACCAGGGACAAGACGAAAATAGGGCGGTTCATGTTTGGATGGTTCAACAAATCGAAGGCGGACCCACAAGCGGTTCAAAAGTGGCGGGATGCCGTGACCAAGCTGGCGCGAGAGCCNGAGCCGTATCTGCGCGAATGGATACCGGATACGNTCTATGGCCGGTTCCACATGGTGGCGCTGGTCGCGACCCTCGCCATGCGNCGGTTTCGTGAGCAGGGCAGNGACGGCAAGGCNCTGTCAAAGGCCTTCTCTGAAATGCTGTTTTCCGACTTTGACCACTCGCTGCGCGAGCACGGCGTNGGCGATTCCTCGATTGCTCGTCGCATTCGCAAGATGGGCGAGGAATTNTACGGCCTGGCCACCGCTGTGGACGAGGCGCTGGAACAGGGGGCACCGGACAAACACCTGGCCGACGTGATTCAGCGCAACATCCAGCACGACGCCGAAAAAGCGCTGGAGCTGGGCAAATATGTGCTAGATTTGAACGAGCGCGTCGAACGCGTGCCGAACGCGCAAATCCTTCTCGGTCCCGACGAGCTTTGACTTCGCGTAAAGTAAGCTCACTCTATCCGTTGCCTTTCACAGCGGGCGCGCATAGGTTGCGCCGACTTTTAGGGCATTGTGGAGTTCCGCCGAATGGCCAGCCTTATTCTGTCAATCGACGCCATGGGCGGCGATGCGGCCCCGACGGTCGTTCTTGACGGTCTGAAACTGTTTGCAGCACAGCGCAAAAATGTCCTGTTCGAGGTACATGGCCGCGCAGAAGACATTACCGCAGGAATCGAATCCCGCGGTCTGATGGATCGTTGCACAATCTTCCATCATGATGATGTGGTCGATATGAGCGAGAAGCCGTCCGCGGCTCTGCGCCGGGCCAAGACGACCAGCATGTGGGGCGCTGTTCAGGCGGTCAAAGCGGGCCGCGCCGGCGCCGCTGTTTCGGCTGGCAATACCGGCGCGTTGATGGCCTTTTCGATGATGTCGCTGCGCAAGATGGACGGCGTCCACCGCCCGGCCATGACGGCGATCTGGCCGACGGTGGAGGGACGCTCGATCGTTCTGGATGTCGGTGCCAATCTGGATGCGGATTCCGATCAGCTGGTGACTTTCGCCATCATGGGCGAGGCCTATGCCCGCGCCGTTACCGGCAAGGCCAAGCCGACCATTGGCTTGCTGAATATCGGCTCCGAAGACGGCAAGGGGCGCGACACGCTGAAACTCGCCGCCGAGCGCCTGCGCGAATCCGAGCTTGGCCTCGATTTTCGCGGCTATATTGAAGGCAATGACATCGCCATGGGCGCCGTTGATGTCGTCGTCACTGACGGATTCACCGGCAATGTCGCTCTGAAGACAGCAGAAGGTACGGCCCGTCTTGTCGCCTCTTATGTGCGCGAAGCACTGACCTCGGGTGTGATCTCCAAGGTCGGCGCCGCACTTGCCAGTTCGGGCCTGAAGCGCCTCAGGGAACGTATGGATCCGTCAAATGTGAACGGCGGTGTGCTTCTCGGTCTGAATGGAGTTGTGGTAAAAAGCCATGGCGGCACCGATGCCGAAGGGTATGCCACCGCAGTGAAACTGGCCGCAGATCTCGCCGCCAGTCAGTATATGGAAGAAGTTGCCGCCGGGCTCAGCCGGGACCGGGTCGAAGTCAGCTTGAGTGAGGCCTCAGAATGAGTGCGATCAGAAGTGTCATTCGCGGCACAGGCGGTTACCTGCCTGAGCGGATCATGACCAATGATGAGATGTCACAAATCGTCGAGACATCGGATCAGTGGATCCAGGAGCGGACGGGCATTCGCCAGCGCCATATTGCGGCCGACGGCGAACTGACCTCGGACCTTGCCACGCATGCCGCGCGCGCCATCCTTGCCGACGCCGGTATCGCAGCAGAAGACGTCGACCTGCTTGTCCTCGCCACGACGACACCGGACAAGACCTTCCCAGCAACGGCCACTGCGGTGCAGGCCAATCTCGGGATGGGACCAGGCGCAGCGTTTGATGTGCAGGCCGTCTGTTCCGGCTTCCTGTTCGCGCTGGCCACAGCGGACTCCATGCTTAAGACCGGCCTGTTCAAAACAGCGCTGGTGATCGGCGCAGAGACCTTTACGCGCATTCTCGACTGGTCCGATCGCGGCACCTGCGTGCTGTTCGGTGACGGGGCCGGCGGCGTCGTGATCACAGCCGAGAACGAGACGGACGCCGGTGATCGCGGCATTCTCACCCACCATATTCGTACCGATGGCACCAAGAGCGAGCTCTTGCATGTCGATGGCGGTGTGTCGTCGACCGGCACAATTGGCCATGTCAGAATGCTCGGCAATCAGGTTTTCAAGCATGCGGTGACGAATATTTCGAGTGCGATCAACGCTGTCTATGAAGAAACCGGTATCAGTTCAGACGATGTCGACTGGTTCGTGCCGCACCAGGCCAATCAGCGGATCCTGAATGGCGTCGCCAAGAAGATGAAGCTGGACGAAAACAAGGTGATCTCGACCGTGGGTCAGCATGGCAATACGTCTGCGGCTTCGATTCCCCTTGCTTTACACACAGCAGTCAGCGATGGTCGCATTCAACCGGGCCATTTGGTGCTCAGTGAAGCCATGGGCGGTGGATTTTCCTGGGGCGCGAGCCTCTTCCGCATCTAAGCCGCCTTTGAGACTTCGTTAAGAACTCGGTCGTTATTGTTAATAAAGAGGAGCTGATAACGTGACGAATGAAACGCTCACACGTGTGGAATTGACGGACGCCATTGTGCGCGAGGTCGGTCTGACACGGCAGGAATCCTCGCACTTGCTCGACCGAATGCTGGATATGATCAGCGAGAGCCTGGAACAGGACGGGACGGTCAAACTCTCCCGTTTTGGCAATTTCAATGTCCGCAGGAAGGCGGCCCGCGAAGGGCGCAATCCGAAGACCGGCATCCAGGCAACAATATCGGCGCGCAAGGTTGTGACTTTCAAACCTTCTCCGATGCTTAAAGATCGCGTCGGAGGCTAAACGCGAGACCAAATAAGAGATGCCGAGTTCTGCTGCCCGCAAGATTGAAAAATCCGCTGATGCCTATCGTTCAATCGGGGAAGCCGCGGAAGAGCTCGGCCTGCAGCCGCATGTGCTGCGCTATTGGGAAACCAAGTTCTCGAAATTCGTGAAGCCGCTCAAGCGCCGCGATGGGCGGCGTATGTTTCGTCCGGAAGACATGGCGGCGCTGCGCGCGATTCAGACTCTGGTGCATGATCAGGGGATGACGCTGAAGGGTGCTGGCAAGCTGCTCAGCGAGCAGGGGGTCGACTCTGTATTGGGCGGCGAGGCCCGGATTGTCGCACCGACAGACTCAGGCGATGCTACGCCAACTGTCAGCCCCGCCAGAGAGATGCAGGAAACCGTGCGCAAAGCCTTTGAAGTCACCACCCCGAATACGCCCGCCAGCGGCACGCAGGAACGTCTGGAGACGATCCTGTCGGATCTCACCGACATCAAAGCCCGCCTCGACGCTGTTCGCTTGAAAAACGCAGCCTGAAGTCAGCGCCGGGCGCAGTCTTTTCCCATTGCCAATTTTCCTGATGCGCCTATACCACCGGGCTTGGTTCGGAGCGTAGCGCAGCCAGGTAGCGCACTTGACTGGGGGTCAAGGGGTCGCAGGTTCGAATCCTGCCGTTCCGACCAAACCTATCCGATCATCCAATAGGTCAGGCCGCCAAACAAAATCAGGAGCGGCCCGTAACAAACCAAGGTTACGAGGATCGCGTTATACCGTTTCTTTTGCAATGGACGCAGCATAACAGTGACCATGCATAGATGATGCCAGTAAGGATTTTGTTAACCCTCTAAAGGCGCAGAAAACCCGCTTGTCTATGGCGCCGAGCCCGGCTAACCAAGGCGCCGTGCCCGCGTGGTGAAATTGGTAAACACAGCGGACTTAAAATCCGCCGCCTATTATTGGGCTTGCCGGTTCA
>JGI12316J14372_10003337_pt1 | contig 15379 bp, 14 predicted proteins | sample MarCyaLeptolynsp_FD_14372 | JGI IMG/M metagenome (IMG submission 14372) | reverse complement strand
CGGTCGAAGAAGTGGTGCACCGGCAAGCCGATATGGCGATCGTTTTCGAAAAGCCGTCACATCCCGAAATCATCGCGCAGCGATTGGGCACCTTGCACTATATGTGTTTCGCTTCGCAGGACTATATCGACAAGAAGGGGCACCCGCAGTCGATCTTTGAGTTTCAGGATCACAAGCTGCTGATGCACACGGCTTATGTGCATCAGGTCGAGCGCTGGTCGAAGAACATTAAACAGCTCAAGGACTTCATTGACTATTCGGTGATCACAAATTCCGGCACAGCCCTGATTACCTTGGCTTCAAATTCCGGCGGCATTGCGATTCTGCCAAGCTATATAGCCGAGATTGAGAAAGACCTGGTGCCGCTGCACCTGCCAGCGCTCGCACCGATCCAATTCTGGCTGACCTATACCGAACGCGTGCGCCGCAACCCGGCCGGCATGGCTGCAATCGAGTGGCTCTTGTCGATCTTCAATGAGCAGCAGCACAAATGGTTTCAGTCTGACTTCGTGCACCCGGACAAGGTTGATGCAGCGCGTAAAGGGATCGACACCAAAGATATTTTTGGGCTGTCATCCAGCATACAACTCTAGAAAATTGCGCGATCAAGGCACCATCGATCGGTTCAATTGATCGTCTCAGAGATCATCCGAATGAGTGCCTCCGGCGGCGTTGGCTTCTCCAGGACTTCTGAGAATCCGACAGATCGGGCCCGTGCAAGCAGGGAATCCGAATAGTAGCCGGTAATCATGATACCCGGGGTCGTATCATTCCCGGCGCGCAGGCGGCGCATGACTTCCAACCCGTCAAGGCGCGGCATCTTGTAATCGATCAACAGACAATCACCGCCGTGTCGTCCTTGCAGCGTCAGGAACTCCGTACCGCTTCGATAGGCATCGATCACGAAACCACGGGCCCGCAGCAGCATGGTCATCGAACGGCGAACATTCTCATCATCTTCGATCAGAACCAGTCTGGACGAGATTGTGCGTGGATCGCGTTCAGGGCGTTCGGAAGACTCCAACATGGCTTACTCGCTACAACGATGTATCCGAAGCGTCTCTAGGTAGTGTTCCGAGGATTATTCGGCGCCAAGTCCCGCAACGAAAGCGAGGCGCAGGGCGGAAGACAGGCTGTCCGCTTCCAGCTTTTCCATCATGTGCGCGCGGTGAATCTCGACGGTGCGCGGGGAGATGGATAGCGCCTGCGCGATGCCCTTATTGGTCAACCCATCGACCAAGCATTCTAGGACTTCTTTCTCGCGTGGTGTCAGGGCCGTCAGCTTGGCTTGCGCATCCTTGCTTCTGCGATCATCGGCAGATTGCGTATCAATTTGTTCGAATGCGTTCTCGATGGCGGAGACGAGCGTTTGTTTCTCATAGGGCTTTTCGAGAAACTCTATGGCGCCGCCTTTCATGGCTTCGACCGCAACTGGAACATCGCCGTGCCCAGTGAGGACGATGACCGGCATGGTGATGCCGCGCTGATTGAGTGCGCTCTGCACTGCCAATCCATCCATTCCGGGCATCCGAACATCAAGCAGGATACAGCCCTCGTTTTCGGAACTTACCTGTTCCAGAAACGTGATTCCATCCGGATAGGTTTTCACCAGAAACCCGGCGTGACGCAGCATGAAACTGGCGGAGTGTCGGATGGCTTCATCATCGTCGACGAGAAAAACGGTTCGATTGCTCATTTCAATCCTCTCCTTGTGCCAGGCGAAGTGTGAATTTGAAGGCGGCACCGCCATGCTCCGATGGCGCGTACTCTATGTCGGTGCCATGGGCGTCGAGAATGGTCTGGCAGATGGACAGACCGAGGCCCATGCCCCCGACTTTTGAGCTGTTAAACGCATCGAATGGAGACGCGTCGCCTTGCCCTTGATAGCCCGGGCCATTGTCCTCGACCGTAATCACGGCGAGGTCATCTTCCAGCGCGGCCCGGATCCAGACTTGCGGATTGGCGGTGTCCGAAAGAGCTTCGATGGCATTCTTGACCAGGTTCACAATCACTTGTCGCAATTGCAGTCGGTCAGCCAGTAGCGGCGGGAAATCCTCCGGAATGCGCGAGATGACGCGCGCCAGCTGGCCTTCAATTCCAACTTTTGCCAATGAGATTGCATCATCGACCACGTCCTGCAGCCGGACGGACCTGAGATCGAGTTCACCGCGAGAGACATAGTCCCGTAGTCGCCGCACGATCTGGCCCGCACGAATCGATTGGGTCGCTGCGGCATCCAGAGCTTCCTGAATGAAAGCCAGTGTCTCCGGGTCGGCCTGGTCCAGCAGGTCACGCGCAGCTTCGAGATAATTGGCGACCGCGGTGAGGGGCTGGTTCAATTCGTGCGCCATCGCCGACGCCATGGTCCCGACAGCGCTGAGCCTAGAGAAATTTGCCAGCTCGACTTGCATCTCATTCAGGCGCAAGGCATTCGCCTGCTGCTCTGACATATCCCGGATATAGCCAGTGAACAGGCGATGGCCATGAACATCGGCTTCGCCGATTTTCAGTTCAACCGGAATGCGATCGCCATTCGCCAGCCGCGCTTCGACGATGCGGCCAATGCCGATGATCTGTTTTTCGCCGGTGGAAAGGTAGTTTCGGATATAGCGATCATGATGCGCTTCATCTGCACCCGCCATCAGGACGGAGACGTTCTGACCAGCGATTTCTTCAGCCTGGTATCCGAACAATCGTTCCGCCGCCGCGCTGAACGCGAGGATTTGTCCGGTTTCATCGATCACGATCATCGCGTCGGGGACTGAGGCCAGAATGGACTGCATCAGCAGTTCGAGAGACTCCTTGTCTCCATACGAACCGGATGAGTCTTTGAGAATCGGGGATTGAGGCTCTGACATCAGCCAACCTTTGTAGCGGGCGTCAGGCATGGATCAATCCATTCAGGAAGCGACAGAGCGCCGCTTCGCGAACTGTTCGTAGGCGGCCAGCGCCAAAACCAAGAATCCCGCTGCGAACATGTAGCAACCCCAGCAATGCGCTCGCTCGACCCAGTTGGCATTGCTCAGCGCTACATTGAGCGTCTCACCATTGCAGGTCGGCAAGGCCAATAGCGGAACAGTCCCCATATGGAGCCAGGTCTTGATGCCGCCAATGACGATCATCGCTGCGCCGAGAAAGGCTTGCCAGTAGCTATTCATATCGAGTGTCCGCTCAATTCTGTATGGCTCCGTATTTACCCGGTGCGGCGCGCACGCACATAGGGGAATTCCCTTATTCAGGCAGGCACCGGCCAAAGTTATGCATCGCCCAAGCTGAAACCGCCCCTTTTTCCGGGGACTGACGGAGGTGTATCTCGGCGATGAGTGAAGCAATTGGGGCCACACGGCGCAGTAATAATACAAGCATAATCGCGGTCGGGGCGTTGACAGGCGTTTTCCTGTTCCTGGCTTTGCTGATGGCAACCTTTTCGAAGGATGCCGGGATGGAATATCAGGCACTGACCTTCTTGCTATTGGCAGGCGTGTTTGTCGTCGGAATGGCCCTCTGGGCCGGAGGATTGGTCGATCGCGACCCGTTCGACGAAAGCGAGTATGAAAACACGCTGGTCAAGTTTGGTGTGGCAGCCTCCATGTTCTGGGGGATTGCGGGGCTCCTAGTCGGTGTCGTCATCGCGCTGCAGCTCACATGGCCGACCATCTTCTATTTTCCGGAACTCGGCTGGACCAATTTTGGACGCCTTCGCCCGCTGCATACCAGTGCGGTGATTTTCGCTTTCGGAGGCAATGTGCTGCTCGCGACAAGCTTCTATGTCGTACAGCGGACTTGTCGAACGCGTCTCGCGGGTGGCATGTGGCCCTGGTTTGTGTTCTGGGGCTATCAGATCTTCATCGTGTTGGCCGCGACCGGCTATTTGATGGGGATCACACAGTCCAAGGAATATGCCGAGCCGGAATGGTATGTTGATCTGTGGCTGACCCTGGTCTGGGTCGTCTACCTGCTCGTATTCCTTGGCACGCTGTGGAAGCGGAAAGAGCCGCACATCTATGTGGCGAACTGGTTCTATCTCTCCTTCATCGTCACCATCGCGATGCTGCATATCGTTAACAACCTGTCGATCCCGGTCAGCCTGACAGGCTCCAAATCCGTGCAGGTCTTTGCCGGGGTCCAGGATGCAATGACCCAGTGGTGGTATGGCCACAATGCGGTGGGCTTCTTCCTGACCACCGGCTTCCTGGCAATCATGTACTATTTCATTCCGAAGCGCGTGAACCGACCGGTCTTTTCCTACCGGCTGTCCATCGTGCACTTCTGGTCTTTGATTTTTATCTACATCTGGGCCGGACCGCACCACCTGCATTATACGGCGCTACCGCAATGGGCGCAGACACTGGGCATGACCTTCTCGGTGATGCTGTGGATGCCAAGCTGGGGCGGCATGATCAATGGTGTGATGACGCTGTCGGGTGCCTGGGACAAGCTNCGCACTGACCCGGTGGTACGGATGATGGTCGTCTCGCTCGCCTTCTATGGCATGTCGACATTTGAAGGCCCGCTCATGTCTGTGCGGGCCGTGAACTCGCTCAGCCACTATACCGAATGGGGCATTGGCCACGTGCATTCAGGCGCGCTCGGCTGGGTTGGCTATATCAGCTTCGGCGCGCTCTATTGCCTGGTGCCGTGGCTGTACAAGAAGAAGGGGCTGTTTTCCAAATCGCTGGTGGAGTGGCACTTCTGGATCTCCACAATCGGTATCATTTTCTACATGGTGTCCATGTGGTTTGCCGGGATTATGGAAGGCCTGATGTGGCGCGCCTACAATGAGTATGGCTTCCTCGAATACAGTTTCGTGGAAACGGTCGAGGCCAAGCATATCAGCTACATGATCCGCGCTCTTGGAGGTCTGCTCTATTTCAGCGGCGCTGCGATCATGGCCTATAACCTGATCAAGACGGCGCTCGGGCATGGCGAAGCCGAAGACCTCGAGACCGCGAACGATCCTTACGCAAAACCAGAGCCACGCACCGCTGCGCTGGCCCCTGCCGAATAGGAGGCCCGGAGTATCATGGGACTGATGAACAATCACGGCGTCCTCGAACGCCACTCTCTACTCCTCACCATCGGCATTCTGGTCGTGGTCTCAATTGGCGGGATCATCCAAATGGCGCCGCTGATGTACATGGACAATACGATCGAGAAGGTGGACGGCATGCGGCCATACACTCCGCTCGAACTGAAAGGCCGCGACATTTATATTCGCGAGGGCTGCTATGTCTGCCACAGCCAGATGGTGCGTCCGCTACGCGATGAAGTGGAACGATATGGACATTACTCACTGGCCGCGGAGTCCATGTACGATCACCCGTTCCAGTGGGGGTCCAAGCGGACCGGACCCGATCTGGCGCGTGTTGGCGGCAAGTATTCTGCAGAATGGCAGGTGGACCACCTGATTGATCCACGCGCTCTGGTGCCAGAAAGCATCATGCCGCCTTACGCGTTCCTGATGGACAAGAAGCTCAAATATGAAGGCATCGAGGACCGGTTGCGAACTGAGCGTCTGGTTGGCGTCCCATATTCGGATGAGATGATCGAGAACGCCAAGGGTCACATCCTCGCCCAGGCCGATCCGAACGATAAAGGCTTCGATTATTATGACAGTCTGATGGCGCTCTACGAAGCTGAAGCAGGCCGCGAGGGCACGGTCGAGGCGCGCGACTGGGATGGCAATCCGGACGAGATCACCGAAATGGATGCGCTCGTCGCATACCTTCAGATGACAGGCACACTGGTCGATTTCTCGACTTATGAAGCCGACGATCTGAGCAACCGGCGATAAAGGAGGGCAGCTATGTACGAACTACTCGCAAGCTTCGCGCAGACTGGGGGGCTCGTTTACTTCGTCCTGATGTTTGCTGGCGCCCTGGCTTACGCCCTGTGGCCGCGAAATCAGGAAAAATTCGATGCCGCCGCGCGGTTGCCCCTAGACGATGATGGAGGCCCATCTCATGGCTGACGAAATCAAAGACATTGACGATCATAGCGGCATTGAGACCACCGGTCACAGCTGGGATGGGATCAAGGAGCTGAACAATCCGCTACCGCGTTGGTGGCTATATGTCTGGTACGGCACCATCATCTGGGCCGTGGTCTACATGATCTTCATGCCAGCCATCCCCGCTTTGCCCGGCATGGGCACCAATACAACCGGTCTGCGCAATCACTCCGATCGCGACCTGGTGGCCGAAGCGGTCGCCGATCTCAAAGCGGCGCGGGTTGAGCAATCGGCGACGTTGCTGGAGGCGTCCCTGGAAGAAATCGAGACCGATCGCAGCCTGCAACAATTTGCGCTCGCCATGGGCGAAAGCTTGTTCGGCGACAATTGTGCCACCTGTCATGGCGCGGGTGGTCGGGGTGCTGTCGGTTATCCGATCCTTGCGGACGATGTCTGGCTCTGGGATGGCACGCTCGACGGCATTGAATATACGTTGCGGCATGGCATCCGTCATGAAGGTGATCTCGATACGCGATTCTCGCTGATGCCGTCTTTTGGCCGGGATAATCTGATGACGACCGACCAGATTGACGATCTGACCGATTATGTCCTGCGTGTCTCTGGCCAGGATCACGATGGTGAAGCCGCCGATCGTGTGGCCGACCTCTATCAGCAGCAATGTGCCTCCTGTCATGGTGTGAACGGACAGGGTGATCGCAGCCAGGGTGCGCCAAACCTGACCGACCAGGAGTGGTTGTTCGGCGGTTCGCGTGACGACATCTACAACACGATCTACAATGCCCGGAATTCGCATATGCCGGCCTGGCAGGATCGTCTGGACGATGCTTCGATCAAGGCCCTGGCCGTCTATGTCCATACATTGGGCGGGGGTGAATAAGGCGCACTGTCATGGGACAGACCACGCTGAATATCCATCCGAGTGCGGGCGCAGGCGGGCCTACTCCGCCCCCGCACGAGGATCTCTATGCCAAGCGCGAGCAGATCTATCCCAAGCTCGCGCATGGTAAATTCAGGCTGGTGAAATGGGTAGTGATGGCGGTCACTCTCGGCGTCTACTATCTGTTGCCTTGGCTCCGCTGGGACCGCGGCGAGGGCATCCCCAACCAGGCCGTGCTCGCTGATTTCGAAAGCGAGAAATTCTATTTCTTCTTCATCGAGATCTGGCCGCAGGACATTCATTTCCTGGCTGGTCTTCTGATCCTGGCATCCTTGGGTCTGTTCTTAGTGACTTCTCTTCTAGGTCGCGTCTGGTGCGGATATACCTGTCCACAGACGGTGTGGACGGACCTATACATCTGGGTTGAGCGCGCCTTCGAGGGCGACCGCGCCGCCCGCATGCGGCTCGACAAAGGCAAGTGGAGTCTCAACAAAGCCTGGCGTAAACTCGGCAAGCATACGGTCTGGTTGATCATCGCCTTCTGGACCGGCGGCGCGTTCATACTCTACTGGCATGATGCGCCGACGGTCGCGCAAGGCTGGTTCACGGGCGAGGCCCCGCTATCGGCTTATTGGTTTGCCGGCTTGCTGACTCTGACCACATATTTCCTTGCCGGTTGGATGCGGGAACAGGTCTGTACCTATATGTGCCCATGGCCGCGAATTCAGGCGGCGCTCACCGACGAGCACGCCTTGAACGTCACCTATCGCTATGATCGCGGCGAACCCCGCGGACCAAAGCGCAAGTCTGAAAGCTGGAATGATCGCGGCGACTGTATCGACTGCGACCAGTGCGTACAGGTCTGTCCGGTCGGCATTGATATCCGCAACGGGCCGCAGCTGGAATGTATTCACTGCGCACTTTGTATCGATGCCTGCGATCAGATGATGACCAAGATCGGCCGTCCAACCGGGCTGATCGCTTACGATACCGATGTCGCTGTCGCTGCGCGCGCGGCGCACCAAACGCCGCCCAAGTACCGCATCCTGCGCACGCGCACATTGCTGTATACGTTCCTGATCGCGGCGATCAGCGCGCTGATGGTCTGGGGTCTGGCGACAAAGGCCACGATCGAAGCGAATGTGCTGAAAGACCGCTCTCCGCCATTTGTGCAACTGTCGAACGGCGACATCCAGAATGGCTACACGCTGAAGCTCGTCAACAAGCTCGCAGAGCCTCGCCAAATGGAGATCAACATTTCGGGCGTGGAAGGCCTTTCCTACACGGTGATTGGTATCGACCATGAAGGCGCCGAGCCGCTCGAACTGCCCGTCGAACCCTATGGCGTTGATCGCTATCGGGTTCTCGTTGCCGCCCCGGCGGGATCGCCCCAGCGCCAGATCACCATTTCCGTGCGTGATATCGACACTGGTGAAACCGACACCAATCGCGCATCCTTCAGAGGACCGAACAGATGATCGAAGCTCAAGCAACACCCGCCCCTGGCACCTCCGGGAAAGAACTCAAAGGCTGGCATGTCCTGTTGATAATGCTTGGATTTTTCGGCGTGATGTTCGCGGTCAACGGGGTTTTCCTCTACCACGCGATCACCAGCTTTCCTGGCGAGGATGTGAAGAAATCCTATGTCCAGGGTCTGAATTACAATGACACGCTGGCGGCTCGCGCTGCGCAAGCTGAACTGGGTTGGAGCGCGGAAGCAGGATTGCAGGACGAGACCCTGGTCTTTCGCCTGCGCGACGCCGAAGGTGCGGCTCTCTCAAACTATGTTGTAATCGGTGAAATCCGCCGTACCGCGACCCAGGACGCGGACCAGGCCATCATCTATAGTGCCCGACCGAACGGTGAGTATGTTGCCGATGCAAGCGGGCTGGCACCTGGCCAGTGGTCACTGCGAATCAATGTCTTGGACCCAGAGGCTGAAACGGTTCTGTTCAACGTTACCAAGACGCTTGTGGTGTCATGACCGACGCAGCGCTCCCCGGTTCACTCGGTTGCCCGTCTGGGCTCGAACCGCCGACGCGTTCTGCAGGGAGCGATTATAGCGCCTTTGTGCAGAGCAAAGGGACACAAAAGACTCTGACCCTGTCCGTGCGGGGGGCGAAATGCGGTGGCTGCCTGTCCAAAATTGAATCGGCGGTTGGTGCAGCGCCTGGGGTCGATCATGCCCGGATGAATTTATCGAATGGCAAGCTGATCGTTGCCTGGCGCGGTCAGACGTCCGCTAATAGCATTGTCGAACGCGTGACTGAGCTTGGATATGGCGTCTCTGCCTATTCCGAAGACGTATCGGAAAAAGCAGCCAAGCGCGAAGAGCGGGCTTTGCTCATTTCCATGGGCGTTGCAGCGTTCGCGCTCGCAAACATTATGCTGCTCTCAGTGTCTGTCTGGGGCGGACACGGAGAGATGGGGAGCGACACGCGAACGGCGTTACACGCGATTTCCGGCCTGATTGCTTTTCCGGTCCTGGTGTTCAGCGGGCGTCATTTCTTCCAATCCGCCTGGTCAGTACTCAAGCATGGCCGCGCCAATATGGATGTGCCGATTTCGCTCGCTCTGGTTCTGGCGTTCGGTGTTAGCGTTTGGGAGACTCTGGCCGACGGTGATCATGCTTATTTTGATGCCAGCGTGATGCTGCTTTTCTTCCTGCTCATCGGGCGTTTTCTCGACGCTCGCCTCCGAAGGCAGGCGCACGCGGCAGCGCATGATCTGGCAGCACTTCAGAATCGCTCAGTGAACCGGCTGGGCAGGGATCAAAGCGTCGAGAGCGTGCGCGCGGAGGATGTCCGTCGCGGAGACACGATCCTGCTCGCAGCTGGTGAGCGCGCTGTGATCGATATCAAAATTACGTCCGGCGCCAGCACGGTCGATGAGAGCCTGGTAACAGGCGAAAGCCTGCCGCGCCTCATTCAGGCAGATGAGACGCTCTATGCCGGAACTGTCAATCTCGATCATCCGATCACCGGTGAGGCGCTGGGCAGCACTTCGGATTCGCTGCTGTCCGATATCGCGCAAATGCTCGAGGCCGGAGAGCAGAAACGCGCCCGCTATCGACAAATTGCCGATAAGGCGGTGTCGCTTTACGTGCCCTTTGTTCACACGACTGCGGCGGTGACACTAATCGCCTGGCTGATGCTGGGGGCGGGGGTCCGTGACGCGATCATGGTTGCGGTGGCGACCTTGATCATTACCTGTCCGTGCGCGCTTGCCTTGGCGGCGCCGGTCGCGCAGGTCGTGGCGTCGGGGCGCCTGTTTCGCCAGGGCGTCTATCTGCGGTCCGGAGACGCATTGGAACGACTTGCAGAGATCGATCATCTGGTTTTCGACAAGACGGGCACGCTGACGCTGGGCACTCCGGCTCTGATCTCGGAGCATCGCGATGAGGTGCTCTCGCGCGCCGCGCATCTTGCCCGTGCGAGCCGTCATCCGCTGTCACGCGCGATTGTTGCGGCCGTTGGCGCAGGACCGATCGCAAGTGAGGTGAAAGAACGACCCGGCCTCGGCGTGGCGGGCGAGATTGACGGAAAACCCTATCGCCTCGGCTCAGCTGAATGGGTTGGCGTCGAAGGCGGAACGGATGCTGGAGGTCCAACGCTCTGGTTTTCGGGTAAGGACCAGGAGGCGGTTCAGTTCCGCTTTCAGGACCAGTTGCAAGCAGATGCGGGCAACGTGTTTTCCGATTTGCGCGAACAGGGCTTCGAAATGGAAATCCTGTCCGGAGACTCCAACGCAGCCGTTCGCAGAGTCGCAGATCAGGTGGGTGTGTCCACCTGGCACGCTCGGGTCTCGCCGCAGGACAAGGTTGAACGGCTCTCCGAACTCGCGAGTATCGACAAGAAAGTCCTGATGGTTGGCGACGGCCTCAATGATGCAGGCGCGCTGGCCATGGCGCATGCCTCATTGGCGCCCGGCGGTGCGATGGATGTGTCTCAGTCCGCGTCCGACGCCGTCTATTCAGGCGGCCTATCGGCTATTGCGACCATTCTCAATGTCGCCAGGCAAACCAAGCGCGTGATGCTGCAGAATTTCGGTCTCGCCGCAGCGTATAACCTCATCGCCGTGCCGATCGCCGTAACCGGTCATGTTACACCTTTGATCGCGGCGATTGCCATGTCGGCCTCCTCACTGGTTGTGACGCTGAACGCCCTGCGGATAAATTGGGGGAGCGCCTGAATGGAGATCATTGTCTATCTCATTCCAGTCGCGCTTGGCCTTGGCGCGCTCGGTCTTGCGGCCTTCCTTTGGTCGGTGAATTCGGATCAATATGAAGACCTTGATGGCGCCGCGCATCGCATCCTGGAGGATGAGGACAGGCCGCTATGAACAACGCTCCGCATTTGGCGTAAGGTCAGACTTTACCTCTTCAGACAAATCCGCATTGTGAAGGCACGATCCGATCCAGCTCAATGGAGCCTCTTGCATGACTGACAATGTCGTCTATCCCGTCCCTTCCGATTTCGCGTCCAAAGCCAATCTTAGCGCCGATAAGTACCGCGAAATGTATGCTGCTTCGGTCGCCGATCCGGAGGCCTTTTGGGGCGAGCACGGCAAGCGGATCAACTGGTCGAAGCCTTATACCAAGGTGAAGGATGTCAGTTGGGACAAGGACGACCTGCACGTGCGCTGGTTCTCTGATGGTGAGCTCAACGTTGCCTATAACTGTATCGATCGCCACCTCGCGACCCGAGGCGACAAGGTCGCCCTGATCTGGGAAGGCGATGACCCGGCGGATGATGCGACGGTGACGTACAAACAACTGCATGGCGCGGTTTGCCGGTTTGCCAATGTGCTGAAGGATATGGGGGTCAAGAAAGGCGATCGGGTCACGATTTATATGCCGATGATCCTGGAAGCGGCCTATGCGATGCTTGCCTGCGCTCGGATCGGCGCGGTGCACTCGATCGTGTTTGGTGGGTTCAGTCCAGAAGCACTGGCGGGCCGCATCACCGATTGCGACAGCCAGTTCATGATCACCGCTGATGAAGGCGTGCGCGGTGGGCGGATCGTGCCGCTGAAGGTCAATGCTGATAAAGCCTGCGAGCTCGCCGGAGGCATGGTCGAGAAGGTGCTCGTGGTTCGGCGCACTGGAAACGCCGTGAACATGCAGCCGGGGCGCGATATCTGGCTGCACGAGGCGGCCGACGGAATCAGCGCGGACTGTCCGCCTGAGCCCATGAATGCCGAAGACCCGCTCTTCATCCTCTATACGTCAGGCTCCACCGGCAAACCCAAGGGCGTGTTGCACACAACCGGCGGCTATCTGGTCTGGGCCTCTATGACGCATGAGTATGTCTTCGATCTCAAGGAAGACGATGTTTACTGGTGCACTGCCGATGTCGGCTGGGTCACCGGGCACAGCTATATTGTCTATGGGCCGCTCGCCAATGGTGCGACTTCGATGATGTTTGAAGGCGTGCCGACCTATCCCGATGCCAGCCGCTTTTGGCAGGTCTGTGACAAGCATCAGGTCAGCATATTCTACACCGCGCCGACAGCGATCCGCGCGCTGATGCGGGAAGGGGAGGGACCGGTCAGTTCGACCAGCCGTTCCAGCCTGCGCCTGCTCGGCTCAGTGGGCGAGCCGATCAATCCGGAAGCCTGGGAATGGTATTACAAGACCGTCGGCGAGAGCCGTTGCCCGATCGTCGATACTTATTGGCAAACCGAAACCGGCGGTGTCATGGTTGTGCCGCTGCCTGGGGCCACCGATCAGAAACCGGGCGCAGCCTCTCACCCCTTCTTCGGGATCGAGCTGAAACTGGTCGATGCCGAGGGCGCTGAGCTCACCGGCGCGACCGAGGGCAATCTGGTGGTCACCAATAGTTGGCCGGGGCAAATGCGCACCGTCTATGGCGATCATCAGCGCTTTATCGAGACCTATTTCTCGACTTATCCCGGCAATTATTTCACCGGCGATGGCTGCAAGCGCGATGAAGACGGGTTCTACTGGATTACCGGCCGCGTCGACGATGTCATCAATGTCTCCGGCCATCGGATGGGCACCGCAGAAGTGGAAAGCTCGCTGGTGGCGCATGATGCTGTGGCAGAGGCCGCTGTGGTCGGCTATCCGCACGATATCAAGGGCCAGGGCATCTATGCCTATGTCACCCCGGTCGCGGGCGTGGACGGCAATGACGAGCTGAAAAAGGCCCTCGTCGCCCATGTCCGCACCGAGATCGGCCCGATCGCCTCACCAGACCTGATCCAATTTGCGCCGGGGCTCCCCAAGACTCGCTCCGGCAAGATCATGCGCCGCATCTTGCGCAAGATCGCCGAGAACAGCTTTGATAATCTCGGCGACACCTCGACGCTGGCAGAGCCGGAAGTTGTCGATGACCTGATCGAAAACCGGCAGAACAGGTAAGGCAGCATGGCAGACTCTGTTCAGGTCGAGCTTCAAGGCGCGGCTCAGGTGATTACCATCAACCGTGCGCACGCTCGCAATGCGGTCGATCCGGACACAGCCGCTGCGTTGAAATCGGCTTTCATCGCGGGCGAAGAAAATCCGGGCGTTGCGGTTCACATCCTCACTGGCGCTGACGGGCATTTTTGCGCCGGCGCGGACTTAAAAGCGGTGTCGGAAGGTCAGCGCTATGAGCGCACCGGGCCAATGGGACCGAGCTGGCTGTCGCTGACCAAGCCGTCTATTGCAGCAGTGGAAGGCCATGCCGTGGCAGGCGGGCTGGAACTGGCAATCATGTGCGACTTGCGCATTGCCGGTGAGAGCGCCGTGTTCGGTGTCTATTGTCGGCGTTGGGGCGTGCCTCTGATTGATGGTGGCACGGTGCGCCTGCCGCGGCTGATTGGTCAATCGCGAGCGATGGACATGATCCTCACCGGACGCCCCGTCGATGCTCCAGAAGCGCTGTCCTTTGGGCTCGCCAATCGTGTTGTTCCAGACGGAACCACGCTAGAATCTGCGCTGGATCTGGCGGAGCAACTCGCCACGTTCCCGCAGACTTGTATGCGCATGGACCGAATGAGTGCGATTGAACAATGGGGCTTGCCGATCGATCAGGCCCTGGCGCGCGAGGCTGAGCTGGGACGAGACTCGCTGCGCGCGGGTGCGGCGGACGGCGCCGGGCGCTTTGCGAGCGGAAAAGGTCGCGGCGGCGATTTTGGTGATATCTGACTTATATCAACCCTGCGACCTGAAGGATTTCCAGAGCCGGATCCATAGCCGGCCGGTATGACTTCCAGCGTCCCATCGAACTTGAATAGAGGGGCTTTCGAACCTGCGTTGCGCTGGCGGTTGCCACGGGCGCGTCATTCTCGTGAAAATCGAGGCAGGCCTGATTGAAGCTCAGTCCACAAAAATCGAGCAATTGCCGCGTCTGGCCTTCTTGATCTGCAATTATGGATTCGTAATCGAGAATCTTGAATCGCTTCGGTGGCAGCGCGGTTTCGTATTGATCAATCAAATTGAAGAACTGGACGACATAACGCGCTGTTGCCTTCAGATCGTAGGCATAGGCGTAATAGGAGAATGAAGTCGCAAAGAGTTGGCGGTAATTGCTCAGAACCGTGTCTGCAGCATGGCGACGCAGGCAGACGACACGCGCATTCGGTATCGCAGCCAGGATGATTGGCGCGAAGAACGCATTTAGCGGCATCTTGTCGACAAATCGCCCGGTCAGGCCGAGTGTTGCTGCGACTTTGTCCATATAAGTCTGACCAAGCGTGCCGAGATCGGTCTGCATCGCCGCTTCAAGCGTGGCCGCATCAAGAACATGAGGTCCAGGCGTCCGCGTTTGGCGTTTCAAGGCGACGCTGAAATCACTTAATTCTCCGGCCGAGGTCACATCTGGATGACTGCTTAGAATTCGGTCGGTCAGTGTTGTACCGGTGCGCGGCATACCGATGATGAAGATTGGCCCACCGAGGTCAGGCGCTTGTTCGATCGACAAGCGCGATGCGAGATCCGCTGCTGCAGCGAAGCAGGCCTTATCGTCTTCATCCCGATTGCGAATGCTGGCACGCTTGAGTTGTTTTCCACGCTCCAGCCATGTCATGGCGGTTGCTGGATCTTGTTGATCTTCGAACGACTTGGCCAGGGCGTGCGCGAGCTGCAGGGCCTGGTCCACATCTTGCGGATCGCGCTTGTCCCAGGCGGTTTCAAGTTGTGGGACGAGGGATGGGTCATCGCTGTCGCTCATCGATGCGAGCGCGACCAGAGCCCGGCTGTCATCGGGGTTCAGGTTCAAACAGGTTTGAAACGCGGTCGCAGCGGCTTCAAACTGCCCGAGAAACTGTAAGGCCGCGCCGAGATTGTATTGATAGCCGGACTCATTCGGGTTTGCTGCCACGGCCGCCTGATAATAGGCAATCGACTCTTCATGATGTCCGGCTCGGCTGAGCACGACGCCGATCGTATCGAGGATTAGTCCCTCAGAAGGCTCGCGATTCGCCGCCTGGCGGGCCATGGACACCGCTTCGTCTCGACGGTTTAGCGCAATCAGGCAGCGTGCCGCCTGGGCTTCCGCTTCGCCGCTATCGTCTCCAAACCGGATCGC
>JGI12316J14372_10003310_pt1 | contig 15504 bp, 16 predicted proteins | sample MarCyaLeptolynsp_FD_14372 | JGI IMG/M metagenome (IMG submission 14372) | reverse complement strand
TCTGTGATCATTTTGAAAACGGCGGACAAGCAGGCCCGCATCCTGAGGGTTCTTGCGCCGCTTGGTGTGCTGTTGCCGTCCGGTCTCGGCCTGCGCGTCGACAACGCGGATATCGGCCGTGCGGGTTTCGTCCGCTGCCTGCCGAATGGCTGCATTGCCGAAGTCATCTTGGAAGACGAGCTGCTGACGAAACTGAAAGCAGGCGGACAAGCAACCTTCATTATTTTCCAGACGCCGGAAGAAGGCATCGGCATTCCGATTTCGCTGAACGGTTTTTCCGACGGGTTCGACGCCCTCCCGTAAGCCACCCCAAACTACCGCAATAACGAAGGCACCCCGTTACTCTGCGGGCGCGTCCTGTTGATCCTTGGGTGCCCCCTTGCGCGGCGTTACCTTGTGCAGGCGGTCAGACCCGGCGAACAGTCCTTGCTTAAGCTGCACGTCGATGCGTTCCTGGTCGCGTCCGCGCACGTCCTCTTCAATCTGGTCGATCCGGTCGAGCGGTGTTCCGAGCGCTTCCAGCGCGGCGCGGCCAAAGACCACGCTCGACTCAAAGGTTTCGCGGATCTGGAAGTCGACGCCCCGCCTCCTGAGATCGAGATAGTGTGCGCGATCGGTTGCCCGGCAGAAAATCTGCGCGTCGGGAAACCCCTCCCGGATCAGGTCGATGGCCTTGCCCATCACCTTGTCGTTCTCAACACACATGGCGACAAGCGCAGCCTTTCCGGCCCCTGCGGCGGCCAAAACGTCCGCACGGGTCGCATCGCCATAATAGACTTTGTAGCCCTGCTTGCGGGCATAGTCGATGCGGTCGGGCCGGTTGTCGATCGCCGTGATCTCCAGGCCCTCGGAGGTGAGGATCTGAGCAACGACCATGCCGAAGCGTCCAAAGCCAATGACGAGAACGGTCGGCGCTGCTTCCCCGAAAGTCTCGATCGAGGGATTTTCAACGCCGCGCGCCTTAACCCTAGTCGCGAGCTTGTCCAGTCCAAGGCAGGCAAGCGGGGTGAGCAGCATCGTCAGGATTACGATCGCGTTGAGCAGATTGGCGGTTTGATAGGTCAGCAGGCTGTTGCTGACGGCAGCCGTAAAGAGCACAAACGCAAACTCGCCGCCCTGCGGCAGGGTCACCGCAATACGCAGTGCATCTGAATTTGGCGAGCCTGTCCCGCGCGACAGGCCCCAAAGGAAAACTCCCTTTAGTCCCATGACCACCGCTACGCCGGCGGCCACAACCATCCAGTTTTCAATGACCAGGGACACATCGAGCGACATGCCGACGGCAACGAAGAAAAGCCCCATCAGCAACGACCGGAAAGGCTCGATATCGGCCTCGAGCGTATGCCGGAAACTCGATTCGGCCAGAAGAACGCCGGCCAGGAACGCGCCCAGAGCCATGGAGAGACCGACAGAATGCATGATCCCGGCACTGCCGAGCGCCACCAGAAGCGCCGCCGTGAGCATCACCTCCCGTGCCCGGCTCGCTGCAAGAAACAGAAAGATCGGCGAGATCAGGTAACGGCCCGTCAGAACAACCGCGGCCACAGCACCCAAAACGATCAGAACTTCGCTTGCAATTTCCGTTGCCGTCGACGGCCCTTCTCCGGGCGCCAGAATGGCCACCATTGCCAAAAGGGGGACGATGGCGATGTCCTGCAGCAGCAAGATCCCAAAGGCCCGTTGCCCGTAGGGAGACGATAACTGGCCGCGCTCCTGCAGGATCTGAAGGGCAAACGCAGTCGAAGAGAGCGCCAGGCCAAACCCGGCAACAAACGCCGTGGGATANGGCAAGCCAACCAGACGCCCAATTGCAAACANGCANATCCCNGTCAGNACCACCTGGGCAGTNCCNAGNCCNAAAATGTCGCGCTTCATNCGCCAGAGTTTGCTGGGGTCNANCTCAAGCCCGATGACGAACAGCANCAGGACAACNCCAAGCTCTGCGACATGAAGNACATCTTCGCCGGAGCCAAGCAGCTGCAGCCCATGCGGACCTATTGCCGCGCCCGCTGCAAGATAGCCAACCACAGATCCAAGCCCCAGGCGCTTGGCGATGGGCACGGCAACACAGGTTGCGGCCAGAAACACAATCGATTCAGCAAAAAACGGAGGTGCGCCCTCTGCGGCCATCCCTTCTCCTCTGCCATCCGGAGGAACGTCCATATGTTCCGGTGCGTCCAAAACCCGGAATATGATTCGATGTTAGCAAAATCCGGCGGGGTTAACTTTGACAAATCTAAAAATGCATAACTTTGATGGTCGAAAAGCGATTGTAACAGGCAACATAGCCCAATTCTTTAGATCGTTCCGTCAATCCGGTTGAAAGCAGTTCAAGGCGTTGAGAAACAGGTTCAAGAGACGTCTTGAGCTTGGAAACTACCCTTGCTTCGAGAGGACAATATCTTGAGCCCTGTGAAGCAGTTAGCCTGGTCGCTTAACGGCGCAAATTACCTTGTCAAAAACAACAATAATCAAATCAGGTGATGCTTGTTCAGGAAATCGCGGAGCTCACTGACTGACGTGTACACATGTCCAATGAGCCCGGCCTCCACCGCGCCTGCGACATTCGCCGGGTTGTCGTCGATAAACGCACTGGCCTGAGGAGCGTGCCCGTATCTGGCACAGACACGCTCGTAGATCTCCGGATCCGGCTTTCTGGCCTTGAACTCGGCAGACACATGCGCCTTGTCGCTAAAAATCTCGATCATGTCGGGTGCGCAAAAGGGAAGAGCCGCCTTCAGCATCATGCCGTTGTTGGTCAGAAGTGCCATGTCCGCCCGCACACGGATCCGGCGGGCAAGGTCCAGAACCTCAGGCCTTGCCCGCATCATTTTCCGCCTGATGTCCACCCAGGTGTCGAAGTCGATCGGGTAGCCGAGCAACTCGGCGTATTGCGCCAGATAGCCCTCCGCCGTGTCGGGTGAACCGGCTTCTGCTTTCGTCTCGTGTGCGCCGCCCCAGACGGCGGCATCGATCTCAGCCGCAGGCCGGCCGGTCAGCTTCTCCAGCAATTCAAGGCGGATCTGGTGATCGTAGTCGTAGAGCACCTGGTCCATGTCGAAGACGACGAAGCTGATATCCGGCATCTGGCGTTCCTGTCCGGCTTCAAATCAAACGGCGGTACCGCCGACCGTCATTTCGTTGATGCGCATCGAAGGCTGGCCGACACCGACGGGAACGCCCTGCCCCTGCTTGCCGCAGGTACCCATGCCCGGGTCAAGCTTCATATCGTTGCCGATCATCGTCACGCGCGTCAGCGCGTCGGGACCATTGCCGATCAGCATTGCACCTTTCACCGGAGCGCCAACTTTGCCGTTTTCGACCCTGTAGGCCTCGGTGCAGGAGAACACGAACTTGCCGGACGTAATGTCGACCTGGCCGCCGCCGAACGAAACGGCATAGATCCCGTCCTTCACTGAGGCCAGGATTTCCTCCGGTTCCTTATCGCCGGACATCATCACGGTGTTGGTCATGCGCGGCATGGGAATATGCGCGAAAGATTGCCGACGACCGTTGCCGGTCGGTTCCATGCCCATCAGTCGAGCATTCTGACGGTCTTGCATGTAGCCCGTAAGGATGCCGTCTTCGATCAGAACCGTGCGTCCTGAAGGTGTTCCCTCATCGTCGACCGTAAGCGAGCCGCGCCGGTCCGGAATGGTACCGTCATCGACAATCGTGACACCTGGCGACGCCACGCGCTCGCCCATCAGCCCGGCAAAGGCCGACGTCTTCTTGCGATTGAAGTCGCCTTCAAGACCGTGACCGACCGCCTCGTGCAAGAGAATTCCAGGCCAACCCGGGCCAAGCACCACGTCGAAGGATCCGGCAGGAGCCGGAACCGCTTCCAGATTGACCAGCGCCTGACGCAGAGCCTCGTCCACCCCGCCCTGCCAGTTTTCCATGGTGATAAAGCGTTCGAAACCTTCGCGGCCGCCACAGCCGAAGGAACCGCTTTCCTGGCGCTCGTCGTTGCCCGCGACAACGGAGATCGACAGGCGCACCATGGGTCTGACATCGCGCACGAGATGACCGTCGGCGCGCAGGATCTCCACGACTTGCCAGGAGCCGGCAATCGATGCGGTGACCTGGCGCACCCGCGGATCCTTTGCCCTGGCATAGGCGTCAATTTCCTGAAGCAGCTTGACCTTGTCTTCAAAACTCGGACCACCGAGTGGATTGGCGTCAGTATAGAGCGACTGATTGGTGCGTGATGGCGCGGCGGCATAGCTTCCGGAATAGCCCTTTCGGACCGCACTGACCGCATCGGCAGCACGTTTCAGCGCGGCTTCGGAAATATCGCCCGCATGCGCGTAGCCTGCCGCTTCACCGGCCACAGCTCTTAGACCAAACCCCTGTGCGGTGTCGTAGTTGGCGCCTTTAAGGCGTCCATTGTCGAAGACCAGTCCCTCTGTCTGCCGGTATTCGACAAACAGTTCCCCGTCATCGGCACCCGAAAGGGCCTCTTGCGTGATCCGCTTGGCTGCGTCCAGCCCAAGGCCCGAGGTTTCAATGAGGTCGGTTGTTGAAAGTGTCATGTGCCTGTCCTGTTTTCGCCCCGCTCGGAGCGCGCGTCCGCCTGTCGTGGCGCAGCGTTGCTAAAGCTGTTCCTCTCAACATAGGTGCATCGCGCCATTTTTTCACACGAAAAGCCCGAAAATCCACTTGAGGTAATTTTAACTTGAGTTTAGAACTCAACTTAAATCATCTCGGTGACGAGCCGCGAGCCAGCCTGACCTTTCGATCGGCCTAGCCAAATCCCCGAATATTCCAACTCACCCGCCGCAAACTTGCGACTGCGGGCCAGGAACGTGCATGTCCAGTTTCTTCAAAGCGCCGGACGGCGCCTGTCTGAATTCTTTCCATGGTATCGCCGCTTCACGCGGCGACGGGCTTCATCCGCTGCTTCTTGAGGCAATTTCGAAATCCGGTTCCGTTTCCGGTCCACCCGCCAAAAGCGAAACGACCGATGACAATGTGATTTCGGTAGAGTTCGGCTCACAGGTGACTGCTGCCACCGATAACCGTGAGGCAGCAAAGTGAAATCGGTTCTCGTTGCCATGCATCTTGTTGCCTGCCAGCCCGATCTTTTGATCTGCGAGGACATGTCGGTCAACGCAAAACGTTGGGCCGACATAGAAACCTGCCGACAGGATCGGGCGCTGGAAATGGCCGGCCTGAAACAGGACCTTCCGGACTGGGCCGTCGTGATGTCGCGTTGCCGCTATCTGATTGGAAGGGACGCCCGGTCGACACCGGCGTTCTGAATAAGTTGGCTGTTTATTTGGTCGACGACTTGCCCGCCATGCGCTATCTGCCGTAAAAGACAGGATCAATTTTTCGCGCAGCAAAACAGCACATCGGCCAACATGAACCGTTACGAAAACCCCAGAGTTCCAAGCGAAGCCCGCGTCCGTTACCTGGATGGTGACTATCAGGTCGAGACGCCGGGAACCTTTGTGCGCTGTGCGGTCACGGGAGCCGCTATCCCGCTGGACGAGCTGAAGTACTGGTCAGTGGAGCGCCAGGAAGCCTATGTCGATGCCAAGGCATCGATGAAGCGGCATCTTGAAACGCGCTGAGGCGCGCGCCCGAATAAATCTCTCTAGGCATCGAATTTCCTGGCCCTGAGCTTTTCCCTGATCAGAGCCAGAAGCCGGTCTGCGTCATCGATTTCCATGATCACGTCGAGAACTTCCGTGCTGGACGCAATCCAGTGGAACAATTCTCCACTCGCCGACGCTAGCCGCGCCATATCCTTTGACGTGGTGACCAGTTGAAGGCCTTCTTTTTCAGCCTCGGTCAAAAGCGCGCGCGCGTCGGCTTCGGTATATTGATGATGGTCGCCGAACTCGCGGGTCTTTCGAACCTGGTAGCCAAGGCTCTTAAGCGATCCGAAAAACTTTTCGGGGCGCCCAATGCCGGCAAATGCAAAAAGTTTCGCACCTTCGAGATCGGCGTTCGGCTGCGCACGCGCGTGGGCATGAACGATCGGCAATCCCTTGCGTCCCGCCAGGTGGACCGCTTCCTCTGCTGCATCACCGTCACCGACAAGCACAAGGCAGTCCGTCTTGACGATCTGCTTCAGGGCGGGTGCCCTCAACGGTCCGGCCGGGACACAAAAACCGTTGCCGAAGCCTGTCGCACAGTCGACCAGCACGAGGTTCAGGTCCTTGGTCAGCGACGGATTTTGAAACCCGTCATCCATCAGTAGCACGTCGATCTCCAGGTCTTCGGCAAGTTTCGCCCCGGCTGGCCGGTCCGACGAAACAACGACCGGCCCATGCTGCACCAGCAAAAGCGCCTCGTCGCCAACGTGGTTGGCTCCGTGGACGGACGGATCGACCTGCAGAGGCCCCCTTTCCCGTCCGCCATAGCCACGCAGCAAAAAACCGGGCTTATGGCCGTCTTCGCGCAAGAGACCCGCCAGTTCGATTGCAAAGGGTGTTTTTCCTGTGCCGCCAACGACAAAGTTTCCGATGCAAATCACCGGCAGCGCGCTCTTGAACTTCGGCTTGGTAAACATTCTCCGGCCGGAGATGGTCCCGTAGAGCCAGCCGATTGGAAACAGCAAAACGGCAAGCAGCGACCGTTGCGGTTGCCACCAGAAATCAGGAGATTTGCTCATCCTCCGCCTCCGCTGAGCGGACGTTGCGCGCATCGCCCAGGTAGGGCTGGAGCAGTTCCCGTGTCTTGGCCAGCGCACCGCGCCCCGCCTCGACGAGTGCCCTGGCCTTGTCGGCCTGAACCCTGACCTCTTCAGGGGCTTGCAGCAAAAGACCTACACGTTCCGCCAGATCCGCCGGCTCGGCGACGCGAAGTGCTGCGCCGCTGTTCCAGAAATCCTTATAGACGGCGCGCGCGTTGGCAACATTCGGGCCGGAAACCAGCGCGGACCCTGCCAAAGCCGCCTCGAGCGGATTGTGCCCGCCCGCATCGTTGAAGGATCCACCCAGGAAGGTGACCGGCGCCAAACGATAGTAAAGCCCCATTTCTCCGAGCGTATCGCCCAGATAGACCTGCGTCGCCGGTTCGATCTCCAAGTCCGCGCTGCGCCGTACAAGGCTCAAGCCGCGCCCGGTTGCGAGGTCTTGAATGTCCGGTGCACGCGCCGGGTGCCGAGGCACCATCACGAGCAACAGATCGGGATAGTCCTGCCTCAAGCGGTCGTATGCATCCAGGACAATCTCGTCTTCACCTGGATGCGTGAGCGCTGCGAGCCAGACCGCGCGATCGCCGATTTGTGACTTCAGTCTTGCAAGTTCCGCTTCGTCTGCGGCCGGTTCAGGCGCATCGAATTTCAGGTTCCCGGGCACTTCAATTTCTGTGCATCCAAGGTCGGCGAACCGGTTGGCATCCGGCTGGCTTTGCGCAAGTACCAGGTCCAGGCAGCGGAAAACGTACCGGGATGTCGCAGGTATGCGGGCCCAATTGTTTCGGGAACTGTCCGAGAGCCTGCCATTCAACAGGACGAACGGTGTTTTTCGAACGTTCATTTCGACAAACAGGCACGGCCAGATCTCGGACTCGACCACCATTGCAAGATCAGGAGACCAATGGTCCAGAAAACGAGCCCAATGCGCCGGGGCATCGTAGGGAGCGAACTGATGGATCGCCCCATGCGGCAAGCGTTTTTCGGCAAGTTCGGAAGCTGTCACGGTTACCGTCGTCAGCAGAACCTTGTGGCCTTCCTCAACAAGAAGCGTAATCAGCGGCAAAATCGACGTTGTCTCGCCGACGCTTGCAGCATGGATCCAAACAAGCTTTCCTTCCGGCCGCGTGCTTACCGGCTTGCCGAAACGTTCCCCCTTCCGCGCCACCAGTTCCTTGCCGGATCTGCTCCTCAGCCAGAAAAGCAGGCTGAACAGAGGTGCCGCCAGGCGGGCCAGACCACGGTAAAGACGCAGGAGAAGGGGACGTTGTTCAGCCATCTGACCTGCCGACAAGTTCATAGGCGTGCCTGGTGGCTGCATTAAGGCCATCTTCGACTTGTTGTCTGAAACCTTCCAATGCCTCGTCTTCCGTGTCGGCGGGCACCCAGATCAAGTCGCCGACGGCAATGCTGCCGCGACCAAATGGCAGGTTCACGCTTGCCTTGTCCCAGCTGTTGAGCTCAATGCTGCGGCTTGTCGCGACCGCGACCGGCAGGATTGGACGTCCGGAGTGCTTTGCCAGTTGAACAATGCCTTCTCCAGCCTTCCGCGCCGGTCCCTTGGGAACGTCCGCTGTCATGGCAATGCTGTAGCCGTCGCGCAGCGCCTTGACGGCTTCTATGAAGCCTCGCATGCCGCCGCGCTTGCGGATCTGGCGCGCATTTTTGCCGCCAGACGCCCGGATGAGCCCAAGCCCGAATTTGCTCGCGGCAATCGCATTCACTTCCCCGTCCGCAGACCTGGAGATCATGACCTTGGCAGGCCACTCCCTCGGTTTGGCAAACGGCACCATGAAATGCTGGCCGTGCCACATCGCCACGATGACGGGCAACTGTTTCTCGGTTTCATCGTGCACGCCGTCAGGTTTCACAACGAAGCGGTTGGTGTGGTAAACCAGCTTGAGGTAACCGGCGAGCGCGGAGCCGATGCCTGCGAGAACCCAGGGGTGGCGACCGAGGCGTTTGATCATTGTTCTTATCGCCTGAGTTTCTTTCTCGTTACGCTGCCGTTTCCGGATCCAGCAGGCGGTGCATATGAACGATGAAGTACCGCATATGCGCATTGTCGACTGTCGCCTGCGCCTTGGCCTTCCAGGCCTTGTAGGCTTCCGCGTAGTTCGGATAGATGCCGACAATATCGAGCTGATCCAGATCGCGGAACGTCAGGCCTTCGGGCGATTCCAGCTCGCCGCCAAAGACCAGGTGCAACAACTGTTTCGGGGCGTCAGTATCGCTCATCGGTATCCTCGCTATGTTTTACGCCGTGCCGGCGACGTTTGAAGCAAATCTGCGAGCACGGTGCGCACAGGTCCTATAAGCTCGCTTGAAGCGGCAATCAATGCCGAGTGACCGGTGCGAACACGATTATAAATCAGCTCGTTTCCGGAGAGATCCGTCAACATTCCGCCTGCCTCGTGCACCAGGAGGTCCGCTGCCGCGAGATCCCAGTCGCTCGGGCCTCCGCGGGCAACCCCGACATCTGAGGACCCTGCAGCCACGGTCACGAGCCGATAGGCCAATGACCGGAATATTTCCGCTTTTTCGAACCCGGCGGCAATCACATCTATATTCGAAACAATCGAATGCGGCCCCGAAAGGGTCGCACCTTCCACCGTTCGTTGACCGGACACCCGTATCTTGTTGCCGTTCAATGATGCCCCCCCGCCGCGTTGGGCAACAAACATTTCCTCGCGCCGCGGACAATAGACGCACCCGGCAACCGGACGTCCGTCTTCAACCACCGCAACCGAAACCGTCCACTCGTCTCCCCCCGCCAGAAACGCGCGCGTTCCGTCAATCGGATCGACAATGAAGACCCGCCGGAAATTCAACCTTTCCTTGTTGTCGGCGGTTTCCTCCGAAAGCCAGCCATAGTTAGGCCGAGCGCCCAGCAGCCGGTCGGCGAGGAACCGGTCGACAGCAATATCGGCTTCCGATACGGGTGATTTGTTACCTTTGAACCAGGTTTCGAGCCCTTGCCCAAAGTAACTCATCGCAAGCGCACCAGCCTGGCGCGCCGTCGTCTCCAGAAGTTCAACGTCCGCTGAAAGAGGCCGATCGTATGTGTCCTGATCAGTTTCCGGCAAGCGCCATTCCTTCAATCATGACGGAGGGCGTTGCTGCGGAGTAGCGGTTGTCGAGGTCGCTGCCGGGCACAAGGCGCTGAAACATGTCATTCAGATTGCCAGCGATGGTAATTTCACTGACGGGCTCAACGATTTCACCATTTTCGAACCAGAAGCCGGCGGCGCCGCGGGAATAATCGCCGGTAATGCCGTTTACACCATGGCCGATAAGATCGGTGACAAGCAATCCGCTGCCGGTTTCGGCCATTAGTTCTTCCATCGATTTTTCGCCCGGCATCAGGGTGATATTGGTTGCCCCCGGCGAGGTTCCGCTGCCGCTGCGATGCGCACGGGCGTTCGGTTTCAATCCGAGTTCGCGCGCCGAAGCACCGTCCAGGAACCAGTGTTGCAGAACGCCGTCCTCGATCATGTTCAGGACCGAGGCAGCCGTTCCCTCACCATCGAAGGGGCGGGTCGCAGCACCGCGGCGCTTGAAGGGATCGTCGACAACCTGAATACCGGGCGCAAAAATCGGCTCGCCCATGCGATCCTTGAGAAAACTGGTCTTGCGGGCAACCGACGCCCCATTGATGGCGCCGGACAGGTGGCCGAGAATGCTGCGAGCCGCCCGCGACTCGTAAATCACATTGGTCGTGCGCGTGGACAGCTTCTGCGGGTTGAGACGGCGAACCGTGCGTTCGCCCGCACGGCGGCCGATCTCCGCAGGCGCATCGAGATCTTCGAAGTAGGTTCGGCTGTCGAAATCGTAGTCACGCTCCATCGCGGTCCCGTCCCCGGCCACCGCTGTCATGGACATACCGTAGCGGGACGTCATATAGGCGCCCTGAAATCCGTGACTGGTGGCGAGCACAACACCTGCCAAGCGCCAGGACGCGCCGGCACCGCCAGACTTGCTGACGCCTTTGACTGCAAGCCCGGCAGCTTCCGCTTCAAGCGCAATCTCTGCCAGCTCGTCTGCGGTCAGTTCCTTGGTATCGAGAAGCTCAAGCGACGGCAGATCCCGGACAAGCAAGTCAGGATCGGCCAGACCCGCATAAGGATCTTCAGGCGCGACCTTGGCCATCGCAACGGCCCGTTCTGCCAGCGTGTCCGGATCATCGAGCTGATTTGCGGAGACGGCCGCAGTCCGTCCACCGACAAACACGCGCAGGGTAACGTCGTCGCCTTCCGCACGCTCGGTCTCTTCGACCTGCCCCTCCCGGACATCGACCGACAGGGAGACGCCTGTCACCGCGACAGCGTCACAGGCATCCGCCCCGGCCTTGCCGGCCGCTTCAACGAGGCGCACAGCGCGCGACTGCAATTCACTTTGATCAATCAATTCCGACATAAATTCCGCCTCGATGGGTCTGTTGCTTCCGCCCCGCTCAGGTTGTTTACGCCCAGCGCCCGGGCTCCGCAACAATTTGCGGTGAAACAAAGGCGAGACGTCTTTCTCAGCCCATTGATCGGGCTTTGGAATTCCTGCACCGGCCCATTTTCGCCACAGGCATGAACGGGACGTAAGCGCCGTGATTACTTTCCAGTAACCCTCTTTAAAATCACAGTTTTTTAACTCTATCTCTTAAGTGGTTCACGACCATTCTCCGGTACCTTCAGGTGCATCAAGAGGCCAAAAGGCCCGACGGAGAGTCATTTGAGACGTCAAACAGAACAACAGGCAGCAGCGGCAACCGGGAATACTGCAGAGACAATACTGCACCCCGGTTGCTTGCCGGTGCAATTTGAGCAAAGACTCGAATCCCGTCCTGGAACTCCTTCCTTTCCTGCAGAGATTTTTCTGGACCAGAACCGCGCCGTCATCAAACGCCGGGTTGCGGGCGTACCGGTCAGGGTCGTTGTCCCGGCCAGCGGATTTGACGGTGTCATGGTCCGCGTGACACCCGGCCAGGTTCCGGGTGAAATTGTCGCCGCGCTGATCCTGAAACATCCGGACAGCGCCCTGTCGATCAAACTGGCAGAAACCGCAAATTCAGACGATCTGGCGGTTCTTTGGAGCCGTTGGGCACAGACACTGCAATTGCCGATGCTGGTTTGTGATCTGGGCGGTCAGGTCAAGCCGATCGATGCCTTCAGCGCCAATCCGGCGGCCAAGCCTGCACCGCGCCGCAAGATGCGCCTGCTGACGGGTCGCCGCCCGCGCTTTTTAAACAAGCGTGCCGCCGCACGCCTTCCCGAGCGCCCGCTGAACTTTGCGCACGAACGGGAAATCATCGCCCGTACCTGAGCAAAGCTGCCGGCGGTTACAGCCACCCGATAAACGCATCCAGAACAAAGCCTGCGAACAGGATCCAGCCGTAAGTCGTGTTGGACCGGAACAGTTTCAGGCACTGGTCGCTGTCATCGATGTCGAGCACGACGACCTGCCAGGCGAGATGAACGCCCCCAGCGAGAATGCCGACAAATGCAAGAGGTCCGGCGTCTGCAAACATAGCCGCCAGGGAGAAAAGCACAGTCGCCAGCGCATACAGGACGATCAGCGCCGGCTTCGTGCGATCACCGAACAGGCGTGCGGTTGACTTCACGCCGACAAGAGCATCGTCTTCCTTGTCCTGGTGCGCATAGATCGTGTCATAGCCGATCGTCCAGCAAATGCCGCCTGCATAGAGCAGCATCGGCGTTGCGGCGAGCGCTCCGAATTCAGCAGCCCAGCCCATGAAAGCCCCCCACGAAAACGCAAAGCCCAGGAAAAGCTGCGGCCAATCGGTGAAGCGCTTCATGAACGGATAAATCGCGACGGGGAACAGGGCCGCAATACCGAGTGCTATTGAAAACAAATTGAACTGCAAGAGCACGGCTAACCCAACCAGGGCCTGGGCCACCAGAAAAATCCTTGCCTGGTTCTTGGTCACCTGGCCGGCAGGAATTGGCCGCGAACGCGTGCGTTCGACTTGGGCGTCAATATCCACGTCCACAAGGTCGTTATAGGTGCATCCGGCACCGCGCATCGCAACAGCGCCGACAAAGAACAGAACAAGATGCAAGGGATTGGGCCAGCCGTTTCCAGCGGCAATCGCCGCGAGCGCGGCCGACCACCAGCAGGGCCACAACAACAGCCACCAGCCAATAGGCCGCTCCCACCTTGCAAGACGAGCATAAGGGCGCATGGCGGCAGGCAGTTTTGTGTCGACCCAATGCCGTTTGACAGCATCGGCGACTGGCCCGGTATCCTTCGTGGAAAAAAACATCTTGCGCCCTCTGTGACTTCGGACCTTCTACAAAAATTCGAGATGGAATCCATCCCGCAAATCACTTTAGTCTCGCCGATGTGGGCCTCATCCAGGGTATCCTTGGCCAACCGTTCCGGAGCACACCGTGATTTTACCACCCAATCGTTCGAGCGCTCTTCTCGTCGCCATCGTTTTAGGCGTGTCGAGCGTTGCGGCCGTATCGTCAGCACAAAATCCGCCTTCGCCACCGCCGCGTCCAGATGACGCTTCGCCGCCCCCAAGGCCCGGTGACGCGCCACCACCACCCCGCGCGGGTGATCGCGCCCCTCCGCCCAAACCGGCAAGCGGTGGACGGGAGCTTACCGAAAGCAGTCTGAGCACTCAGGGCGCGTACAGCGTCACTGGCGAAGTTTGGGCCGACAACTGGTTCAAGCTTTACATCAACGGTGCACCGCTTATCGAAGACAGCGTTCCGATCACGACCGAACGATCCTTCAACGCGGAAAGGTTTGCGTTCCAAACCGACTTTCCGATGACAATCGCCTTCGAATTCCGCGATTTCATGGAAAACAGCACCGGTCTGGAATATATCGGGACACGTCGTCAGCAGATGGGCGACGGCGGTGCAATTGCCCAATTCAGGGACGTTGCGACGGGTAAACTTCTGGCGGCAACCGGTTCCGACTGGCGCTGCATTACGGTGCAGTCCGCCCCTCAAGACCGATCGTGCGAACGGGAAAGCAATCCCGCGACTTCGCTGGCCAATTGCGCCGAAACGCTCACACCGGTTTCCGGCGACTGGAAGACACCGGGCTTCGACGACAGCGCATGGCCCGGCGCGACTGTGCATGGCGCGTCGGCGGTGAGACCGAAGGGTGGCTACGATCAGGTCGAATGGGCCCCTGCTGCAAAACTCATCTGGGGGCCGGACCTTCAGAAGGACAATATCGTGTACTGCCGGATCACGGTCGGCGGATAACACCTCGCCCGCCTCCCCGGAGACCAAATCTCCGGGGAAAACACCTCCCAAAAGATCCAGATCTCCGGTCATCGCGTTCACCCAATTGCGGCAGCAGGTTGCTCGTGTTAGACCGCGCATCTGCAAGGCTGACCGCCCAAAAGTCAGCGATATGGACCGTTTGAAGAGATCGGCGATAGATGAAACTCCTGCTTATCGGATCCGGCGGGCGCGAACACGCCCTGGCCTGGGCATTGGCGAAATCTCCTAAACTCACCAAGCTATATGCAGCACCGGGGAACGCCGGCATCGCCGAGGTGGCAGATCTTTCCGATATCAATGTGTCCGACCATGACGAGGTGATCGGCTTTTGCCGGGACATGGGGATTGACCTTGTCGTGGTTGGTCCCGAAGCCCCTCTTGTTGCCGGGATTGTTGACGACCTGGAGGCTGCCGGCATCAAGGTGTTCGGACCCAGCAAGGCCGCAGCGCAACTGGAGGGCTCCAAGGCCTTTACAAAAGGCGTTTGCGACGAGGCGGATATACCGACTGCCGGATACGGCCGTTTTTCCGACCGCGACTCCGCCCTTGCTCACGTAAATGAGAAAGGCGCACCGATTGTCGTCAAGGCCGATGGTCTTGCAGCGGGAAAGGGTGTTGTGGTCGCACTCACCGCACAAGAGGCTGTAGATGCTGTAAACGACTGTTTCGAAGGCACTTTCGGCGACGCCGGGGCTGAAGTCGTCATCGAGGAGTTTCTGCGCGGCGAGGAAGCCAGTTTCTTTGTCCTATCAGATGGCGAAAATGTCTTGCCGCTTGCCACGGCTCAGGACCACAAGCGCGCCTTTGACGGCGATGAAGGGCCGAACACGGGGGGCATGGGCGCCTACTCCCCCGCACCGGTCCTGACCGACGAACTTGTTGCGCGCGTGATGAACGAGATCATCGAACCGACGATCAAAACCCTGGCGCAGCGCGGAACACCGTTTAAAGGCGTCTTGTATGCCGGTCTGATGATAACTGCCGACGGCCCCAAGCTGATCGAGTACAACACCCGCTTCGGCGATCCGGAATGCCAGGTGCTTGTGATGCGCCTCAAAAGCGACTTGCTGGAGCTTATTCTTGCCAGTGTCCAAGGACGGTTGGCAGACACGACTGCGGAATGGCACGAGGACGTGGCGCTGTCTGTGGTCATGGCGACGAAGGGTTATCCATCCGGCTACGAAAAGGGCAGCGAAATCAAAGGACTGGATGAACTCCGCTCCGAAATTCTTGAGGTCTTTCATGCGGGAACCAAGCAAGAGAGTGGCCGTATCCTGGCCAATGGTGGCCGGGTTCTAAATGTCACCGCGCTAGGCCAAACGGTCGCTGATGCCAGAGAACAGGCTTACGCCGCAATCGAGAAGATCGACTGGCCGGAGGGATTTTGCCGCAGCGACATCGGATGGCGTGCCATTGTACGCGAACGGTCTGAACAATAACTGACTGTCCCGCGTCAGAGCGCAATCGAAGGTTCGCTTCGGCTGATCTGACAATTTCAGCTTGGCAGTGCTCAAGACGTGCAGCTAGTGTTCTCCCGGCAACGACCTCGGGAGAGCAGCTTGAGCACGGAATTGCCGGATCTTTATCCTGGATTTGAGA
>JGI12316J14372_10003295_pt1 | contig 15535 bp, 14 predicted proteins | sample MarCyaLeptolynsp_FD_14372 | JGI IMG/M metagenome (IMG submission 14372) | reverse complement strand
ATGGAGCATATCATGAACAAACTTATCGCGCGTTTCGCAAAAGACGAGTCCGGTGCAACTGCCATTGAATATGGCCTGATCGCTGCTTTGATCGCCGTCGTGATCATCACGACCCTCGGCGCCATCGGCACGAAACTGAATGCCAAGCTGACCGCGGTCAAGACCGGCCTGAGTTAAGATATTCGTGGATCATGGCAAGCCAATTGCCTTATCTGCAGGCAAGGCCGGGAGATTTATCTCTCGGCCTTGCTGTTTTTGACCTGTTGAATTTCAGGCGTTGATTTCAAGGAAGATTCCCATGGACATGACATCGTTCGTCCAAGCTCTTGTTTTTTGCGTATTCCCGTTTCTTCTGGTCTTCGCGGCAGTGAGCGATCTCGTCACCATGACGATCTCCAATCGCATCTCAATTCTGCTGACTGTCGGATTCATCGGTCTGGCGCTGGTCATGAAGCTGCCATTTCCGGCGATCGGCATGCATTTTGCCGTGGCAGCACTCGTCCTCTTGATCGGTTTCGCCATGTTTGCCTTCGGCTGGATCGGTGGCGGAGATGCGAAACTGGCGGCTGCCATATCGCTTTGGCTCGGATTTGATCACACCCTGGAATTCGCCGTCGTCGCGGCAATTCTCGGCGGCCTGTTGAGCCTGTTCATCATTTCCTCCCAAAACGCAAATCTGTCGATTTTCGCTTACAAAATCGAATGGCTGGAGCGGTTTCTCTCCGGACGAAAGGGCATTCCTTACGGGATTGCCTTGTCCGCCGGCGCACTGTTCATCTATCCGGACACGTTCTGGCTTCGCAGCGTTCCGTTCTGATACCACAGATCAGGGGCCAGGACCTCTGTGCACAGGTACCAGCTCGGTTCGAACCCGATGTGCGCCGGCATGCGTTCAGCCCGCGCTCCCGGTCGATCGGCGTTTCGGTCCCATGCTTCCGAAGAGGTTTGCAGAAAAGACTTTGATTACTGGGTGTTTGCTGTCTTATTGTTAACAAATATTTACCGCAGACAATTGTTGTTTACTAAACATTTACGAAAATTCCTCACGCTGCATTAACCATACTTGAACGATTAACCAGCCTAATGGTGTCACGTTCTGAATGAACTCGACATCACTTGGCGTGGGAATCGGTTATGAGAGTAACGCGTATTGCAGTATTTGCGGTGGCGATCGGCGCCGGCCTTGTTGCGGCATTGCTGATCGCGCAATTGGTCAACCAGGAACCGACGGTCCAGGTCGTCGAAGCGCCCGCCGAAGCTATCGACTCCGAAGAGGTCCTCGTGGCCGCGAAGTCCATCGGGCTTGGAACTTCGGTCAGGGCTGAAGACCTGAGATGGCAAAAGTGGCCGACAGACGCGACATCCGATGCCTATATCGTCAGGTCCAGCGAACCGGATGCGCTGGAAGAAATGTCGACGAAGAGGATCGCACGCGGACCGTTCCTGGCCGGTGAACCGATCAAGAAATCCAAGCTTGTGACGGCGGAACAGGGCTTCATGTCGGCTATCCTGCCCAAGGGCATGCGCGCGGTGGCCGTGGAAGTCCGGGCGGCAAGCACGGCCGGCGGCTTCATTCTGCCCAATGACCGGGTCGACGTCATCCTGACTCGGGAAGCCCCTGCCGATCAGCAAGCCGGCGACACCTTCATATCCGAAACCATTCTGGAAAATATCCGCGTTCTGGCGATCGATCAGACACTGGAGGAAGGCGAAGACTCTAAAACCGTGGTTGCCCAGGAAACGGCGACGATGGAACTCACCCAGACCCAATCGGAAATCATCGTCCAGGCGCAGCAGATGGGGTCGATCTCCCTGGTTCTGCGCAGCATCAAGGACTCCGATCCCAACGCCGTTGCACAGGAAGACCGGCGTCGGCGCAAGGACGTGAATTTTCTCAAATTCGGGGTGAAAACCCGCATCACCGCGAAATGACGACGCGGAGCCCGCAAGAAATGCGCTGTTATGCGTCGAAGGAGTTAGTCAGATGATCAAACGAGCGATGAAGATTTCAGCAATGATGGCTGCGGCGATTGCAGTGGCCGCGTTCGTCGCCGCGCCGATTGCCGAAGCGGCCGGGAAATATCCGAAATCCATCCGGATTGCCGCAGGAAAACGGATTGCCGGCAAAATGGTGAATGTTGGTCTCAATCGGTCTTTGGTCGTCGAACTGGGCGAAGACGCCACGGATGTGCTGGTCGCAAGCCCGACCATCGCCGATGCGGTGATCAAGAGCTCTCGCAGGGTTTACATTCTCGGTGTTGCCGCGGGACAGTCCAGCGTCACCATTTTCGGGCGCGGCGGTCGGCAAATCGCCAGTTTCGAGATCTCGGTTGAACCCGATACCAGCGATCTCAAGCATATGTTGCGCTCCCTGTTGCCGAACTCCGCAATCGATGTCGCTGCAGTAAACGGCAGCGTGGTTCTGTCCGGGACCGCGGCAAACCCGCTTGACGCCAAACAGGCCGCCGACATTGCCGGCAAGTTTGTCGGCGATGCGGAAAAGGTCGTCAATCTGATCGGCTCAAAGGGCAGTCAACAGGTTCATCTGAAGGTCGTGATCGCCGAAGTCCAGCGAAACGTCACCAAACAGCTCGGCGTTGATATCGCGGCGGCGATCAATCGCGGGACGTTTGCGGCGTCGGCCATCAGCGCCAACCCGTTCGGCGTGGTCGGGTCGCCGCTCACCGATACGGTCGTTGCCGCCGGCAAGACCGCGGCCGACCTGAATTTTTCGGCCGCTTTCAGGGCCTTGCAGCAAGAAGGTTTTATCAAACTCCTCGCCGAACCGACTTTGACGGCAATTTCCGGTGAAAGCGCCGCGTTCCTGGTCGGCGGCGAGTTCCCGATCCCGGTCGGGCGCGACGACAACACGATTTCGATTGAATTCAAGCAGTTCGGCGTCGGTCTGGATTTCACGCCGGTCGTGATGTCCGGAGGACGGATCAGCCTNAAGGTCAAGACCGAGGTCAGCGAACTGACATCCGACAATTCCTTTACCCTTTCGGGAGGCAATGCTTCGGCGTCGCTGTCGATCCCCGGCCTGACAGTCCGGCGCGCGGATACGGTTGTCGAATTGCCGTCGGGCGGATCCATGGTCCTGGCGGGACTGATCAAGGATGACATTCGTCAGGTCGTCAATGGCGTACCCGGTCTCCTGCAATTGCCGATCCTGGGTGCCCTGTTCAAGAGCAGGGACTTCCAGCGGTCCCAGAGTGAACTGGTCGTNTTCGTTACGCCCTATCTGGTCGACCCGGTTGCAACCTCGAAACTGCAGCGTCCGGACCAGAACCTGGAATTCTCTGCCGACGCGACCGCCTATTTCCTCAATCGCGTCAATCGCGTCTATCGGTTCCCCGGATCGGCTGAGGATGTCGCCGGATACCGCGGAAGTTTCGGTTTCTTTTTCGAATAAAGCGTTCACTTGAGTATGGAGTGTGGAACTATGAAAATCCAAAGCACCAACCGCGGGATGAGACGGCCGGTCGCCGTAACTGTCCCTTCGGCGCGGGCGCTCAAGCTTGGCGCGACGGCCCTCCTGCTTTCGGTTACCCTGACTGCCTGCCAGCATACGAAAACCGGTTCGGTTCCGACCGACGGGTTTCGCACGCGGCATCCGATTGAATTCAAGGAAATGCCGAAAACCCTTGATATCCCGGTCGGTATGCGCACAAGCCGTCTGAACAAGGTGCAGCGCCAGAAGGTTGCCGCCTTCGCCCGCGAATCCACGCACAAGGGCGACGGAATGATCCAGATCCTGGTGCCCAGCGGGTCGGCCAACGAATCCACGGCCAACTATGTCGCGTCCAAGATCCGCGACATTGTCCGGCGGTCCGGAGTACGCGCCCACAATGTCGGCATGCAGGCCTACACGGTGCCAGATGCCGGCGCGGTGGCTCCCATCCGCCTTGCCTACACCAGTGTCCAGGCCTCCGTTCACCGGTGCGGAACCTGGCCGGACAACATCGCGGACAATCTGCAGAACGGCGACTATTACGAATTCGGCTGTTCGACGCAGGCCAACCTGGCGGCGATCGTCTCGAATCCCGCCGATCTCTTGAACCCAAGAGCTTCGACTCCCGGCGATGCCGCAAGGCATTCCACGATCATGGACAAGTACCGCAAGGGCGAAGTCACATCGAGCGCCAAGGAAACCAGAAGCGCGACGATCTCCGATGTGGGAGGCAACTAGGCATGAACCAGACATCGCAACCTCTTGTCTCTTCGTTTGATCTGGACGGACCGGAGCGGGCTCCGAGTCAACGGATCGAAGAGCCGACGGCGATTCCCCGGATCTCCATACAGGCGTTTTGCGAATCTCCGGAAGTCTCCCAGGTCCTGGAAGCAGCAGCCGGCGACCGGCGTATGGCAAAGGCCCATGTCAAGGTGCACATGGGCGGTATTGCGGCGGCCATGGACTTTTACCGGTCCGCCCCGACACCAAACTTGATCGTTGTGGAGAGTCGTGATTCCGCGGATGAATTGCTGGCCAATCTCGACACCCTTGCCGAAGTCTGTGACGCCGGAACCAAGGTTATCGTGCTCGGGCGATTGAACGATGTGCAATTGTATCGGGAACTGACGAACCGAGGGGTCGCGGAATATCTCATCGTCCCGTTCGCCCTGTTCGATTTCATGGCTGCGGTCTCCACGCTCTACCAGAATCCGGAAACCGGTCCGCTTGGCCGTTCGCTCGCTTTCATTGGCGCGCGCGGGGGTTGCGGATCGTCAACGGTTGCCCACAACGTCTCCTACATGATCGCCCAGAACTACGATTCGGATGTGGTATTGGCCGACATGGATCTGGCGTTCGGAACCGCCGGCCTCGACTTCAATCAGGATCCCCCCCAGGGCATGGCGGAAGCGGTGTTTTCGCCCGATCGCATCGACGACGTGTTCCTTGACCGGTTGCTGACGAAATGCACCGACCGCCTCAGCCTGCTTGCGGCGCCGTCTGCGCTCGACCGAACGTACGATTTTGACGAAAAAACCTTCGACGGTTTGATCGAGACCGCAACGTCCGGTGCTCCCAACGTCGTCCTGGACTTGCCTCATGTCTGGACCTCATGGGTGCGCCACACTCTGAGCACGGCCGACGAGATCGTCATTACCGCTTGTCCGGATCTTGGCAACCTTCGCAACGCGAAAAACCTGATTGACCTCCTGAAGACCGTGCGCCCGAACGATGCTCCGCCGCGGATCGTCCTGAACCAGGTCGGGGTTCCCAAACGTCCGGAAATCAAACCGGAGGATTTTGCCGATGCACTCGAAATCGAGCCTTTGGCGATCATTCCATTCGAGGCGCAATTGTTCGGAACAGCCGCAAACAATGGTCAGATGATCGCCGAGGTCGATCCCAAGGCGACATTCACATCCCTGTACAGTGAAATTGCGCAGGTGATCACCGGTCGCGGACAGGTTCAGCGGGTGAAAAAGTCCCCGTTGGCACCGTTGCTGGAACGATTGCGAGGCAAGAAGGGCTGACGCAGGGTGCGTTCAATCTGCCTCAGATTGAACGCCGAATGCCTGCGTCACGCGAGCATGAAAGCGCATTCGGTGACTTCGGTTCATCGCAATGCGTACCGGGTTGATCGCGATGCGATCGTGCCGGGATCGCACGGTGTCATGGACACGGTTCGAACCGGCAAGGCGGCTGCAGCTGACTGAAAGCGGCGCCGGGACGTCAAGAAGCAAGGGCACCGTTCCATTGTATCGGAACAGTACGGGCTCAGGAGTAAGGAACGAATCATGTTCGGTAAACGGGGATCAACCGGCGGCACTCCGCCAAGCGACTCAAGACCTGTTCCGCAGCAGGTTTCCCAACCGGTCGTACCGCAGCCGATGGCTGAGGCACCTCCGCCCAAGGCGGCTCCCGTCCAGCCTGCGCCGGCCGAACCGCCGCGGGCAGATCCGCCGAGAGAAGCGCCGACGGCCATGGATCGCCCGGATCCGGCAGCCAAGGCGCCCGACAGGTCCGGCGGGGAGGCGCGTGCGAAGTCGGAAGACTATTACGATATCAAGACACAGATATTCTCCGCACTGATCGACACCATCGATCTGTCCCAACTCGGCCGCCTGGACGTCGAAGCCGCGCGCGAAGAGATTCGAGACATTGTCAGCGACATCATTTCGCTGAAGAACGTGATCATGTCGATCGCCGAGCAGGAGGATCTGCTGGAGGACATCTGCAACGATGTTCTCGGATTTGGTCCGCTGGAACCGTTGCTGGCACGCGACGACATTGCCGACATCATGGTCAACGGTGCCGACAGCACCTTCATCGAGGTCTCGGGCAAGATCGAGCAAACGCGGATCAAGTTCCGCGACAATCAGCAATTGATGAACATCTGCCAGCGCATCGTCAGCCAGGTCGGCCGGCGGGTCGATGAATCCAGCCCGATCTGCGATGCGCGCCTGATCGACGGCTCACGTGTCAACGTCATCGCACCGCCTCTGGCGATCGATGGTCCGACCCTGACCATTCGGAAATTCAAGAAGGACAAACTGACCCTTGATCAATTGGTCAAGTTCGGCGCGATCTCCCCGGAAGGAGGAACGATCCTGCAGATCATTGGCCGCAGTCGCTGCAATGTGCTGATTTCCGGAGGTACCGGTTCGGGCAAGACCACGTTGTTGAACTGTCTGACGGCGTACATCGAATCCGACGAACGCATCATTACCTGCGAAGATGCGGCGGAACTGCAATTGCAGCAGCCGCATGTGGTTCGCCTTGAAACCAGGCCGCCCAATCTGGAGGGCGAAGGCGAGGTTACGATGCGCGAACTCGTCAAGAACTGCCTGCGGATGCGTCCGGAACGCATTATCGTCGGTGAGGTGCGCGGACCCGAGGCTTTCGACCTGCTGCAGGCCATGAACACCGGCCACGACGGCTCCATGGGAACTCTGCACGCCAACTCGCCGCGAGAAGCCCTTTCGCGGCTGGAATCGATGATCACCATGGGTGGCTTCAGCCTGCCTTCAAAGACAATTCGCGAAATGATCGTGTCTTCCGTCGACGTCGTCGTCCAGGCAATGCGACTGCGCGACGGGTCCCGGCGTATCACGCATGTGACCGAGGTTATGGGCATGGAGGGCGACGTGATCATCACCCAGGATGTGTTCCTCTACGACATTGTCGGAGAGGACGCCAACGGCGGGGTCATCGGGCGGCACAAATCGACCGGCATCGGCCGTCCGAAATTCTGGGAACGCGCGCGTTACTTCGGCCTCGAAAACAAACTGGCGGCTGCGCTCGATGCCGCCGACACCGCCGAAGCAATGTCAGCGTAGGGAGATCGGACCGTGTTATCGGGCAACCTCGTCGTATTCGCCATAGCCGGCCTGATCGCGCTCAGTATCGGCAGCCTGATCTATTTCACCATGTTCTCGCAGATATCGAACGGCGTGGCGCAGGAGAAGCGGGTCAAGCAGATCAACAACCGCAATGCATCCGCAAATCCCCGCGGGCCTGCCGCGAACGCAAAGGGGCGAGGAAAGCGCAAATCCGTTCAGGAAACGCTTAAGGAGCTCGACGATCAGCAAAAGGCGAAGGCCAAATCAAATGGGTCCCCGCCCTTGTCGATCAAGCTGCAACGTGCGGGACTGGCCTGGTCAAAGCCGGTCTTTTTCATGTTCAGCGCCGCCATGGGCGTTGTTTTCGGCCTGGCTGGTCTGGCGATGGGCGCTTCGCCGATCATTGCGGGATGCCTGATGTTCGCCGGGCTGCTCGGCTTCCCGCAATGGTTCATCTCCTTTATGAGCAAACGGCGTCAGAAAGCGTTCCTGGCAGAGCTTCCCAATTCCGTCGATGTGATCGTGCGCGGTGTGAAATCGGGTCTGCCGATCAACGATTGCATGAACATCATCGCGCGGGAAGCCAAGGAGCCGGTCAAATCCGAATTTGCCCGGATCATGGAGGCGCAGCAACTCGGCGTGCCCTTGTTTGAAGCTGTCGGACGGCTCTACGAGCGCATGCCGCTTGCCGAGGCCAACTTCTTCGCCATCGTTATCTCGATTCAGCAACAATCGGGCGGCTCGCTTTCCGAAGCGCTGGGCAACCTGTCGAAAGTGTTGCGCGACCGCAAGAAGATGCGCGGCAAGATTGTCGCGATGAGTCAGGAAGCCAAGGCGTCGGCCGGCATCATCGGGTCCCTGCCGGTCATCGTCATGGCGCTCGTCTATATGTCGAGTCCGGGGTACATTTCTCTGCTGTTCACCACCGATGCAGGAAATATAATCCTGGGCATTTCCGCTTTCTGGATGTTCATCGGCTGCATGGTCATGCGCAAGATGATCAATTTTGATTTCTGAGTGGGGCTTCGGCGATGCTTGACATGGTTTTCAACAGTCTGACCGATCCGCAATTCCTGCTGATCATGTTCACCGCGGTTGCTGTTGCCGCGACGATTTTTACGGTCTCCATGCCGCTGCTGGAGCGCGACGCATTGCAGAACCGGATGAAATCGGTCGCGACCGAGCGCGACAAGATCCGGGCCCGTGAGCGCGCGCGCCTGGAAACCGAGAAAAAGCGCGGCACCCTGCGCAACAAGGATGCCAAGACCTACATGCAGGATCTGGTCGACCGGTTCAATCTGCGCAAGGCTCTTTCGGACGAAAATACGGGCAGTCAGCTGAAGATGGCCGGCTATCGCGGTCAGGCGCCAATCATCGTGTTTCTGTTCGCCCGTTTCGTGCTGCCGTTCATCCTGTTTCTGGTCGCTCTGTTCTATACATTCGTGATCATGGGCAACAACGACCAGCCCACCGGCGTCAAGATAGCGATTTCGGTCTCTGTTGCCGGCCTCGGCCTGTTCCTGCCGAACATTTTCATTCGAAACCAGATCGCCAAACGTCAGCTCGACATTAAACGTGCCTGGCCGGATGCGCTTGATCTGATGTTGATCTGCGTGGAATCCGGGATGTCGATCGAGGTCGCGTTCAAGCGCGTCGCCCAGGAGATCGGCACCCAGTCAGTGCCGCTCGCCGAGGAACTGGCCTTGACCACTGCCGAACTGTCCTATCTTCCGGAGCGGCGGGTCGCCTATGACAATCTTGGCGAACGCACCGGCGTTGAAGGCGTCAAGGCGGCCGTCATGGCCCTGAACCAGGCGGAACGGTACGGAACGCCGTTGGCCCACACCCTGCGGGTCATGTCCGATGAAAACCGCGAAATGCGGATGATCGAAGCGGAGAAGAAGGCGGCCGGTCTGCCGCCCAAACTCACGGTGCCGATGATCCTGTTCTTTCTTCCCGTCCTGTTCGGCGTCATCATGGGACCGGCGGTCATGCAGGTCATGAAACTGTAAACCTGGCCGGATCCGAAATTGGTGAGAGCCGGCGCGGCGCCGTGCAAACCGCTTTAACCCAGGAGTTTTCCGACCACTTTGGCGGTATAGTCCACCATCGGCACGATCCGGGCATAGTTGAGGCGCGTCGGGCCGATAACGCCGAGGGCGCCGACGATCCGCTGCTTTGAATCCCTGTACGGCGCCACCACCACCGAGGACCCGGACAGCGAAAACAGTTTGTTTTCAGATCCGATGAAAATCCGGACGCCGTCGCCCTGTTCCGCCAGTCCGAGCAGGCGCGTCAGATCGCGTTTTGTCTCCAGCTCGTCGAACAGGAGGCGGATGCGTTCCAGATCCTCGCGCGCCTGCAGATCATCGAGCAGGTTGGAGCGGCCGCGCACGATCAGGGACGGTCTCTGCTCTGCGTCCTTTCCCGACCAGTTGACCAGCCCGGTTTCGATGACCTGCGCCGTCAGTTTGTCCAGTTCCGCCTGTCCTGCGGAAATCAGACGGCCGAGATCGGTCACCGCTTCCGATATCGTGCGGCCGCGAATGTTGGCGTTCAGATAGTTGGTCGCTTCGGTCAGCGCCGACGAGGGCATTCCGATCGGTACGTCGACCAGGCGGTTTTCCACCAGTCCGTCCTCGCCGACCATGACGACAAGTGCCTTGGTCGGTTCCAGGAGCACGAATTCGATATGGCGGATGCGAATGTCCTGCTTCTGGCTCACGACCAGCCCGGCACCGCGCGACAGGCCGGACAGCAATTGGCTGGCTTCGGTCAGCACGGCCTCGATCGTATTGCCCTCGGAACTTGTCTTTGCCAGGGTTTCGATGTGCCGGCGCTCATCCTGGGTCAGGTCTCCGAATTCCATGAAGGCGTCGACAAAGAACCGCAGACCCTGTTCCGTCGGCATGCGCCCGGCGCTTGTGTGCGGCGAATAGATCAGCCCGAGATGTTCCAGGTCGGACATGATGTTGCGCACCGAAGCCGGCGACAATTGCATCGGCAGCAATCGCGAGAGGTTTCGCGATCCCAGTGGTTCGCCGGTTTCCAGATAGGATTCGACGACGCGTTTGAAGATTTCGCGGGACCGTTCGTCAAGATCGGACAGGGGCGTCATGGGGGGCTGGGTCAAATTCAGCTCATTGCGCAGTTGCGATTCAAGCGGAACGAAGCCGGAAGGCGGATTGCCGAGGCACCAATCGCCGTGAGCACTCAACCCGCACCGGGCTCGTCCGAAGTCATACATCCTATTTCATGACGTCGGCAATTTGAACCTCGAACTCTGTGGTGTAAAGCGATACTTGGGCGTCAATTGCGCCCTTTACGCCGTCAAACCATGGGCGTAACACAGGGACAGCCTATTCCCGCTGATCCGCGCCAGGAGCCGAAATCCATGCGACCATCCAAACGCGCATCCGACGAGATGCGTTCCGTGACCCTCGACCGAGGATTTGCCAAACATGCCGAAGGGTCGTGTTTTGTGAAGTTCGGAGAAACCCATGTCCTGTGTACCGCCAGCCTTGAAGACCGGGTTCCGCCCTGGCTTCGCGGCGCCAACCGGGGATGGGTCACCGCGGAATATGGCATGCTGCCGCGCTCGACCACCGAGCGTATGCGGCGGGAGGCCTCGGCCGGCAAACAATCCGGCCGAACTCAGGAGATTCAGCGTCTTATCGGGCGTTCCCTGCGCGCTGTCGTCGACCTGGAAGCCCTGGGCGAACGGCAGATTACGGTGGATTGCGACGTGATTCAGGCCGATGGCGGAACGCGCACCGCGGCCATCACCGGGGCCTGGGTTGCCCTGCACGATTGTCTTTCGTGGATGGAAACCCGCAGCATGACCTCGTCAAAAGTGCTCAAGGACCATGTTGCGGCGATTTCCTGCGGGATTTATGCGGCAACGCCGGTCCTTGATCTGGACTATCTGGAGGATTCCGAAGCGGAGACCGATGCCAATTTCGTCATGACCGGGTCCGCCGGCCTGGTGGAGGTTCAGGCGACGGCCGAAGGGGCGCCCTTTTCCAGAGATGAATTCTCGGCCATGCTTGATTTGGCCGATTCTGGCATTAAACAATTGGTCGAACTGCAAAAGATGGCTATTTTGTGAGGGCCGATGGCGCGCCAACTGAAATCCGGACCCCTGGTTGTCGCCAGTCACAATGAAGGCAAGGTGGCCGAGATCCGTGAATTGCTGGCTTCATTTCCGCATTCCATCGAATCCGCGGCCGAACTCGGGCTGGCGGAACCCGATGAAACCGGAAAGACCTATGAGGCCAATGCGCGGCTGAAATCCCTTGCCGCCACGCTGGCCAGCGGCAAGCCGGCGCTGGCCGACGATTCGGGATTGTCGGTCGACGCGCTGGACGGTGCGCCGGGCATCTATTCCGCGCGCTGGGCCGGACCGCAAAGGGATTTTGCGATGGCGATGCGCAACGTCGAGGAAGCCCTGCAGCAAAAGGGTGCGACATCTCCGGACCGACGCCGCGCCCGTTTCGTCGCGGTTCTGTCGCTGGCCTGGCCGGACGGCCACACCGAGGAGGTCCGTGGCGAGGTCGAAGGCGTTCTGGTCTGGCCGCCCCGCGGCGATCGGGGGTTCGGATACGATCCCATGTTCCTGCCTGATGGGCACGATCGGACATTTGGAGAGATGGAGTCCGAAGAAAAACATTCCTGGACGCCGGGCGCCGAGCCCGGACTGTCCCATCGTGCGCGGGCCTTTGCCGCGCTTGTCGACAAGTGTTTTGAAAATGGCGGATAAAACCGGCGCAGTTCCAGGGTTCGGAGTCTATGTTCACTGGCCGTTTTGCGCAGCGAAATGTCCCTACTGCGATTTCAACTCCCACGTCCGGCACACGCCTGTCGACCAGGCGCGGTTCGTCGCTTCGTTTGTCCGCGAGATCGAAACCTTTGCTTCGCGGACCGGCAAACGGTCCGTGGAGAGCGTTTTTTTCGGCGGCGGCACGCCGTCCCTGATGCTGCCGTCGACGGTGGAAGCAATCCTGACGGCAATCGACCGGAACTGGGGTCTGTCGCCCAGCGCCGAAATCAGTCTCGAAGCCAATCCTTCCAGTGTCGAAGCCGAGCGCTTCAGGGGCTATCGTGCCGCCGGTGTCAACAGGCTATCCCTCGGCGTTCAGTCCCTGCGCGACGAACAATTGCGCTTCCTGGGCCGCTTGCACGATGTCGAAACCGCGATTTCGGCGATAGCAATCGCCCGCGAGATTTTTCCGCGCATGTCGTTCGATCTGATCTATGCGCGCCCGGGCCAGACCGGACGTCAATGGGCCGAGGAGCTCACCGAGGCGATCGACCTGGCCGCCGATCATCTGTCGCTGTATCAATTGACGATCGAGCAGGGCACGCCGTTTTTTGACCTGCGCCGGACCGGCAAACTGGCGATGCCGTCAGCAGATGAGGCCGCCGATCTCTACGAACTGACCCAGGAGATTTGTACAAACAACGGCTTGCTGGCCTATGAAACCTCCAATCACGCCAGACCGGGTTTTGAATGTGCCCACAACATGATCTACTGGCGCATGGGGGATTATGCCGGTGTCGGTCCGGGCGCCCACGGGCGTTTGACCCTTGGCCGCAGCCGGTTTGCGACGTCCAATGAAAGACATCCCGAAACCTGGCTCGATCTCGTGAACGCGAAAGGCAATGCCCTGGTCGACGATACGATGTTGACCTGGGAGGAACAGGGCGACGAGTTCCTTCTGATGGGGTTGCGTTTGAGCGAGGGGATCGACCTTGAACGCTATACTCTTTTCGGCGGCCGGGAGATTGACCCGGAACGGCTTGACGATCTGATCGAACACGGCATGATCGAGCGCATTGGCGGGTCCCGGGTCAGAACCACACCCGCCGGCGCCCTGGTTCTGGATGCTGTCGTCGCCGATCTGGCGGCTTGAGACTGGGGTAACCGGTGCGCGAGGAGCATCATATGCCAAATTCCAGACAGACTGAAATCCTGTTTCGCGTAGCTGAAAATGCCCCGTCCCTTTTGTTCTTAACCCTTTGGAGGTCGACAGGAGATCTGCAGGTCGCGGGTTGGGTTGGCGCTTGTGCGGCGTTGCTGGTCGTTTCCGTCGTCCGGGGATTGCGGCGTGAAGCGCATCCGATCCTGCTCGGAATCAACATTCATTTTCTATCGGCGGCGCCAATCGTCCAGGCTACGCACTGGCTCGGCTTTGACACGGCGACCGCTTTTCTTCTCGATTATGCCCAGGCCGGTGTGCTGGCAATGGTTCTGCTTGTCGGTGTGATCATGACATCGCTGTCCGGGAAAGGGTTCGTCGGGGTGGCGTCGCAAGACCGGACATCTTTGTATTCTTCCTGTATTTTGTTGGCCGTTACAGGCGTCGGCACGGTCTGGGCCTGCGTCCTGAAGGAGGGCATTCAAGCGATCATGCCGCCGCTCCTGCTGCTTTTTGTGCTTCGGGAGCTGCTCGTGGCGCGGCTTCGGGATCGCGAGGGCACTGTCGGCAATAGTATTGTTGTGCCCGTCGCGACGGGGGCTTCGCAGGGGACTGACTTTCAAACAGCCGTCACGTGATTGCGGTAGGGTGTGCATGACGTTTCGTCTTTCAGGAGGAGAACCATGCGCCGAGTTATTGCCGCGATAACTGTGCTGCTGGTTTCGACCACACAGCCGCAGGCCGACCACGTCCCGAAACTCGATTTCTTCGGTGCCTATTCCCTGCCAACGGGACTGTCGATCGACGGCGTTGAATTCGGCGGCATCTCGGCGCTCGACTACGACCCTGCCTCTGGAACCTTTCTCGCCCTGTCCGATGACCAGGGGCGATACGGCCCGGTTCGCTTTTACCGTCTTACGATCGGATTTGCGCCGGATGCCGCGCCCGGCAACGGAATTGCCGGCATAGGCATCGACAAGATGGTCGAGATCCGCCGGGAGGATGGCTCCGCCTTTCCGCTGAACGGTGCCGATCCGGAGGCCCTGCGGCTCGGCGATGGCGTTTTGGTCTGGGGCCATGAACGCGATGAGAACGGGGTCCCTCATGCCGGCTCCATGCGCCTGGACGGCTATCAGGTCAGGTCCTTTGCAGTGCCGGATGTCTATCTGCCCACGGAGGGCAGGGGCGTGCGCAACAATCTCGCCTTTGAGGGTCTGGCGCTGAGCGTCGATGGAAAGCGGGCGATCTTCGGGATCGAAAATGCCTTGCGGCAGGACGGGCCCGCCGCCGATCTTGACCGGGGCAGTCCGTCCCGGTTGCTGGTGATCGACATCGCCAGCGGCGTGGCGGTTGCCGAATATGTTTATGTCACCGAGCCGGTCGCCGAAACGCCGGACCCTGTCGATGGCTTCAGGACCAACGGTCTTTCCGAGTTGCTTCGCTACGACGACGACAGATTGCTCGCGCTGGAACGCTCGTTTTCCGCCGGAAAGGGTGTGGTAACCAGAATTTTCATGGTGGATCTGAGCCGCGCCTCCAACATCGCCGGATGGGAAAGTCTGGAAGGTCAATCCTATGTGCCGGCGAAAAAGACCTTGGTCGCGACATTGAAAAACGGCGATCCGGTTGACCGGATCGACAATCTGGAATCCATGACGTTTGGCCCGGAAATCGGGGGGAAACGCAGCCTGGTTCTGGCATCGGACAACAATTTCAATCGCCGCGAGCAGGTGACGCAGGTCCTGGTTTTTACGATTGATTGAACGGGGCCGGCTTCCGCGTCCAGGCGTTTCGTTTTAAGGATCGCTGCGAAAAGGCAACCGGATCCTGGCGTCCTGTCATGATCCTTCTCGTATGAGGTCACAAATGGATACTGTCGCGCTCGGCCGCACCGGAGTGCAGGTCTCGAAACTGTGTTACGGAACCATGTCGTTCGGTGGCGATGCCGACGAACAGGAATCGGCGCGGCTGTTCGCGGCCTGTCGCGATGCCGGCATCAACTTCTTCGATTGCGCCAATGTTTATGCCAAGGGCCGGTCGGAGGAGATTCTCGGTCGGTTGATGGCCTCGGAACGCGACAACCTTGTTATTACCTCCAAGGCGGCAATGACAGCCGGCGACGATCCCAATGCCCGAGGCGCGAACCGGCGCCACATCATGCTGTCGGTGGAGCAGAGCCTGAAACGTCTGAACACGGACCGTGTCGATGTCCTGTTCATGCACCGCTATGATCCGACCGTGCCGCTTGAGGAAACCCTGCGTGCGCTCGAGGCGCTGGTTGCCCAGGGAAAGGTTCTGTATATCGGCGCGAGCAATTACGCCGCCTG
>JGI12316J14372_10003279_pt1 | contig 15586 bp, 10 predicted proteins | sample MarCyaLeptolynsp_FD_14372 | JGI IMG/M metagenome (IMG submission 14372) | reverse complement strand
CACAGTTTCACGGAAACAGTGAAAAGCTCAAAGTCCCTGTATTCCGCATTTCTTATCTGTCCAGACGATTCCGTCTGAACAGGAAAAGCTCTACGAGTTTTTACTTGTTAAAAATACGCGTAAAATTAACAAGAGATTCATAATAACTCTCGATAATTGAGAGTAATAACATTGCAAAAAGTGCAGATTTAAAATCATTAACCGTGCGGGGTGCCTGCATCGCGTACGCGGAAAGGCAACCTGTCATGGTCTCGAAATCCGACAATCCCGTTGGCGTAACCGACGATGCAGCCCCGGCGCTTCGTGTCGGCAATCCGTTTTCCAATTTGAAGGTCGGCTCCAAGATCGCACTTGGATCGGGCGCGGTGCTCATATTCCTGGTGGCGGTCTCCTACCTGTCCTATATCGCCCTGTCAGCGATCAACGCACAATTCAGCGATTACAGGCGTCTGGCCCGGCAGACCAACCAGATGGGGCGAATCCAGGCTAATCTCCTGTCCGCACGCCTCGGTGTGAAAGACTATATTGCCAAGAACACCAGCGAAGCAGCCGCCACCGTCACACGGCGGGCGGTAGCAACCGAGCAGATAATACGGGAGGCGGAAGCGCTTTTCCACGGCAGTGAACACAGAGAGACCATTGTCGGCGCAATCGACGATATCGAGCGGTATCGCACATCGTTCGAGACCGTGACCGAGCTTGTTGCGCGGCGCAACGAATTGGTTGATGCCCTCAACACCGTCGGTCCAACGTCCGAGCGAACTCTGACCGAGATCATGAAGAGCGCACATGCGGATGGAGACGCCACGGCGGCCTACAAGGCCGGAATAAGTCTTCGGCATCTGCTGCTTGCGCGTCTTTATTCCAACCGTTTCCTGGTCGACAACGCGGCGGCAAGTTCAGATCGGGCCAGTCAGGAACTGGAGGATTTTGGACGATCCGCTTCCGCCATGCTGACGGAACTTCAGAATCCGGTCCGACGGCAATTGGCCACGGAGCTCGTGGATCTGGCCGAAAGCTACAAGACACATTTCGAACAGGTCGTCGCTGTCATCGTGAAGCGCAATCAGGTGATCAGCGGATCCCTTGACGTAATCGGCCCGCAACTTGCCGACACGATGGAACAGATCAAGCTCTCCAACAAGAAATTGCAGGATACGCTTGGTCCCAGGGCGACCGACGCAATCCATGATGCGGTGCTGGAAGTCGAAATCGTTGCCGGATTTGCGATTGTCCTTGGTGTCGGCCTGGCTTTTCTGACCGGCCGGGCCATTTCAACGCCGATCAACAGCATGACCCATGCGATGCGGCGCCTTGCCGATGGCGATCTCGATACCGAGATCCCGGCCCGGGACCGTGGCGATGAGATCGGCCAGATGGCGGGAGCGGTCCAGGTCTTCAAGGACAATGCCTTCGAAGCCCGGCGTCTGCGCGATGAGCAATCGAAGAATGCGGCGCGCATCGAACAGGAAAAACGTGAGACGACTTTGAAGATGGCGGACGATCTCGAGGCCAGCGTCAAGACAGTGGTCGAAGGTGTCGCATCGGCCGCCGGAGACATAAAGGTAACCGCCGAGACCATGTCCGAAGCTTCGGAACAAACGACCAGCCGGGCCGGCGCCGTCGCAAGCGCGTCGGAGGAAGCAACCGTGACTGCCCAGGCAGTCGCCTCTGCGGCCGAGGAATTGTCGAACTCAATCGAGGAAATCTCACGACAGGTGACTGTGGCGAGAGACGTCGCATCGGATGGCAAACAGCAGGCGGCATCGACGAATGAGACCGTTCAGGGATTGGCGCAAGGGGCGCAGAAAATCGGGGAGGTGGTGAGCCTGATCAATGATATTGCCGAACAAACCAACCTCCTGGCGCTGAATGCAACGATCGAGGCGGCCCGGGCGGGGGAATCCGGCAAGGGGTTCGCCGTCGTCGCCGCCGAGGTCAAGTCGCTCGCGAACCAGACCGCCAAGGCAACCGACGAAATCAGCGGCCAGATCAGCGCCATGCAGGACTCCACGAGCCGGACGGTGAACGAAATCGAAATCGTGGTCGATGCGATGACGCGGATCAACGCAATGACAACGGAAGTCGCCGCGGCCGTGGAACAGCAGAATGCGGCGACACAGGACATCGCCCGCAATATTCAGCAGACCGCGGAGGGAACGCAGGATGTGTCTCTGAATATCGTCGAGGTCAACACGGCCGCGCAGCAATCGAGCGATGCGGCCCTGCGCGTGGTTGAAGTTGTCGGCGACCTGACAGGCCAGTCCGATGCCTTGCGCGGAGAACTCGAGCGTTACCTGGCCACGCTGCGGGCCGCGTGAAGCTAACGGTCCACGTCCCCCCTGTTCCATATTAAATTGGGGGATTGGGTCAGATTGACCCAGTTTTGTGCAGTTCGTCGTTGAATATGCCTTGCATGTCCTTCCTCCTCACAACACAAGACTGGGGCAATCTGACCAAACCGACGACGCAAGCTAACGGTCCACGGCCCCTAGTCGAGGGTGACGGTTCCCAAGGGGCTCTGCAGTTCAAAGGCGAGGGCTCTCGGTCCCTCGGATAATGTTGCCAGATGGTCGACACCCAGGGTCCGCAATGTTTGCAGCAGGCTTTCGGGGGCGGGGTGGGTGAGACGCACCGTCTGCAGCCGGAGCCCCAGATCCTGCATGCCGGTGCTCGGATGCGGGCCGGGTGACCATTCGATGAAGGCGGGCAGCAAACCGCCCTCTGGCAGGTGCCCGTCTTTCGGCACGGTGAGGCGCCAGGAACGGTCACCGCGGGAGAACAGCATGACTTCGCCCAGATCAACCGGGCTCGATTGCAGCACGGCGTCCAGATCGTCGGTCCCCACGACCCAGCACAAAGCACGCGGCCGGTCCGCGAGGCGGGCCTGGGTTTCCGGTTCGTCGAGAGTGAACCAGCGCGGGCGATCCACGTCGGGGGCTTCGGGATCAATTGCGATGATCTCGAGAAAACTCTCCTTGCCGGATTGGGCAACGCAATTGTGGGTGCTCATGGCCGTATGCTTGCCGCCGCGCGGAATATCCACGCCGAGGCTCGCCGCAAGGGCGGCGACACCCTGGTCGAGCGTCCGTGCGCCAATTGCGAAATGGTCGATCCTGTTGGTCATGTCGTTGGGTCCTTTGCACTCAACCCAGGAGAGGCAGGGCGTTTTCGATGTTTTCGATCAGGCTGTCGGTGTTTTCATGTCCTATGGAAAAACGGACGACGCGTCCCTCCCGGTCCCACGACGTCGCTGTGCGGAGCGGGACAACGGGCAGGACGAGGCTTTCAAATCCGCCCCAGCTGACACCGACGCCGAACATGTCCATCGCATCGATGAAGGCGTGTAACTGCGCGTCGGAGCAGGGCCGGAACACGGCGCTGAATAGGCCTGCCGCGCCGGTGAAATCCCGTTTCCAGTTCTCATGGCCCGGGCAATCGGCAAAGGCGGGATGCAGCATGCGAAGCACCTGGGGCCGGTCTTTCAACCAGGCAGCGACCTTGAACCCGGCGTCGTTGGCGTGGGCCATCCGCATCTCGAGCGTACGCAATCCGCGCAGGGACAGAAAGACATCCTGAGACCCGGCCTTGTCGCCGACGGCAAGCGCCATCTTGCGCATGGGTGCATAGGCGGCTTCGTTGCAGACGATAAATCCGATCATGCTGTCGGCGTGGCCGCCAATATATTTCGATCCGGAATGCACAACCACATCGACGCCAAGTTTGATCGGCTGGCAAAAGATCGGCGTCGCCCAGGTCCCGTCAATGATCGAGAGCGCGCCATGAGCCCGGGCCGCTGCAGCTATGGCGGGAATATCCGGGATCTCAAATGTTCCGGATCCCGGGGCTTCGAACATGATTGTGGACGTGTTTGCGCGCATGAGCACGGCGATGTCGCGGCCGATCATCGGATCGAAGAACGAGACATCGACACCGAACCGGCGCAACACCGTCTCGCAGAAGGCGCGGGTCGGACCGTAAACGTTGTCGGCCACCAGAATATGATCACCGGTTTTCGTCGCGCCCATAAGGGCGAGGGTCACGGCCGTCAGTCCAGCAGAAACGGAAATGCAGCCATGGCCGCCTTCTAGGGTCGCGAGCGTGTGTTCAAGTTCGAAACTTGCCGGATTGCCATAGCGTCCGTAGTAGAGCGTGCCCTTTTCGTATCTGGTTTCCCGGGCCTGTTCGAACGACGCCAGAGTGTCGAACAACATGGTGGATCCCTGGACGATGGGCAGATTCACCGCCCGTCCGTCGGCCGCCGGGCCGCGCCCCATGTGAACGAGCGCATTTGTCATGGGAGATTTCGTGTCTGTCATTTTTGAGGCCAAAATCGGAAGGTCGCTGCGTATAAATGTGATGACACGCGGTCGATATTGTGTCAATATTCAATATTATTGTTCCATATAACGAGACAAAAATGACGATATCTACGGTCTCGGCAGGACCGGGCCTGGTGACCGGCAACCATTGGGGGGCCGGCATCGCCAGTACGCGGGAGGGGCGTCTGGTTTCGGTTTCCGCACATCCCGCTGATCCGGACCCGTCGCGGATCAACGAGAATATTGCCAGCAGCCTGAACGGGAAAGCGCGCGTACGTCGTCCGGCTGTTCGCAAAAGCTATCTGGAATACGGTGCCCTTGCCCGTCAGGGGGAACGCGGTCGCGAACCCTTTGTCGAAGTCGACTGGGACGCGGCATTGGACCTGATCGCCGGTGAAATGACTCGCGTGCGCCGGGACCACGGCAACGGTTCCATATTCGGCGGCTCCTACGGCTGGTCCAGCGCCGGGCGGTTTCATCATGCGCAAAGCCAGTTGAAACGATTTTTGAATGCCGCAGGCGGCTTTGTGCGGTCGGAAGGAAACTACAGCTACAATGCGGCGCTTGTGCTGTTGCCGCATATTGTCGGGAACTTCAGGGAGCACGTCAAACAGGCCACCCGCTGGAGCGTGGTTGCCGAGCACGGCGACCTTGTCGTCATGTTCGGCGGGATTCCCGCCAGAAACACGCAGGTCTCGGACGGTGGCGTCGGCCGTCACCATGTTCGCGACGCCATGGCTGCCTGTGCGCGGGCCGGTGTCAGGTTCGTCAACATCAGCCCGTTGCGCAGCGATGCGGCCGACCACCTGTCGGCGACCTGGATGGCGCCGACCCCTGGGTCCGACACGGCACTCATGATGGGGATCGCCCATACGCTTTTGAACGAAGATCTTCACGACGAGAAATTCCTGGCGGACTACACCGTCGGGTTCGCGACCGTCAGAGCCTACCTGCAAGGCGAGACGGACGGTCTGGTCAAGGACGCGGACTGGGCGGAGGCGCAATCCGGGATCGCGGCGCAGGAGATCCGCGATCTGGCCCGTGCGATGGCTTGCGGGCGTACGCTGATCTGTACGGCCGCCGCCCTGCAGCGCGCCGATTACGGGGAACAACCGCTTTGGATGACGGTGACCCTGGCGGCTATGCTGGGGCAGATCGGATTGCCGGGCGGTGGATATGGAATCGGCTATGGCGCCAATTCCTGTATCGGCACCATGAACCGCCCGATCCGCTCCGCGTCGTTTCCGCAGGGTCACAATCCGATCGATGACTTCATTCCCGTGGCCATGATTGCGGAGATGCTCCTGAATCCGGGCGGAAAATACGATTACAACGGACAAACCCGGCGCTTCCCGGACGCGAGACTGGTTTGGTGGGCGGGTGGCAACCCGTTTCACCATCACCAGGATCTCAACCGGCTGCGCCAGGCCTTTCAGACGCCGGAAACGGTGATTGTCAACGAGATCAACTGGACCGCCACCGCCCGCCATGCCGATATCGTGCTTCCCGTTGCCGCGCCGCCGGAACGTTCCGATTTCGGTGGCGGACAACAGGACAATTGCCTGGTGCCGATGCGCAAGGTCTCCGATCCGCCCGGGCAGGCGCGGTGCGAATACGATGTGTATTGCGATCTCGAGAAACGCCTGCATCTCGGCAGCACCTTCAGCGATGGCCTGACCGGACAGCAATGGCAGGAACGGCTCTGGGACAGGACCCGCGCGGCATTTGCGGCCGAGGGGCTTGCCCTCCCGAACTGGCAGGACTTTCTGAGCGGGGACATCATCGAATTCGACGACCCCGCTCCGGGCCAGGTTTTCCTTTCGGAGTTTCGCGCCGATCCGCACGCCAATCCGCTGCCGACGCCGAGCGGACGGATCGAGCTGGTGTCGCAGGTCATCGCCGGATTTGGGTATGAAGAGTGCCGGGGGCATGCAACCTGGTATCCGCCCCGTGGGGTGCCGGCGAAAGCCGACAATCCGAAATTGCTCTCCCTGGTATCGGGGCAGCCCGGAACGCGCCTGCACAGCCAGCTCGACAACGGGGACTACAGCAGAAGCCGCAAGATCGAAGGCCGCGAACCGATGCTGATCAACCCGATCGACGCAAAAAAGCGCGGCATCGCGGACGGCGATATCGTCCTGGCGCACAATGAGAGGGGCCGCTGCCTTGCGGGGGCCGTTGTCACCGATGATATCGCCGCCGGCACCGTGTTTTTGTGGACCGGGGCCTGGTACGATCCGGATTTTTCCATGCCCGGCCATCTCGACCGCCACGGCAATCCGAATGTTCTGACCCATGACCTGCGCACGTCTCGATTGTCCCAGGGACCCGCGGCGCATTCGGCCTTCGTCGAGGTCGAGCGGTTCGAAGGCGATCTGCCGGACGTCCGGGCGTTCGATCCCTGGCTGATTTCGTAACCGGGTTGCGCGCGGACCTGTTCACAGGGTCTCAGAAACACCGAAAGGCTGCAGTTCCCTGTTTTCCGCATTTCTATCTGTTCAAACGCAGCCGTGCGAACAGGAAAAGCTCTGGCGGCCTGCCATCACGTTGCGCTGGTTTGGTCCCTTTGCTAGACAGTTGGCCAATCACAAGGGCAATGTCTATGAACGAACAGATTCCGCCGGAGAGCACGGCACGGCCGACCAAGGTGGATTCGACGCTTTCAAAGGGTCTCCAGATCCTCGAAGCCCTGGCCCGGTCGGACGGGCGCAAAGGCGTCACCGAACTGTCGCGCGAGCTGAATCTGACAAAGTCCAACACCTTTCGCCTGCTGCAGACGCTGACGACCCTGGGATATGTAAAACATTCGGAAGACAAATCCTATTCGCCGACCATGAAGGTCTGGCAGGTCGGGCAATCCGTGCTCGGGACATTGAACCTGCCCAAGATCGCCGAGCCGCAGATTTCCATGCTGTCAAAGGCAACCGGAGAGGCGGTTTATCTCGCTGTGCCCGACGGATTGTCAGTCATCTATATCGATCTCGTGGAAAGCACCAAACCGATCCGTTCGTTCACGGCCAAGGGGGGCAGCGCCCCGATGCATTGTGTCGCCACGGGCAAGGCCCTGCTGGCGGAGCACTACCACAAGCTCAGGCCGCAGATACGCGACCGGCTGACCAAATATACGGACAAGACGATCACATCCCTCAAGCGGCTCGATGCCGACATGGCGGCCACGCAAGAACGCGGGCACGCCATTGATGTCGGCGAGTACAGGGAACGAATCCACTCCTACGGCGCCGCCATCCATCTGCCGAATGGCGAAGCGATTGCGGCGATCGGAATTTCCGTGCCGGACGTCAACCTGACGGACGGACGCGACGCGGAAATCTGCGATCTGGTCATGCAGGCCGCCCGGGAAATCTCGCAGACGCTGAGTGCCTACTGACCGGACGCCGACAGGCGCAGGCTGACGCGGAGACCCTGTTTCTTCTCCGGAAATTCGACCGGGCCGCCCTGGTCCCGCCAGGTTGAGACCCTTTCCTTCAGAGGCGACGCCTCAAAGCCCATATCCTTTAGGGTCGAGACCGACAGGGCCGAACGCCAGCCCGAAGCGCAACGGAAGACGAATCGCTTGTCCCGCGCGAAGAAGTCCTTGAAGTCGGGGCCAGCGGGATCGACCCGGAATTCCAGAATGCCCCTGGTACCTCGGCACACTGTCGGGAATGTATCTGAAACGCTGCCGTTAGCGCACATCTCGCAGATCGACGATGACGGTTTCGGGATACCCGACCCTGGCGATCAGGTCTCCGGTTTCAATCATCCTCGATGCGCGCGCGGGCCGCCGCCACCTTATCCGCCGACGCCTTGATCTGTTTGCCATCTAATCTTCGTTTGTTCTGAAATATGGAACAAAGATTTCATATATTGACACAAATCAAATTGTGCGGCAAGATCGCTTCCATCACGTTCGACGGTTCCCGTCATGGCTTGGAGTTCGCATGCATATGCCCGACGCACCCGCACTCTCTCTCTGGGACGCCTCCGCGCAGGAACCCGATGTCGATGCTCCGCTTGCCGGTGACGTAACGACCGAGCTGGCGATTGTGGGCGGCGGCTTCACCGGGCTTTCAACGGCGCTGCATGCGGCCCAAAAGGGCATGGACTGCCACGTCCTGGAGGCCCGAAAAATCGGATATGGCGGATCTGGTCGCAATTGCGGGCTGGTCAACGCCGCCTTGTGGTTGCCGCCGCAGGACGTCCGGGCCCGGCTTGGCCAGGATTACGGGCCGCGCTTCATCAAGAAATTCGGGGAGGGCCCCGAATATGTCTTCGATCTGATCGAAAAGCACCAGATGCGCTGCGAAGTCACGCGCACCGGCACAATTCACGCTGCCCATTCCCGGAGAGGATTTCAGGACCTGGCCCGGCGGGCCGAGGAATGGCATCGGCTGGGTGCTCCTGTCGACTTGTTGAGCCGCGAGGAGGCGGCTGAAAAGATCGGCAGCAAGGCATTTCACGGCGGCCTGCTCGACCATCGGGCCGGAACCATCAATCCCATGGGGTATGTAAGGGGTCTCGGCCGTGCGGCGCAGGCTGCCGGCGCGCGAATCTCTACCGGAGTCACGGTTGAAAACCTGTCCCGGGAAGGCGATCTTTGGCGCCTGCAGACCAGCGCGGGTACCGTGCTTGCCAATTCCGTCGTGCTGGGCACCAACGCCTACACAGACAGCCTCTGGCCGGACCTTGGCCGGACCTTCACGTTGATCCACTATTTCCAGCTGGCGACCAAGCCGATGGGCGAGGCCGTCAGCCATATCCTGCCGGAACGGCAAGGCGTTTGGGATACGGGCCCGATCATGTTCAACGTTCGGCGCGACGCCTTCGACCGGTTGCTGGTCGGAAGCATGGGCAAGGTCGTCGGGGGCAGCGCCGGCCTGTCGGAGCGCTGGGCCCGCAAGATGATTGCCCGCCTGTTTCCGGACCTGGGTCCCGTTGACTTCGAAGAGGCCTGGCATGGCCAGATTGCCATGACGCCCGATCACCTGCCGCGCATACACAATCTGGCGCCAAACCTCTATACGCCGATCGGCTATAACGGCCGCGGCATCACCACGGGCACAATGTTCGGCCAGGCCATGGCAGATCTTCTGACCGGAGGCGATCCGGCGGATCTTCCGTTGCCGATCACCGACCTGAAGACAGTCCCGAGCGCCCCCTTCATGTCGCGCCTCTATCAGACCGCCTTTACGGCGAAACAGATCTTCAACGCGATCTAACCGGGAGGGAAAGGTCATGGGGCAATTCGAAAACCGGGTTGGCGTTGACATCGGCGGCACGTTTACGGATGTGGCGCTTGAGCATCGCGACGGCATCTCGACCTGCAAGGTGCTGACCAATTACAGCCAGCCGGAACAGGCGATCCTCGACGGGATCATCCGCGCGGCCGAGGCGGCCGGCGTGGCGCCCGGCTCTATCCATCAGGTGATTCACGGCACCACGCTGGTGACAAATGCATTGATCGAGCGACGCGGCGCCAAACTCGCCTTCATCACGACAGAAGGCTTTCGCGATGTCGTTGAAATGCGGTCGGAAAACAGGTTCGAACAATATGATTTGAACCTTGAACTGCCGAAACCGCTGGTCGCGCGCAAGGATCGCTTCACGCTGAACGAGCGGCTGGCTGCCGATGGATCCGTGCTGCTGGCGTTGGATGCGACCGAAGTCGCGCAGATGGTCGAAACCATCGCGCAAGGCGGATACGAGGCGGTGGCGATCGGATTCCTGCACGCCTATGCCAACGGCGCCCACGAACGCGCGGTTGCCGATGCGCTGCGTGCAGCCATGCCGAATCTGTCGATTTCCCTTTCGTCGGTCGTTTCCCCGCAGATGCGTGAATTCGAGCGCTTCAACACCGTTATTGCCAATGCCTATGTGCAGCCCCAGGTTTCGGACTATCTGAACCGCCTGGTCTCGCGCTTGCGCGAGCACGATATCGCCGCTCCCGTTTTCATGATGCATTCGGGCGGCGGCCTCATCAGTGTCGAAACCGCTGCCGAACAGCCGGTCCGGCTGCTGGAATCCGGTCCGGCCGGAGGCGCGATCTTCGCTGCCGACTTTGCCATGGCGCATGGTCTCGACAAGGTCCTGTCCTTCGACATGGGTGGGACCACGGCAAAGATCTGCCTGATCGAGGACGGAACGCCGAAGACCGCGAACACGTTCGAAGTCGCACGGACCTACCGGTTCAAGAAAGGATCGGGCATGCCCGTATCCACACCCGTCGTCGAGATGGTGGAGATCGGCGCCGGCGGCGGGTCGATTGCCGGTATCGACGGCATGGGACGTATCCAGGTCGGGCCGCGTTCTGCCGCCTCCGAACCGGGTCCCGCCTGCTATCAGCGTGGCGGGGAAGAGCCGACCGTAACAGATGCAAACCTGCTTCTCGGCCGTCTCGATCCGGACAATTTCGCCGGCGGGGCAATCCCCCTGTCGAAGGAGAATTCCAGGACCGCGATGACCACCCGCCTTTGCACGGCGCTGGATCTCGGGACCGAGGACGCGGCTTTCGGCATCACCGAAATGGTCGATGAAAACATGGCCAATGCGGCGCGTGTGCACACGGTCGAAAATGGACGCAATATCGAAGCGTTCACAATGATCGCGTTCGGGGGCGGAGCGCCCCTGCACGCGTGCCGCCAGTGCGAAAAGCTTGGTATCGACGCCCTGATCATTCCGCCCGGAGCCGGCGTCGGCTCTGCGATCGGCTTCCTCAAGGCTCCGTTCAGCTATGAAGCGACGAAGGGTCTGTTTCAACGCCTGTCAGATTTCAAGGCTGACAAGGTGAATGCGACCCTGAACGCCCTGGAAAGCGAGGCGCGGGCTTTTGTTTCCGCGGGCGCCGGCGAGGCCGAAACCACAACCCGGCTCACGGCCTTCATGCGCTATTCGGGGCAGGGCTGGGAGATCCCGGTCGTTCTTCCCTACCGGACATTTTCCCAGGCCGATGTGTCGGTGATCCATGCCGAATTCGAAAGGCAATATCGGCAGTTGTTCGGCCGCATCATCGATGACCTGCCGATCGAGATCACCAACTGGTCCCTGACCGTTGCTTCCGTGCTTGCGCGGGTGCCGAAGGCAGCGCGACATCTGAACGGGCGGCCCATGCCGGCGGGCAGGGTGCGCGAATTCTACGACGCCGCGCTGCGCCGTACGGTGTGCGCGCAGGAAGTGGAGCGCCACACATTGACCCCGGGGGTCAGCGTGCCTGGACCGGCGGTGATCGTGGAAAGCGAAACATCGACGATCGTGACGTCCGGCTACACCGTCACCGGTCAGGGTGATGGCAGCCTGCTGTTGCAAGCAAAGGAGGCTCGGACGTGAGCGCGACATCCATCGACTATCAGATCATGTGGAACCGGTTGATCGCGGTTGTCGAGGAACAGGCGACGACCTTGATCCGCACCGCCTTCTCGACCTCGGTTCGCGAAGCCGGAGACCTGTCGGCGGGCCTCTTCGACCGGCGCGGGCGGATGATGTCGCAAGCCGTTACGGGTACGCCCGGCCATGTCAACGCGATGGCGGAAAGCGTGACCCATTTCGTCCGCGAGATCGGCCCGCAAAACGTGTTTGAAGGCGATGTCTACATTACCAATGACCCCTGGATGGGGACCGGCCATTTGCATGACATTACCGTCGTGTCGCCGGCTTTCCGGCAAGGATTGCATATCGGGTTTTTCGCCTGCACCGCCCATGTGGTCGATATTGGCGGCCGCGGATTCGGACCCGATGCCAACGAGGTCTATGAAGAAGGCCTGATGATCCCGATCATGAAGTTCGCCGAACGCGGCGAGATTTCCAGGGATCTGATCCGCATGGTCCGGGCCAATGTGCGCGAACCGGATCAGGTGGTCGGCGACATCTATTCGCTGGCGGCCTGCAACGAGGCCGGCGACCGGCGTCTGCAGGACATGATGGACGAGTTCGGCATTGCCGACCTTGACGGGCTGTCGGATTTCATCATGGAAACGTCGCGCAAGGCGACACTGACCCGCATCGCCGCTCTGGCCGACGGCGTCTATGAAAACGCGATGCAGGTCGACGGGTTCGAGAACCCGGTAAACATGCAGGTCAGGCTGGTCATCGACGGAGAGACATTGTCCGCGGATTTCGCCGGCACCTCCGGGATGAGCCGGTATGGCGTCAACGTTCCGGTGGTCTACACCCGCGCTTACGCGTGTTATGGCCTGAAATGCGCCATCGCGCCTGAAGTTCCAAACAATACGGGTTCGCTGGAACCGTTTCAGATAACCGCTCCGGACGGCTGCATCCTGAATGCCAGGCGCCCGGCTCCGGTGTCCGTGCGCCACGTTCTCGGCCACCTGGTGCCGGATGTGGTGCTTGGGGCCCTGCACAAATGCCTGCCGGACACCGTACCCGCCGAAGGGGCGAGCGCCCTCTGGAATATCCAGATATCCGCGCGGCCCTCGGATCCCGAATCGAGCCTGCCGAATACGGAAATGCTGATGTTCAATTCCGGCGGGACCGGCGCCCGGCCGCGCGTCGACGGATTGTCGGCGACGGCGTTTCCGTCCGGCGTGAAGTCGATGAGTGTCGAGGCGACGGAAAATGTCGGACCGATCACGGTATGGCGCAAGGATTTGCTTGCGGGATCGGGCGGCGCCGGTGCGTTTCGCGGCGGCCTCGGGCAGACCATCGAGATCGAGGCGACCGCGGGCTATGACTTCTACTTCAATGCCATGTTCGATCGCATCGACAATCCCGCACGCGGACGCGAAGGCGGCGGGCCGGGCGGTGCCGGGCGGGTCGAACTTGCGGACGGCACCAGCCTCAAAGGCAAGGGACGCCAGAAAGTCGAAGCCGGCGCCCGCCTGGTCCTCAGCCTTCCCGGAGGCGGTGGCTATGGCGATCCGAAACAGCGTCCGCGCGACCTTGTGCGCGAAGACGTTGCCGGCGGTTACATCACTTCACAACAAGCACGGACCGATTACGGCCTGAAAGATTGACGGGAGACGATCATGAGCGACAAACCGATCGCGCTGATAACGGGTGCGGCCCAGGGTATCGGCTATGCATGCGCCGAGGCGATCTCCGAAAACGGCGCCCGCATCGTGCTTGCCGACATCAATGCCGAGGGTGTCAGGGCTGCGGCCGAAAAACTTGGCGGCGACACGGTCGGACTGGCCTGCGACATGGGCGATCCGCAACAGATCGCGGCGCTGTTCGATACGGTCGAGGCTGATATCGGACCGGTATCGGTGCTCGTAAACAATGCCGGCATCGCAGCGCCCGGTGACTTTTTCGACACGACGCTGGAGCAGTTCCAAAAGGTCGTCGACGTCAATCTGACGGGAACGTTTCTGGCGCTGCAGCGGGCGGCGAGAACCATGAAGGACAGAGGCATCGAAGGCGCGATCGTCAACATGTCCTCGATCAATGCCGTGGTGGCGATTCCCTCCATTGCCGCCTATTGCGCGTCCAAGGGCGGAGTGATGCAGTTGACCAAGGCCGCGGCGCTGGCCCTGGCACCGCACAATATCCGCGTCAACGCGGTCGGGCCCGGATCCATCGACACGGAAATGATGGCCGGGGTCAACGCCAACCCGGAAGCCATGAAGATGGTGATGTCGCGCACCCCGCTGAAGCGCGTCGGCGGTCCACGGGAAATCGGCGATGTCGTGGCGTTCCTCGCCAGCGAAAAGGCCAGCTACATAACCGGCGAAACCATCTATGTGGATGGCGGTCGCATCGGCATGAACTACACCTGCTGAGGGCTCGATCATGGAAACGCGATACCATGAGGTCTATGCGGGCTGGAAGGCCGATCCGGAAGGTTTCTGGGCCGAGGCCGCCCGCGAAATCGACTGGATGGCGCCCCCCACCCAGNTTTTCAATCCGGAGTTCGGCGTTTACGGGCGATGGTTCGAAGGCGCCGTCTGCAACACTTGCTACAATTGCGTCGATCGTCATGTNGAAGCGGGCCATGGCGACCGCAATGCCCTGATCTACGACAGTCCGGTTACGAATACGCAGACGACGTTCACCTACGCGCAGCTTCGAGACGAGGTCAGCGCGCTGGCCTCGGTCATGCGCGCACGCGGCGTCGGCAAGGGCGACCGCGTGATCATCTACATGCCTATGGTTCCCCAGGCGGTGTTTGCCATGCTTGCCTGCGCCCGGCTCGGCGCCGTGCATTCGGTGGTCTTTGGCGGTTTTGCGGCCAACGAGCTGGCGACCCGTATCGACGATGCCGCGCCGAAACTGATCGTTTCGGCGTCCTGCGGGATCGAGACCGCGCGCGTGATCGCCTACAAGCCGCTTCTCGATGACGCGATCGATCTTGCAACATGCAAACCCGACCATTGCCTGATCCTGCAACGCGCTGTCCGTCCCTGCGACCTGATTTCAGGGCGCGATCTCGACTATGATCGCGAAGTCGGGCGCGCCAAGGCGGCAGGGGAGATGACGCAATGCCTGCCGGTCGCGGCGACCGACCCGCTTTACATTCTCTATACGTCCGGCACGACCGGTCAGCCCAAGGGTGTCGTGCGCGACAATGGCGGGCACATGGTCGCGCTGAAATGGACGATGCAGCATCATTACGACGTCAAACCCGGAGAGGTGTTCTGGGCGGCGTCCGACGTGGGATGGGTGGTTGGCCATTCCTACATTTGCTATGCGCCGCTGCTGCAGGGATGCGCCACCGTCCTGTATGAAGGCAAGCCNGTCGGCACGCCGGACGCGGGCGCGTTCTGGCGCGTCATCCAGGACCACAAGGTGGTTGCCATGTTCACGGCGCCGACCGCCTTTCGCGCCGTCAGGAAGGAAGATCCGGCCGGCGCACTGATCGCCGACTACGATCTGTCGCATTTCCGGACCCTGTTCCTGGCGGGCGAACGGGCCGATCCCGATACGATCCAATGGGCGCAGGACAAGCTCGGTTGTCCGGTTATCGATCATTGGTGGCAGACCGAAACCGGCTGGGCGATTGCCGGCAATCCGGTGGGGCTGGGAACGGTGCCCGTCAAACTTGGTTCGCCGGCCATGCCGATGCCGGGATACGATGTGCGCGTTCTGGATGATGACGGCAATCCCGTCGCGGCCGGAACGCTCGGCAATATCGTCGTGGCGCTGCCACTGCCGCCGAGCTGCTTTCCCACCTTGTGGAACGCCGAGGACAGGTTTCGCAAATCCTACTTCGAGGAGTTCCCGGGCTACTACGCAACCTCGGATGCCGGTATCATCGATGAAGACGGTTACATCTTCATCATGGCCCGCACGGACGATGTCATCAATGTGGCGGG
>JGI12316J14372_10003276_pt1 | contig 15625 bp, 14 predicted proteins | sample MarCyaLeptolynsp_FD_14372 | JGI IMG/M metagenome (IMG submission 14372) | reverse complement strand
ATTCGCACTGCCACATGAGTGACAAGTATACGTGATGGTTTCTTGTATCATGTGGCTAGTGTATCAAATACACTTTATCACTTACTTTTTAACCACTACCTGAATACTAAATTTCTCATTTTGTCAGGTCTTTTTCATAGCACATTACGGCGAGCTTACCTACAGGTAATTCACCACGTTGTTCATAGCCGAGACGAGAATAAAACTGCAAAAGCTTGGTGTGACTGGCAACTGCGTCGAAACGGATGTAATGGTGGTCAGTTTCTTGCTGGACAGTCTTATCAACAAACTGCATACAGTGTGTTCCGATTCCCATTTGTTGATGAGATGGCAACAGCGCGAACCCGCTAAAGTAACTTGCATCCGCTGATGTATCCATCCAATAGTTTGACATATCGTCTGTATAGTATGGTTCGGGTAACGTGCTGATATTGAATGTGCCGACCAGTAGCTCATCGGCATAAACTGCATAGATATTGCGCCCTTCCAAACGTGGGATAAACCTATCTGTACCGGGGAAGGGATGCCAGTGAGATAGCTCAAGGGCGCGGTGCATATGCTCGCCAGCGAGTGCCATAATGCTATAGAGTGCTGTGTATTGGTCTTCTGTTGCACGTTCGATACGAATTTCCATCATTGACCTCTTTTAATTTAGAATTTGTTTGATGTTTAATTTTATTTAAATAAAGTGATTTGTGCCAATTTGAGTGAAACTTGTTAGACTAGAAGCAGTGCAAAGTGGACAGAGTGGGATGAACTATGAAAGTGTTTGAGGCACAGATAGAGATTCAAGCACCGATTGATGTGGTTTGGCAGAAGTTAACTGATTTTTCCCGTTATCCTGAATGGAATCCGTTTATTTTGGAGGCGCAGGGTGAATTGAAGCAGGGGAGTGTGGTTACGTTTCGTGTACCGGGAGTTCCTGTTGAGATGACTGCACCCATTACAAGTCTAGTTGAGCCAACGGAATTGATATGGGAAGCGCAATCGTCCATACCGGGGATGCAACCGCGTTATATTCGTGTGTTACAAAAGATTGATGATAATCGCACATTGTTTATCAATCGTGAAGAGTTTGAAGGTTGGCTGGCAACACTTCTAAGCCCTGTGCTACAGATGCAATTGGGTGGATATTATCCACAAACCTGTCAGGCATTAAAAGAATTTGTTGAGAACGGTGCATAAATTCTATCTGTTATGTACCCATGTTGGTCAGGATACGTTACAATTGTGATGAGACTGACTTCAAACAGGAGCGAGTTACGCCAATATGCGAATATTACTCACAAGTTCAGAAGCTGTTCCTTTTGCAAAAGTGGGCGGTCTGGCAGATGTGGTTGGGTCGTTGCCAAAAGCGTTGCGTTCACAAGGTGTGGATGCGCGTGTGATTATTCCGGGTTATGGACATATTGACCATCTCAAATATAACATCAGCCATCTCTTCAAATTTGACTTTTATCATCGACGCGGTATGACAGAGGTCAACATCTATACCTGTATTTATGATGATGTTCCTTTTTATCTTCTCCAAGCGTGGCCCTATTTTGGTCAAGAAGGGTCGGTTTATACCGATTGGAATTGGGATATGGAGCGATTCATCTTCTTTAACCAGATTGCGATGGGTGCATTGTGGGAACTCCGGCAACGAATTGGTTGGTTTCCTGATGTATTGCATGTCAATGATTGGCATACGAGCTTATTGCCGTTCCTAGTTGGGATGCAACGACACCAAGACGCATGGTCAAAATTAGCCACTGTGATTTCCATTCATAATATCGCTTATCAAGGTAACCATGCCGGATGGTTCTTATTCAATGCAGGTGTTGATAATCGCTTCCAGCCTGACCTCATCTATCAAAATTTGACGGATAATCTGCTTGGGATTGGGATTGCGTATAGTGATGTGGTTTCAACGGTAAGCCCGCGTTATGCAGAAGAAATTAAATATCCTTATGCTGGCTATGAATTGGCTGGGCTGATACAAACCCGTGTGTCTGACTTAAAGGGGATTCTCAATGGGTTGGATACAGATATTTGGAATCCTGAGACTGACCCTAAGCTGGTTGAAAATTTTAATGTAGATAACTTTGAAACAAAACGTCCCGTTAACAAACGACATCTACAATCATTTGCAAGATTGCCGATTCGGTCTGATGTGCCTATTGTTGGTGTTGTCAGTCGCCTCGCATCACAGAAAGGGTTTGACCTTGCATTGCCAGCATTGCGCCGTGTATTAGGTAGCCGTGATGTACAGTTTGTCGTGCTTGGAACAGGTGAGCCAGATTTAGAATATGCCTTTTGGCGTTTGGATATGGACTTCCCTGATAAAGCTCGTGCTTTCTTGCAATTTGATGGCGCGTTAGCACAGCAAATCTATGCGGGATGTGACATTTTCCTGATGCCAAGTCACTTTGAACCGTGTGGTATGGGGCAAATGATGGCGATGCGTTATGGTGCGTTGCCACTGGTGCGGGATACAGGCGGACTCGCTGATACTGTAATTAATTATGATAATGGCGATGCTGATAGTGGTACTGGGTTTGTGTTTGAATGGCAACAAGCGTCGGCTGTAGAAGGAACACTCCATTGGGCAATTGATACATTTCATAATAAGCCGGATGCGTGGCGTAAGATGCAAGTTCGTGGCATGTCTACGGACTTTAGCTGGAGCAAGAGTGCTAGTGAATATATCGCTATGTATCAAGGGGCATTGGATAAAATTACTTAATTGAAGGAGATTTACTGTGAAGATTAAAGGCATTATTTTGGCAGGTGGTAAAGGGACACGTTTGGGTGTATTGACCATCAAACGTGCAAAACCCGCTGTGCCATTCGGTGGTAAGTACCGTATCATTGACTTCCCGCTGAGCAATTGTGTGAACTCAAATATTTTTGATGTATTGGTACTAACCCAATATCGTCCTCATAGTTTGAATGACCATATTGGCAAAGGTCGCCCGTGGGACTTAGATCGTTCCTTCACGGGTGGTGTGCAAATGTTGCAACCCTATCAAGGTAGCTTTGATACAGATTGGTATGCTGGTACTGCTGATGCTGTAACACAAAACTTGAACTTTGTGCGTCAAGGGCGACCTGAGTATGTGCTGATTTTGTCCGGCGACCATATCTACGAGATGGATTATGACATGTTGGTGCAGTATCACCGTGAAAAAGGTGCGGCTGCAACTGTTTGTACGATTCGTGTACCGCTTGATGAAGCGAGTCGATTTGGTATTGTGGACACTGATGATGACTATAAAGTAGTTGACTTTGTTGAAAAACCGGAAAACCCGCCCGGAAACTTGGCAAACATGGGTGTGTATGTCTTTAGCTATTCCGTACTTGAAAAGGCACTAATGGAAGACCAAGATGACCCGAACTCTGACCATGACTTTGGACATAATATTTTGCCAAAGATGGTTGAGCAAGGTATGGATGTATATGCTTATCCTTATGGCGGATATTGGATTGATGTAGGAACAGTAGACGCATATTGGGAAGCGCATATGGATTTGCTAAGTGCGCCACCATCACTGAATTTAAACGACCGCACATGGGTTATTCATACCCGTAGTGAAGAGCGTCCTCCCGTTCGCATTGGTGCGAATACACAGATTGTGGACAGCATGATTACAGATGGGTCGGTGATTGGCGCAGGAGCGATTGTGGAACGCTCGATTTTGTCTCCGGGGGTTTTTGTCGGACCGGGTGCAGTGATTCGAGAATCTGTGATTCTGAATGATGCGTATATTGAAGCAGGGGCGCGGGTTGAACGTGCGATTGTTGATAAAATTGCTGTGATTGGTAAAGATGCACAGGTCGGCTCATGGCAAGACATGGGTGATTTGAAGATAACCAGCATTGGTAAGAATGCTCGCATACCACCCGAATTTAATATTGGGGCGGGGTCGATAGTTGGGACAGATTGCACTCACAATGACTTCGCAAGATTTCCAGACAAAATTGTCCCTGAAGGTACAGACGTAGAATTTAACTCGCGGACGAAAAAGAAGAAATAGCATTATCATCAAAAAACGGTCTCCATTTGCGAGACCGTTTCCGATTTCAATTAGGTTGTGACAACGGAATTATCCCCAGAATAAGGATTTGGGATGTATTTATCTGCTTCCCAATCATTATGCCACTCGTCACCGTTGACGAGATAGCGATATTGATATTCTTTGTCCGGCTCAAGTTCGAGGACAATCTTAAAGCGACCATCCTTGAGTTTTTCCATCGGGGTGGCTTGTTCATCCCACTCATTGAAGTCACCGACCAGATAGACACTTTCTGCGCCGAGTTCAGCTGATGTATAGAAGGTAACTTTTGTTACGTTCTTACTTTTGAGGTAACGTTTCGTCACCATTCTGGTTTAGACCTCTACAACTGAGTTGTCGCCACTGAATGGATTGGGAACGTATTTATCTGCGTCCCAGTCGTTGTGCCATTCGGTGTCGTTGATGAGGTAACGGAATTGATATTGACCGTCTTTCGGCAAATCAATAGTGACTTTAAAGCGACCATCTTTGAGTGCTTGCATTGGGGTCGCATCTTCGTCCCAATCATTAAAGTCGCCAACAAGGTAGACTTCTTCGGCTTCGAGTTCAGATGCAGTGTAGAAGGTCACTTTGCAGACATCTTTGCTTTTCAGGTATTGTTTTTTCAGCATGTGTATACTCTCCATAAATGAGTAAACGATTAGAAGTGACATCGTATTTTATCATACGACGCAAAAGTGTAATCGTAAAATTGCATGTCTGTCCAGAATAATATGGTCAAGATTGTAAGAAATGTACAAAAAAACGACATTTCCCGAAGAAATTCCTGTAATTTTTGCAGTTTTTTCCGAAAATGACTTTGCGAAGTCACTAATTCACGTTATGCTTGCAAAAAGATATGGAATATTCTACAAAAGTAGATACACTTAATCGTTTAAGTCAGAAATGTAATTCTGTCCATTTAATCCGCAGGAGCAAATTTAATGGTACAACCTGTTGCAAAAGTGAAAGTTGCACCGAAGTTACCGCGACAACTGAAACGACTCCAAGAGCTTGCCTACAATTTACGCTGGTCATGGGATCATGAAGCGATTTCCCTATTCCGCCGTCTTGACCCTGAATTATGGGAAGAGACCAATCACAATCCTGTCTGGTTGCTAGGGCGACTGAGTCAGGAACGTTTGAAGGCGATGGTTGATGATACATCGTATATGGCACATTATGACCGCGTGTGTCAGTCCTTTGATGAATATATGAATGCCAAAAGTACATGGTATACCGACCAATATGGCAACCTGAAAAAACAACCGACCATTGCATACTTCTCGATGGAATTTGGTTTGACCGAATGCCTACAGAATTATTCCGGTGGTTTGGGTGTCTTGAGTGGTGACCATCTCAAGAGTGCCAGTGACCTCAATATCCCGCTAATTGGCGTTGGGTTGCTATACCAAGAAGGTTACTTCCAACAATATTTGAACGCAGATGGCTTCCAACAGGAATCCTATCCAATCAACGATTATGCTAACTTGCCAGTGACCTTGCAGACAGACGACGATGGCAACCCCATCATGATTAGTGTGCCTCTGCCGGGGCGTGAGTTGTTTGCCCAAATCTGGAAAGTACAGGTCGGACGGGTCGAGTTATATCTATTGGACTCCAACGTTGATGCGAACCCATCCGAAGATGACCGTAACTTGACGGATCGTTTGTATGGTGGCGACCGTCGTACCCGTATTCGTCAGGAAATTTTGATGGGTATCGGTGGTATCCGTGCGTTGCGTGCCCTCGGCATTGATGCAGACATCTATCATATGAACGAAGGTCACTCTGCCTTCTTATTATTGGAACGTATCAAGAACTATATACACGAAGATGGCTTGAACCTTGAACAGGCGAAGCAATTCACAGCTGCAAGTAGTGTGTTTACAATTCATACTCCTGTTCCGGCGGGTCTGGAACGATTTGGGTTTGACCTGATTGACGAACACTTCACAGATTTGATGCGCGAATTAGGTATGTCGCGTGACCAATTTATTGACCTCGGACGTGAGGACATGGGAACTTATGAACTGTTCTCGATGTCTGTGATGGCGTTGAATCTTTCGTCCGGTGCGAACGGTGTCGCGCAGTTACATGGTGTTGTGTCGCGTGATATGTGGCAGTGGGTTTATCCGAATGTACCTGTACATGAAGTGCCTATTTCTGCAATTACCAACGGGATTCATGTTCAGACATGGGTCAGCCGAGAAATGGCGCAGTTGTTTGACCGTTACCTTGACCCAGCATGGCGTTCTGAAGAATCTCGTCCTGAAATATGGGAAGGCGTTGATAGCATCCCTGATGCAGAATTGTGGCGTACCCATGACCGCCGACGTGAACGTTTGGTAGCTTTTGCACGGACACGCCTTCGTCAGCAATTGATTCGTCGCGGTGTATCGCAGACAGCTGTTGAAGAAGCAGATGAGGTGCTGAACCCCGATGCGCTGACAATTGGGTTTGCTCGTCGTTTTGCAACATATAAACGGGCGACACTGATTTTCCGCGACTTGGAACGTCTTCGTAGAATGGTAACTGATGAAGACCGTCCGGTTCAGTTTATCTTTGCCGGTAAAGCACATCCGCATGATAACGAAGGTAAAGAACTGATTCGTCAGATTGTCAATGCTGCGCGCGATTCTGACTTCCGCAACTCAATTGTTTTCCTCGAAAACTACGATATGAATGTTGCTCGCTATATGGTGCAGGGCGTTGATGTGTGGTTGAATAATCCGCGCCGTCCGAAAGAAGCGAGTGGTACAAGTGGTATGAAGGTCATCTATAATGCTGGCTTGAATTGTAGTATCCCCGATGGATGGTGGGCAGAAGCGTATCGTCCAGAAGTGGGTTGGTCAATTGGCAATGGTGAAGAATATGATAAGGATGAGTGGGAACATCAAGACCATATTGAGAGTCAGGCACTCTACAATATCCTTGAACAAGACATTATCCCGCTGTTCTATAATCAGACCCGTGATGGCTTGCCTCGTGAATGGATTAGTCGTGTTAAAGCTAGCATGATTGATTTGTCGCCGTTCTTCACAACCTATCGGATGGTGCAACAATATACTGAGCAATTCTATATGCCACGCTATAGCGTCGCGCAAGAGATGAGCCAGCCGAACTTTGACAAGACAAACGCTTTTACAGAATGGCGACAACATCTTGATAATAGTTGGCAGGGTGTTCAAATCCTTGAAGTTGATGCCGAACAAGGTGATGTGGCGGTGGGTAGTAAAACGGAGATTACCGCAAAGGTAAATCTCGGTAGCCTGACACCAAATGATGTTAAAGTGCAACTGTATTATGGTGTTCTCGATACAATGGGACGCATCACAGATGGAAAGTCGATTGATATGGAATTGGCTGATGACCATGGGGATAGTGTTCATAGCTTCAAAGCAAAACATACTTACGCTGTCACGGGTAATGTTGGCTTCTCCGTTCGTGTGATGCCATATCACGATTATCTGCATACAACCTTCTTGCCTAACAAAATTGTCTGGGCATAACCTCTAAAACTTTGGGTGAGTCAAAATGGCTCACCCTTTCTGTTCTAATTTGACCTCTTATAGTTGTTATAAAACTATAAAAATTCTAAAGAATGCCAAGTTCCCTACTTTAGTTGGCTTGACAAATAACGTAAAATAACTATCATTAAATGATAGTGATACTATCATTGATGTGATTCGGTCAATTCAAATTTTGCTGGTACAACTTACAGGATTTACACATGATTATGTGTATTTGTCGTCTTTAGTGTTAGAAATCCAATTAATCGAGGTGCAATCCTAATGTATATGGGAAACGAAATGCGACGCTTTCTGGATGCGGAACAAAAGAAACCTACTGACAAGATTCGTATGGCACTCGGTGACAGTGATGAATCAAGTCGTTTGACTGTGGAAACAGTGGATAACCATATTTACTTCTATGCGGATGTTGACAGCGACCGTTGCCTTGCATTGATTCGTGCAGTGCGCGAGGCGGATTCTAAATTACGGGCAGAGCATTTGTCACGGGGGTTGGATGGCGAACCGATGACACCTATCTGGATTCATGTTCATAGTTATGGTGGTAGCCTGTTTGCGGCACTCAGCCTTGCTGACCAACTGGCGATGATTAAGTCTCCGTTGTATGCGATTGTTGAAGGTATTGCAGCAAGTGCAGCGACCTTAATTGCAATGTCTTGTGCGAAACGCTTTATTCTGCCGAACAGCTTCATGATGGTGCATCAATTGTCTTCCTTCATGTGGGGTAAGTATGAGGAGTTCAAAGACGAGATGGAGCTACAGAACAAACTCATGGCGCGTCTGGTGGACTTCTATGAAGCAAAAACCAACATGAGCAAAGAAGACATTGAAGTCATGCTCAAACGTGACTACTGGATGGATGCCCAAGAATGTGTCGAGCACGGTTTTGTAGACGAAATTCTACAGTAGAGCTTGTATCGTAACATAAAGTGTAAGAAGGACATGCCGAAAATGGTGTGTCCTTTTTATATTCTCAACTCCTTTTTGATGTATACTCCCGTTAGCATACTTAGCCTGACTAGAGAATAGCTTATGTATAAACTGATTATCATTTTGGGCATCTTGATTTTGTCTGTGCCTATATCACTTACTCAGACATTCGAGAATGAAAAATATTGTAGTCCGGCTGATGTGAGTCCTGCACCACTCAATATATCTATACCATGTCTAAAGTTTACCAGTTGTGTCTCGGAAAACTTCAGTGATTTTTCATGTTACAGTGAGGCATTTGCAGGTGTATATGATATTTGCCAACAGACAGATCGAGATGATTGTGTCTCACTATCTGCAATGTACATGGTGCTTATGAATGCGATTGTCAGTGCTTATGACAATGATATGACAACAACGCTGTGGGTATCCGGTTATTTCGAGTTTGGCAATTTCGATGGCTCACTCGAATCTCTTGAATCATATACGAATCCTAGTCCAGCGGGAGCAATGGCGAAAGGTCTTGTGTTGTCCGCATTGGGTGATCAAGATGGTACAGTATCGGCTTATACAGAGTCGCTTAATATGTATTCGGCAAATTATCTCGTTTATTACTTGAGGGGACAAGCATATCTGGAATTGGGCGATACAGAGCGAGCCTCACAGGACTTCTATAATTATAAATTGTTTGCCCCAGAGAAACTCTTAGCTAAATTGCCTGCTCCAATACCTGTTTTTGAAATGCCTAATGATTCGGAAGTGTGGTTTTATTATCCTGTTCTTTCGCGGAGTATCAGCCCAGGTGGCACATTTGTGACTGATCGCACAATAGAACCACCTGTCGAAATCATGTTGGCTTCAACGCTTGATGGACAAATCCTTGCAATCAGCAATCTCGCTGATATTAATCCGGCTGTTGAGGACGAGATATTATTTTTTGTCCAAGACCCAGAAGATGGAAGCCATTACGTATCATTAATTTCGATACAACATATTAACTTGTTATTTTCCAACCGTAGTTCCACACGAATGTTCTCACTTGAATTTGTTGACGATTATTTTGAATTGATGGAAGTGTCAGTCGGGTCTGAAGCAGGCGGACAGCGCAACGGCATTCTCGCGCCTGATTATATTTCTGACCCCCGTGACGGTATAGACCGCCCCTGTGATGGTGTTATGATGTCGTGGTTAGAAATTGGGGATACCTTACAATCCGTCGATGAATTTGCAGGATTGTATGTGTCTCTTTATACAAAACCTCAAATTGACGCAGACATGTTCCCAGATCTCTCTATGTCATTTATGGATTGGTGGCGGGAACAAAACTTTGCTGATATTGTGGTTACGGGTGGTCCTGAATGCAATGATGAGCAAGTATGGTGGGAAGTAACTATTGCTGATACAACCGTGTGGATGCGTGATAATTATCTCTTCTTGCCTGATGAAGTCGAAGCACTCTTATATGGTCGTTCATTGCCACTCGCACCGGAAGTTATCGCATTCGAGCGTGATGATTCATAGTACGATAATGACACATCATCACGTCAAGCGCAGTTGCTTATAATAATAAGCGGTGGTGTCGAATTGTGTTTTGGTACTACGGGCATAGTCAGGTATATCACCGACATGTATAAAGCCCATCTGTTGATAGAGTGCTTCGGCAGGGTCGCCTTTGCGAACATCTAAGACCAGAAGTGTCCGATTAGCAGATTTGGCGGCGGGGTCGATTTCTGCCATTAGTTGACGGGCAATTCCTCGACGACGATACTCTGGGTGTACCATCAGCTTTTGTACTTCGGCACGATGATTGCCATTCTCACGGGTTTCGAGTCCGAGTTGAACCGCTCCGACAATCGTATCATCTTCTTGTGCGACAATCAGAATCTTACTTCCCTCTGCGATTTGTTCCGCAACAACATGCCAATATTCAATAGCTTCTGTCTCTTTAATCGGTGGAATCCATCCAATAGATGCACCTTCGTCAACGGTCAGCTTGAGCATTTGAGCGAATGGGTCTAGTTGTGATTTAAGATGTTTGTTGGAAAAATGTGTTATAGTTGCCATGTTTAATATACATTCTCATAAATAATATATTGTATTTTAGTTAGATAATTAGGATGAGGGAAGTGGGGAGATTGATGAGGATAGTGTGGTTGTTTTTGGTATTTTGTACTATTGCATGTACGTCATCACCATCAGGGTTGGCTGGTATCTCTAACATTATTCCTGCATCAGAGGACGATGTATGCTCATTTACCGTTCGTCAAGCGTATTTCCGTACACAACAACAGTGTGCTGATGTCTCGCGTAATCAGGTATGTTATGGAAATACGTTAGTTAATGCACAACGGTTCAATACAACTGAGTTGACTCGTTTCGAGTATCCCGGCGACATAGTTGAAATTTCAGACATAAGCTCGTTAAGGTTGTCAACTATGGATACTGTGCGGGCTGTTTGGGGGATTGCACGCATGAATGTTCAAGCAAGCTTGCCGGATGCGTTTCCCCAAGATGTCGAAATTCTCTTGTTTGGTGATGTTAATTTGTCCGAATCGCGCTTGGGTGAAACCTCATCAATGCAGGCATTTCTGTTTACGAGTGGCACAGATGATGCTGGATGTTCGTCTGCACCGGAAAGTGGTATCTTGATTCAAACTCCATCGGCGGCTGGAGAAATTAACTTCCTAATCAATGAAGTTGACATTCGTGTCGGTTCTACGCTTTTTATTCAGGCTGATGAAAACTTTATGACTATCTATACCCTTGATGGATTGGCAAGCGCGACAGCATTTGATGTTGCCCAACCTATTCCTAGAGGAGCATTGGTCAGAATTCCCCTCGAGAATGGTGTTGCTAGTGGTGTACCCCAACCACCCGAAATTATGGATTACGAATCGGTGCAAAATCTTCCACTTGATATTTTTAGTGAACCTGTTGTTGTGTCAACCTTAACACCGGCTCCGATAACATTTTCACCTGAACTTGAGACTGCACTTGAGAATGTTCAAGTTGGTGATTTTCTTTTGGTCGGTTTGGCGCAAGATGAACTTGATTCAAGTGGGCTACCTGCTCCCTATACGCTGACAATTGAAGAACCAGATGCAAATGGTCAATTTAGACTGCAACTGGTGGATGGTGGCGAGGTACTTTATGAGGCGACAATGCAACACAACCGAGACAATATATGGCGCAGTGAGAGCCGTGATTTCATTCTGTCATTTGACGGACGTGATAAACAGGGCATTGCTAATGACATTTGTATCGGTAACCCATTGTTTTCTGGTGTATTCATTGGAGGCTTTAATGCAACAGTCGAAGCATATCGTGCGGATATACGCACAACCTGCATTGGAGATATTGCTGATGCTGATGTGGTGGCAACATTGACTGCAACGGCGGTCTTGCCAACGGCGACACCAACATTGACTCTTCCTCCATCCGTTAATCCCATATTTAAAGCACGGGTACAGTCTGGCAATTTTGCAATGGTCGGCTTGAACGCTACTACTTTTATTAGTGGTGTACCTTTTCCGTATGCACTTACGGTTGGCGAATTTGATGCTAATGATGAGTTTAGTGTTGAAATGTCAACCTCATTATTTGGTGGCGAAGATTTCTATTCTACAACAATGCGACATTCCAGCGAAAATTTATGGGTAAGTGAGGATGCGTTGTTGACACTAACCTTTCTTCCAGATAGCAAGGGTGGGGTTCGTAACGATGTTTGTACCGGTTCACCGATGTTTACTGGGCAATTCTCTGGTGAAAACGCTGAATTAGGTGGTTTGCGAATTGAGATGTATCGGTATATGACAGGCATTACTTGTATTGGACAAACAACACTCGATTGGGCGAATAATGGTACATATACAGGCACACAAATTCCCGTATCAACATATGGCGGACCACGTGAAGATTGTCCTAGTAGGTTGCCCCTTATGGAAGAATTAACCTATACCCAGGACGGGCTTTTTGTCACAGGGTTTCCAGGTAATCCGTATTTAAAGCAAATGTCGGGTGTATACGGTTTTGCAGGAGTTGGTGGGGGTAGTGAAGGTGTGGTTACACCATTCTATATGACGCTAGATGCCAATAGTGTATTGTACATGTCGAATGGAGAGAATTGTTCATATGCCATTCTGTTGACACGATGAGATTAGACATCATCCAAATATCGTGCTGTGTTTGTGTCGGGTTAAATCGTTTGAATCTAAATACTTGTCACTTGGGTTGTCTGTTATACTTGGCAGTATGATACAAATACCTAAACTATCACTAAATGAAAAATGGTGTTATCAGTTTGCACCAATGGGTGAAGATTATTCTCAACCGAATTTTGATGATTCAGGTTGGGAATGGACAACATTCACCAAATTAGCTGTGCAGAAGGTTTCTCCGCCGGATGCTATCTGGTTGCGAAAGCGTTTTGACTTGAATCCACCTGAAGCGTGTGTACGCTACTTCTTGCGCTGTGATGATAGTGCGATACCGATGATAGTGTACCTGCGGGGGCAGAAAGTCGCTGAAACAGACAATGATAGTCACCTCGATATTGATGTGACTGATGAGTTATCATTGGATGATAATGTGCTGGTCTTGAAACTTGAGCTAGCCAAGTGGAACTTGGACTCACAAACACAGGAATTGTATCTGCAACCAATTTTCTGTGATGACCTTGGGTAAGGCGCATTGACGCACATCAGGGCATTCGCTACAATATTTAAATTGTGTGGAATATATTGAAGATTAGGCTATGCAGTATTATATTTGGACACTTGGTTGTCAAATGAATGTTGCCGACTCACAATTGTTGGCATCGGAATTAGAAAAACTTGGGCACACTGCCGCAGATAATGGCGATGATGCCGATATTATGGTGGTTAACACCTGCGTGGTACGCCAAAGCTCTGAGGATAAGGGGCTTGGGCGGCTTGGTTTGCTCAATAAAGTTAAAGAAGAACATCCCGAAAAGGTTATCGGTGTGATGGGCTGTATGGTTGGTGTGCGCGACCCATTGTGGATGCGTCAACGTCTGCCCTACGTGGATGTCTTTATGCCACCCTCAAATCCTGAGCCGATGGTGGACTTCCTCAAAGAGCGCATGGATGAAGCTGAAGTTCTCAAGGTCGAAGCGGAGCAACGTCAACGCCGTGATGCACTACAAGATGGTGAATTGATTCTCCCTGAACATGAGCGCGGTCAGATTGTGTCGGCACATGTTCCAATTGTGTATGGGTGTTCTCATGCCTGTACTTTCTGTATTATTCCGTTTCGTCGAGGTGTTGAACGGAGTCGGAGTATCGGCGAGATTGTGGCACATGTCCGCAGTCTGGCAGAACAAGGTGTGAAGGAAGTTACATTACTTGGTCAGATTGTTGACCGTTATGGTAAAGATATTCCCGATGGACCTGACCTCGCTGACCTGTTGCGTGTGACACATGATGTGGCGGAAGAAGTTGGCATTGAGCGGATTCGCTTCTTGACGAGTCACCCGAATTGGATGACCGATAAACTGCTTCATACCGTTGCCGAATTGCCTCGTGTGATGCCACATATCGAAGTGCCAATACAGGCGGGTAACGACGAAGTGCTTGCCAATATGCGTCGTGGTTACACAGTTGACCAATACCGCAAGCTGGTTCATAAGATTCGTAACATCATTCCTGATGTGGCGATTCATACCGATATTATTGTTGGCTTCCCCGGTGAAACCCGTGAGCAATTCATGGGAACATACAACATCCTCGACGAATTGAAACTTGATAAAGCACATCTTGCGCGTTATAGCCCACGTCCACAAACCGTGAGCGAGCGTCGTATGGAAGATGATGTTCCGGATGAAGAAAAGCGCGAACGCTTTGCGATGCTGGAGGAAGTGCAAGCTCGTGTTGTTGCAGAAATCAATAGTAAGTATCTGGGACAACATGTTGAGGTGCTGGTGGAAGGCGAACATAAAGGTAAATGGCGTGCGCGTACACCACAAAATAAGCTGGTCTTCTTTGAAGCAGAAGGCAATTGGAAAGGTAAGTTAGCGACGTTGGAAATTACTTGGACGGGACCTTGGAGTATGCAGGGGCGGTTGCCAAAACAAGAACAATCGCATGACCCATTGGTGATTGTTGCAAATTAATTGGCAAGTTCCAAGCAACGGCGTATACTAAGATAGTGAAGTTTACATGGTTGGGGTATTTGGGCAGTTCATGCTAGAATATGCCACAGTTTTATAGGAAACCGATTGGAGGCAAATTGAATGCCACCTGAGAGAAAACAATCAGGATATTACTACCCGAATAAGTTTGCCCGCATCACGATAGAAGCGATGGAAGAAGTGATGGGGGAGAATGGTCTGAAGGCGATTCTGAATTTGGCGGGATTGTCGCATTTGATAGGTAACTATCCGCCTGATAATCTGGAGAAAGAGTTTGATTTTGCGGATTACACGGCACTAAACATCGCGTTGGAGGACATGTATGGTCCGCGTGGTGGACGTGGTTTGGCATTACGTGCTGGACGGGCGACATTTGCGCAGGGTTTGCGGGCGTTTGGTGCGCTGGCAGGTGTTGGGGATTTGGCGTTTAAGGTGTTGCCGTTGAATGCGAAGCTGAAGATAGGTGTGCCTGCAATGGCGAACATCTTCTCGCAATTTAGTGACCAAGTGTCGAATGTGTATGAAGAAGGTAACGACCGTATCATCTACACATTAGAGAGATGCCCAATGTGCTACGAACGCAAATCTGATGATAGAGCAGTCTGCTTTGTGGGTCAGGGCTTGTTACAAGAAGGTCTGCGCTGGGTATCGGGTGGACATGAGTTCAAGGTGGATATGGACTCCTGTATCGCAAAAGGTGACGATATGGGTAAATATATCATCTACAAAGAACCGATTAGCTAATTTACTTATACAAGAACTTACCGATTGGAGGCGGATTGAATGCCACCTGAGAGAAAACAGTCAGGATATTACTACCCGAATAAGTTTGCCCGCATCACGATAGAAGCGATGGAAGAAGTGATGGGGGAGAACGGTCTGAAGGCGATTCTGAATTTGGCGGGATTGTCGCATTTGATAGGTAACTATCCGCCTGATAATCTGGAGAAAGAGTTTGATTTTGCGGATTACACGGC
>JGI12316J14372_10003261_pt1 | contig 15669 bp, 18 predicted proteins | sample MarCyaLeptolynsp_FD_14372 | JGI IMG/M metagenome (IMG submission 14372) | reverse complement strand
ATAAGACATTAAATGATCCATCAAGGCATCTAAATCACCGCCTAAATAAGCTAGTATGGACTGCTCAATGAATGTCTGCTGATTAGTTCTCGATAATTTCATAAAGTTGACTGTGTCTTCCAGAAAAGTCAGCTGTTGCTCAACTGTCATATTTTCAAACACACTCAGTTGCTCATCTACCGTTTCAAGCCCACCAGTTGTTAAACCCAGTGCAATAGCTTGATCATAAAGCACTGTATCAAGTGGAGGGTGGCCAGGATATTTTAATTGCTGTTCGAGTACTGTTAATGTTATCGCTAACACCCAAATTTTTTGCTTGGCAAAAAACTCTAGATTAAGGTCTTTATTAACTGCTTGTAGATAGTCCAAAATATCTGCTTCTAATTCACTGGAGATAATCATATAAACTTTTTTTTTCAGGCAACCACATTGATTGCTTAATCAACATGGTATTTTCTTCACTCAAATCCAATTCCGCATAGAAAGCATCGGAATCAGCAAGCGCTTGGCTGACTTCTTCGGGCAACGTGGTGACACGCGGGTCTGGCAAATGTATGGTACCAAACATATAAAACTCATGATCACCGCTGACCTTCCACAAAAACGGGTGAGCCTGAATAGATGCATTACAGAATAAAAGAACAATGAAAACTATAATGCGGCAACTGTATACGCGATAATATTTATAATTATTCATCACCACATACAAAAACTATTACTATTCCATATTAGATAAAATCGCTTGTTTAACTTGATCTAAGTTAGCATCAATAGTTAGCATTTTACTGGTCGCCTGTTTAATCGCCGTATCAGGGTCTTTCAGTCCATGCCCGGTTAGCGTACATACCACAGAACTTCCATTGGGAATTTTTCCATTTTTAATATCGCGTAAAGCACCTGCGACAGAAGTCGCTGATGCGGGCTCACAAAATACACCTTCATCACATGCCAGTGTTCTTTGCGCTGCTAATATTTCGTCATCAGTACATTCATCGAACCAACCGCCTGATTCTTTTGATACTGTCCAGGCATTATCCCAACTCTGAGGATGACCAATACGAATCGCCGTGGCAATTGTCTCGGGCGAATCAACCATCGCACCACGCATAAAAGGGGCACTACCAGACGCTTGATAACCAACCATTTTAGGTCTATTGGTAATTGCACTTGGGGTTTTGAACTGACAATTACCAGAACATAAATTACATGCTTGCGTCTGAATTGAACCGTTGTCACTTGCACATTCTGTATATCCAATCCAGTGGGCAGTGATATTGCCAGCGTTGCCTACTGGCAAACAATGAAAATCAGGTGCTTTACCTAACTCTTCTACTATCTCAAAGGAAGCAGTTTTTTGCCCTTGAAGTCGATAGGGGTTAATACTATTAACAATATCTACCGGCGCATGGTCGGCAACTTCTTTAACCAAGCGCATACCATCATCAAAGTTTCCACGCACCTGAATCACAATCGCTCCATGAATCATTGCTTGTGCAAGTTTGCCCATGGCAATTTTCCCATCGGGTATTAATACAAAAGCACGAATTCCCGCACGTGATGCATATGCAGCAGCGGCCGCAGAGGTATTTCCAGTCGATGCGCAGATGATTGCACGGCTTCCCTCTTGAACCGCTTTAGTCACAGCGACAGTCATTCCTCGATCTTTAAAGGAACCCGTTGGGTTTAACCCTTCGAACTTCACATACAAAGAAATATCATGCTCTTTCACAATTTTAATATTGTGGCACTGTATTAATGAAGTGTTACCTTCACCCAAACTGATAATCTTTCCATTTGGGTCGATGGGCAATCTGGGCAAAAAGCGTTTAATTAACCCTGTGTAATGTGAATCGTTTTGCGACATTGATTTAACCTAAAGTTTCTAATCGTATTCTTATTACTTTACCTGTCACACTGGACAGATTTTCTATTTTTTCTATCGCTGCCATCATATTAGATTCAAGCACATTATGTGTAAGAATAACTAGCGGTACACAGCCTTGATCATCTTTCTGTTCTTTTTGTACGATCGCTTCGATACTGATATTTTGATCTGCAAATAAACGCGTAATATCAGCTAACACACCAGCCTGGTCTCGCACTTGCATGCGCAAATAAAATGCCGTCTCGGCTTCATTGATAGATAACATTTCAATATCTTGAATAGCATCAGGCTGGAAAGCTAAATGTGGTACACGATTACCTGGGTCGGTAGTCAGTGCGCGCACTACATCTACCAAATCGGCAACAACTGCTGACGCAGTAGGTTGCGCACCGGCACCTGGACCATAATACAGTGTAGGACCAACTGCATCTCCTCGTACTAACACTGCATTCATTACACCATCTACATTTGCAATTAAGCGTCTATGAGGAATTAAGGTTGGATGCACTCGCATTTCAAGGCCTGAATCTACCCGACGCGCAATACCGAGATGTTTAATTCGATAACCTAGCTCACTGGCGTATTCCACGTCTTCAGGTGTGATCTTAGAAATCCCTTCTGTGTATACTTTTTCAAATTGCAGTGGTACGCCAAATGCAATCGATGCGAGAATTGTTAGTTTATGCGCAGCATCTATACCTTCGACGTCAAATGTAGGATCCGCTTCTGCATATCCTAGTTGTTGCGCTTCTTTCAGCACATCCTCAAAGTCACGACCTTTATCACGCATCTCAGTGAGAATAAAATTACCTGTGCCATTAATGATGCCAGCTAACCACTCTATTTGGTTACCCGCCAGGCCCTCTCTGATAGCTTTGATAATAGGTATACCACCGGCTACGGCAGCTTCAAATGCAACGGTTACTCCCTTGCGTTGCGCGGCGGCAAAAATCTCATTTCCATGCAATGCAATAAGTGCTTTATTGGCAGTAACGATATGTTTACCATTTTCTATTGCACGTAATACCAAGTCTTTAGCTAATTCAGTCCCGCCAATTAACTCCAGCACAATATCAATATTAGGGTCGTCAACAATCTCATTCGAGTCTAGTGTCAGCTTTACATTATCTAAAGCTTCAGGCCGCTTTTTATTAATATCGCGCACACTCGCAGCAACTATTTCAATCGAACGTCCGGCTCTGCGGGCAATTTCTACAGAGTTCCTTTGTAGAACTTCTGCGGTTCCCCCACCGACGGTTCCTAGACCTAAAATACCAACTAACACTGGTTTTGAAATTGCTAATGCATCAACACTCATCTGCTATCCTGTATTCCTAAACATTTTTTTAATACCGCGCAAAGCTTGGCGTGTTCTATGTTCGTTTTCAATTAAACTAAAGCGCACATGTTTATCTCCATATTGTCCGAAGCCAATCCCTGGGGACACGGCCACTTTTGCTTGTTCCAGCATATGCATAGAAAAATCGAGAGAACCCTGGTCAGCAAATTGCTCAGGTATTTTTGCCCAAACAAACATTGTGGCTTTGGGTGGCTCGACGTTCCAACCTAATTTATTTAATCCTTCCACCAATACATCACGGCGCGAACAATACATTGAACGTATTTGTTCTACACAGTCTTGCGGCCCATCCAATGCAGCAATCGCAGCAACTTGAATAGGCGTAAACATACCGTAGTCAAGATAAGACTTTAATCGAGATAAAGCCGAAACTAAGGTTTTATTCCCACACATGAAACCCACTCGCCAACCAGGCATATTGTAAGTTTTAGATAAAGAATAAAACTCAGCTGCAATATCTTTTGCCCCTTTCACTTGCAGGATCGAAGGAGGCTCATAACCATCATAGGTAATTTCGCCATAGGCAATATCGTTAATTACCCATATATTATGTTCTTTAGCAATATCAATAACACGTTCAAAAAATTCAAGCTCCACACATTGTGTTGTTGGGTTGGCCGGGAAATTCAAAATAATCAGCTTTGGCTTAGGCCACGCCACCTGAATCGCTTTTTCCAGCTCTTCGAAGAAATCTGTTTCCTCGCACAAGGGCACATAAATGACCTCCGCACCGGCTATAACACAACCATAAGGGTGGATCGGGTATGCTGGATTAGGTACCAGTACGGCATCGCCCGGACTAAGCATGGCAAGGGCAAGATGTGCCAACCCTTCTTTTGAACCAATAGTCACAATAGCTTCATCTTCCGGATCCAGAGATACATTAAATTTACGCTCATACCAGTTGCAAATCGCTTTTCTAAGACGCGGAATCCCTTTCGATAGCGAGTATCTATGCGTATCGTTGCGCTGAGCGGCTTCGACCAGCTTGTCTACAATATGGGCGGGTGCACCCTGGTCTGGATTACCCATACCAAAGTCCACAATATCCTCTCCTTCTGCACGAAAGGCTGCTTTCTGCTCATTGACGATATTAAAAATATACGGTGGAAGCCGTTGAATTCTTGGGAAATCTTCCATGGATGCGCAATTCCAGAACTTAAAGTACTATTGAGGCAAATTATTCGCTTAGACCAAACCGTGCATTTTACAGAAGACAAGCCTGCGGGTAACTACATTATTAATGAGTACAGCAAAAATTCTGTCACTATTAATCAACATTGCTATGAATCATCGCTGTATCTGTCGCCAAATACTCTGATCGAAGATATTCAGCACAGCTCTAGCTCACAACTCGATCAAGACGCAGTACAATTTATTATCGATTTAAAGCCTGAAATTGTCATTTTAGGCTGTGGCGATAGCTTGCAATTCCCCGATGCTTCAGTGATCGCATATTTTGCCCAGTGTAATATTGGCTTTGAAGCTATGGATCATGCTGCTGCCTGCCGCACTTACTCCGTTTTATCCGCTGAACAGCGTGATGTAGGTGCGCTACTTTTGCTTAATAACTAACGTGGCAAATATTTAAGCGGATCAACAGGATTTCCATCTTTACGTATCTCAAAGTGCAGCATTGTTCTATCTGTCCCTGTGGATCCGACTTCAGCAATTTTCTGCCCGGCTTTGACATTTGCGCCCTCAGCCACAAGTAAACGTCTATTATGTGCATAGGCACTAAAGAAACTGGCGTTATGCTTAATAATCAATAAATTGCCATAACCTCTCAGGCCACTACCCGCATAAACCACTTTTCCTGCTGCTGCTGCGCCCACCCCGGTGCCCTCTTTAGCCGCGATATCAATGCCATTATTCACATTCGAAAACTTACTCACTAACTTGCCTTTGACTGGCCAGCGCCAATCACCAACTGGCACTGTTTTAGCTTTTTTCTTGCTTGGCTGAGGTGCGGTTTTTTTATTGCTAGTCTTTTTAGCCGTTCTGCTGCTTGGTGCAGTCGAATTAAGGCGTAACTTTTGACCAGGATAAATTGTGTATGGGTAAGGAATATTGTTCCATCTAGCTAACTCTTTGGTATCAATACCATAGCGCCAACTAATAGAGAACAAAGTGTCACCTTTTTGCACTTTATGGTAGCTGTGGTGGAAATGCCGCGGCTCTTTTGGTTTGGATGCACACCCGTTAAGAATAAGTACCGCACACAGACATAATAAAATTATTCGCATCGAGCCATTTATAAATCGATTAATGCATAGACACCCATGCAATAACGATAGCCAATATCAGCACGAATATCCAACCTAACCATTCGATGTATTTTAGCAACATAGGTTCAATACGTGGGCCTGCATATTTCACTATTCCCGCTACCAGAAAGAAACGCGCACCTCGTCCAACAAACGACGCCAATATAAAAGGAATGAGCGGCTGTACCATTACACCTGCCGTGATAGTGAATAATTTATAGGGTATTGGAGAAAAACCCGCGATGAACACAATCCATACACCCCACAGCTCAAACCACTCGCGCGCATGGATATAACTTTCCCAATACTTTGTGGTCTGTAGCCACTGTGAAATCAAGTCAAATGCGAAGTAACCAATAGCATAACCTGCAATCCCACCAAGTACTGAAAACAATGTGGTTAGAAAGGCAAACCAAAAAGCTTTATTTGGTAATCGCATTGCCATCGGTGCCAGCATGACATCAGGCGGGATAGGAAAAAATGATGATTCAGCAAAACTTAGTGCACTTAGTATTGAAGGTGCGCGTTTATGTTCCGCTGCTCGCATACATTTGTTATAAATATTTTCAAATAACTTCATTTTAATTACCTAAGCACTTTTATCCTCTTACTAATGGAACAAAACTGACATCCTCTAATTTTTCTTGCGTCACACCTTCCGATGTGCGTTTAAGTGTTAGTAATTGTTGCGGACTGTCTTGAGGACCCACAGGAATAATCAAGCGTGCTCCAATGTTGAGCTGATTCAATAATGAATCGGGAATTTCAGGAGCCGCGGCAGTAACAATAATTGCATCATAGGGCGCATAATTTTCCCATCCCCAGGTACCATCAGAAAGTTTGCATTGAACATTTCTAATCCCTAAGGACATAAGCAATTTTCTGGCTTGTAAATGTAGTGGTTTGATTAGTTCAACTGTGTAAACTTTTTCTATAATTTGCGCTAGCAAGGCGGCCTGATAACCGGATCCAGTACCTATCTCAAGCACATTCTGTGGTATTCCTTCAGAAATTAATGCCTCAGTCATTCTTGCGACTGTATAAGGTTGTGAAATAGTCTGTTTGTGGCCAATGGGTAAGGCATCATCTTCATAAGCACGCGTGGCCAAGGCTTCATCGACAAATAAATGCCTGGGCAAAGAACGCATGGCTTCTAATACAGTATTATTAGTAATACCTTTAGCACGTAAACGATCGATTAAACGGTCACGAGTACGTTGGGACGTCATGCCTATACCTTGAAAATTAGTCTTCATCACCGATCTCAAGGTTACCCAACCAATGACTGACAGAATCCATCGCACTATATTGTGTTAAGTCGACATGCAAAGGTGTTACTGACACATAGTTTTCACTTAAAGCATGAAAATCTGTTCCTGGCCCTGCATCTTGCTCAGGTCCAGCAGCACCCACCCAAAAAATTGCTTTTCCACGCGGGTCTTTATCTTCCACCGCCGGCTCTGATTTATGCCGATTACCTAAACGGGTAGTTTGTATGCCACGAATTTGATTAATCGGGACATCGGGCACATTAACATTCAGAATGATGTCTTTTGATAAGGGACGATGGATAATTTGTTTGACTAATTCGCACATTACCACTGCAGCAGTTTTGAAATGTTTGGCTTCAAAAGAATTTATTGACACCGCTATTGCAGGAAAACCTAAATGCCGGCCTTCCATCGCTGCCGCAACCGTACCTGAATAAATCACATCATCACCTAAATTAGGACCGCAATTTATCCCTGAAACAACCATATCAGGCTCTTTTTTCAACAATCCAGTAATACCTAGGTGTACACAATCGGTGGGTGTACCATCGACATAATACCAGCCTGACTTGACTTCTTTGGCGCGCAGCGGCATCTGCAAAGTAAGTGAGTTACTGGCAGCACTGCGGTCTATATGTGGGGCAACCACAGTGATTTCGGCAATATTGGCAAGAGATTCGGCCAAGGACACCAAGCCAGGTGCCTGATAACCATCATCGTTACTTAATAATAAGTGCATTCAGTTAATCGAATAAAAAGTGAACTATCCAACAAATAAAATCGACTTATAATAACAGGCAATGGCGCCGGCTTCGTAGTAATTATTAATAAAATAGAGATTCATGTCTGATAAAAAAAACAAGTCCAAGGAAGACATCAGCTTTGCTGACATGTTGGATGGTGTAAAAGTTTTGGATGGCTCGGATAAAGTCGTGCACGACACGCCAAAACCTCGTCCTGTGCCACAACAAGCCGCACAAGACGAGAGAAAAATCATGCAGGAATTGTTAGTCAGTCCTAATGAATACGAAGATATGCAACCCGGCGATAGCTTATCCTATATGCAACCTGGCATTCAGAAACAAGTATTCAGAAAGCTTAAGCGTGGACAATATAGTATTGAAGCAGAATTGGATTTACATGGATTAACGCGTGAGGAAGCACAGCAACATTTAAATCAGTTTATTGTAGAAATAAGAGATCGAGGCATACGCTGTGTGCGTATTATTCATGGTAAGGGTTATGGTTCAAGCAACCAGGGCCCTGTGATCAAGCCGCTGGTTAACCAGTGGTTAAGAAAACGTGATGAGATATTGGCTTTTTGTTCTGCACGACCTGTTGATGGTGGTACTGGTGCAGTGTATGTATTAATTAAGTCTGCTTAATTATCTTTGTAGAAGATAATTTTTATAATAACGCACATCGTCCCTGATCAATTCTATGTCTACTGACTGGGTAAATTTAATTTGTTCAAATGCACTGGAAAACTCATTAGCATCTTGTGCCGAGACACCATTCACAGCAACGATAAGATCACCTTGCTTCAAAAAAAAAAAAACTTTTGATTTCAAATGCAGTTAACTGACCATCCTGCATATGCGGGACTAAATTAAATGTAGTAATAAAATTTGCTGGTTGATCAAACAACTGCTCTTGGTCTTGCTGGGAAATTGCCACAGGTGGCGACCAGACATCCTGGCCTGTTGTGGCAGTAATATCGACACTTAAACTTCTAAGCGTAAGTGTTTGTACTTGGTCATTACAATAAAAACTGACGCGACTACGACGTATATAATCTAATACACAACCTGCTACAACATCACCTACACGCAAAACAAGTTCATTGCGCCTTTCTTTATCAAATACAACTGCAAGCGAATCAGAATTATTTACTACCACACCACTCAATTCAAAATTAGCCAGTTTAAAAGATGTTGCCGATACAGGTACAAGCAATACTACAGCAGAAAGTATTGCTGTACTGAACCAAACGGTATTAAAAAAAAAAAAAAAAAAAAAAAAAAAAAAAAAATTTTGCTCAAGTTGTGTATCTGTCAATTCACTGCTAACTATATAAACCTCAGTAACTTTGCCTGAGGGTGCAATAGTAATTTTTAACACAACTTTACCTTGCAGATCCGGCGTCGATCTTAATGCTCGGTTATACATACTGAAAATAGCACTCTTATTGCGATCGAATGTAATTTGTATTTTTTCCAGATCACGCTGAGCACTCCGCCCTATTCCATCATCACTGCCTGTCCCTGAACCATCTTCTCCGGCACCCATTCCAGCAGGACCAGATACACGACTGGCACTTCTGCCCCCCAGTCCAGTGCCAGATACATCGCGACTTAAGGATGCAGTATTGATACCACCGCTGCCTTTGCCGGTATTTTTAGTAACTAGTGAACGTTCAACTCTTGCAGCAGAACCACCGCTGTTGCTTAATGATTTTTCACCTAATGTTTTAGAGTTGGCATTTTTACTGATATCAGCCAATTCACTTTGAAAAGCCAATAACCCTGAGCCTTGAGCAACTTCTTTGGCAGACTTTTTAGGTGGCGCGGGAGCCACTTTCTTTTGCGGCACCGGTTTATTTGCAACCTTATCCACTTTCTTAGGTTGTGTTTTTTTAATTGCTTTCGGTTTAACTGTCTTTACAGGCTTAGTTAATTTTTGCGGTTCAACTTTTTTAACCACTTTTGGTGGCGGCGGAATCTTTTTATCGAGAAGAATTTTAACAACCCGTTTATCTTGTCTTTCTTCAACTGGTTTTTCTTTCTCTGGCAACGGAAGGAACGGCATAATTAATGTTAAAATTAAACACGTCATTGTTACACGATTCAAAATACGTCTGAATCGCGTCTTGTCGACAGTAGATACTTCCCATGGCAGGCGCCATGAATATACGGCAGATGCTGTCATAACCTTAACTTACAGTTGATTCTCGTTGAATAACAGACAAAGAAATCTGTTCAAATCCTGCGCTTGAACAGATTTGCATAACGCGCTTAATTAAACTAAATGGGACTTCCTTATCACCCATGATGGTAATTTCATGCTTTTCACCTTCTCTAATATTTGCAGCAACTTTTTGTATTTCATCTTGCAGTGCAATTTGAAGCTTCTGTATATCTGACTTTTTGTTATTGGAAATATCACTTGCACTGACAACTTTTTCACCCTGCAAACTAATATCTTCTTGATTAAGCATTAATACCACTGACACGCGTGGCTTTTGCTCGGCGACAGATTGTGGCATTTCAATACCTTTAGCATTGGGCAAGACAGTTGGATCAGAAGCATTTACTAACAAGAAAAATACCAGGATAGTAAAAATATCCATCAATGACACAATATTAAATGGCGCTTGTTTTTTAGCGCGATCATGATTGCGTTGCATTCTTCTTATTGTTTTAGCACCACGCATAACTATCTACCTACTCGCTGTGTACACGGGAGCATCGCCCACCGAAATATCCGGAAACAAATCTGCAAACACCTTTTCACCTTCCTGCTCAACTTCTGCCACACGCACGGCATCCATAATCTGCACTAATACGTCATAGGTGATATTTGGTTCAAGTAAAATCGTAGCATTACTTATATCTTGGTATTTTGACTTCAAACCTTGTAAATACTCATTCAAAGCAGTCAACTCATAACCTTCTTGAGTATTTTTAATTGACTTCAAAACACCTCTATTGCGATCCTGTATACGTAATGAGTTTTCACGCACTACAATCTCTAACTCCAGCTTTTTCGGGTTGTTTTTGACTACATCCGATTTAGAAGGCAAATCCAGCTCTAATATACTAATTTTAGAAAATACTGCAGTAATTAATAAGAATGGAACCAGAATAACCATCAGGTTCATAAAAGCAGTAATGCTTAATTCTGCTTCTTCTTTATTACGTCTTCTATATCTACGACGGCGCATAATTATGCAGTTGCTTCAGAGTTGTTATTATTTCTAGCGTGTTCCGAAATTGAATTCAGCACTTTTACAGAAGCCATTTCTAAACTATCAACAATCTCTGTTGTTTTTGTTTGCAACCATGAATGCAATAACAATAGTGGAATACCCACCATTAAACCAAATGCTGTGGTATTCATAGCTACCGAAATACTAGAAGATAGCAAGTCAGCTTTTTCCGCAGGGCTAGCTGCTGAAATTGCGGTAAATGCATCAATCAAACCAATAATCGTACCCAAGAGTCCAAGCAATGTAGCAACATTAGCGAAAGTTGCTAAATAATGCGTACGCTTTTCAAGTTTTGGCACAACTTCCATCAAGCCTTCTTCCATCGCGGTCTCAATATCATCACGACGACGTGAAGTCTTTGCACTGGCAACGCCATAACTCATAATACGACTGATTGCGCATTTAGATTTTTCAGCAAAATTCATTGCTTCATTCATATTTCCACTTGCCAATACAGTTTGTATTTTTTTCCAAGCAACCTGGTTCTTAATGCGCGTAGAAGAAAGATATAAATAGCGTTCAATCGCAATCGCAAGACCCAATGCTAATACACATACAATGGGAATCATAAAAATCCCACCAGATTGAAAAAATGTCACTACAGACTCATAAGTACTCATCAGGACTCCCTAATTATTAATTCCTACTTTGCAGGTAAAAATCGACTTTACGTTGAAAAACTTCCTTATCAACAGGTTGTATGTATTCATTGATATGACGTTGAAGAAAAAAGTCTCCCTCCCCTGGCAATGATGCCTTCCATGGGACGATAACAAGACTTTTAGGTAACTCTTTGTTACCGATAATTGAAATACCATTGAGCTCTTGTACATTTTGGTCAGCAACAGCAATATTACTAAGCAATATACAAAACAGTAATGATATGAATATCCTCAACATCTCAACTCCATGTCTATTTAATTTGGCTCTCTCTTCGAGACAAATCACTTATCCAGGCGATGACTTGTTTATCGTCACTTTTTTCTATCTCTTGATATGCCTGATAATGAGACTTCGCACACACTATTTTCTGTAAATATAGGTCACAGAGAATAGCTAAATTTAGATGAGCGTTTGAGTAATTCGGATACTCGGATAAGCACTTCTATAGTGTTTTTCTGCCTCATCAAAGGCGCCAATTTCACGTTTTATAATGCCCGCCTGGTTTAATGCATAGGGATTTTTAGGGTTCAATTCAACCGCTTTTTGTATCGCTTTATCGGCATCATCAATCCGGTCCAATTTACGGTACGCAATTGCCATATTGACCCATGGACCTGAAGCACGTGGTTCTTTTCCAGCAACTTGTTCAAATATATTTATGGCCTTTAAATAATCTTGTTGCACCATAGCTTCAATACCATAAGCAAACTGCTGCTCTACCGAAGCAGAAACCTTATAAGCTTGTTTAACCGAGGGTTTATTTTCAATTACAGAATCAGCTTGTTCAGTATTTTTACTTGGAATACTGCCACAAGCACTTAGCAGTAAAATTACTGCAATACTAGTAAGCGTTTTAAAATTAATGAATTGCTTCAACATAGTCTTCAGATTTTTCACTTCTTGCATATCTGGCTGGCACTAATTCACCCAACTCACGTAAGCTTTGTTTAACCCACTGGTTATAAACACCATCTACCATTCTTTGCGCATTTATCTCAAACAATTCTATTGCCTGCTCTTCAAATGGGAATGCTTGTTCTTCCAGCAAAATGTCATATTGCGCCAGTTCTTCTTGTGACAGACCACGCGGCCGATCAGACTGCATTAAAGCGCGACTAAAGTCGTAATAAATCATGCCCGAATAATGCGTTGCTGCCGTGGTTACCTCTTGTACCTTGTAGGCGCCAGCCAACTCAAATGCAGCTAATGCCCGTTGCATTAAGGCTTTTTTAACTTTCAAGCTTTTTTCCAATGGAACTTTCAAACGACTGGCGTTAAAAATAGTGTACTTAGGAATTGCTAATTGCAGTGAAGCATTAGCTGCTAGATACTTCATACGATCAGTACTGGCACCGCCCGCTTTTGCTTCCGCTTTAATAATATCCTCACGCCATTGTTTAACCGATTTTTCGTCTTGCTTCTCTTTATACAAGTCAACTAAAGATTGGCGCGCTTCCAATGAAGCTTCGTAGGGTCTGGTAAATCTCTTAATATAACTTTGGTAAAGCTCAATCGCACGATAATGCTCTTTTTCCTTAACATACAAATCGGCGGCAACAAGACTTGAAGTTCTTTGCGTCTCTTTATCATTAGCATCATCTAAACTAATACGCTCATATTCTTGCGCTGCTAATAGATTACGTTCGTCTTTCTCGTAAACCAAAGCAAGTTTACGCGTGACTGTAGACTGCTCTTTATGTTTAGGGAAACGCGTCCTGAAGTCCTCCAGAACACTCGCAGCTCGTGACCATTGTTCTGATTTCAGTAATAAAGTTGCAGCGTCATATTGTGCGGTTGAACGAATCTCAGAATTAGGCACAATCTCACCGACGCGCAGATAATGCTCAACGGCTGCATCGGTCTCTCCAGCTAACTGACTTGCCTCACCTTGCTTATATATTGAAGCTGCAAGTTTATCCTCAAGCTTTTTACGTTCTTGCGTATCATTACCAACGAGCAAAATAGCTTTTTGATAAGCAATCTCAGATTCTGCATAGTTACTTAATTCAAATGTCGAGTGTGCTTTAACTGTCCAAGCACTTTTACGTAGCTTAATATCCGCCTCAGGAAATTTTTCTACTAATAAACTTGAAGCTTCGATCGCTCTTGGATAGTTCTTAAGAGAAAATAAATCCTCTGCGGCTTTGGTCAATGCAACTGGCGCTTCTTTATGGGTTGGGAACTTATTAGCAAACTTAAAAATACTATCGATTTGCTGACCTTTAACCAGAGCTTTTGATTGGGCATCTTTTATTGTGGGTAGCCAATCATTATAAGCTACCAATGCTGCATAACCTGCTTCTGAATCTCTGGCATGAGGTTGATATGCATAAGCAGTCTTTTCAAATTCTGTCACTGCATATTGATATTCTTTTGTTTCAAACCAAATATCTGCCAACAAGAAATTCATGTGTGCTGAATGCGGATCTTCAGGAAAAGAAGCGATATATGCCTGATACCAACGCGTTGCTTCAATGTAATCAGGTTTCTTTTTAGATTTTTGTGCAACAACATGATAGTACTTAGCCAAATCGATGATATTAGATTTTAAGAATTCGACTACATGGGTTGCTTCATCAATATTATTATGTTGCCAATATTCAGCATTAATATGGTAATTTTCAACAAACTGCTTTTTTTTTTTTTTTTTTAGCATTTAACACTTCTGATGGGAACTTGCCTTTCTTAAATGCTTCAATTGCTTTAATTTGAAAATCAGGTGCCTGCTGGTTAAACGCATTATGTTTAACAAATTCTCTATAGGTATTTGCCGCATCACTAAAGCGTTGTTTTTCTAAAAACTGCGAACCTAAACGATCGTAAATAAGCGATTCATAAGAACGCCTACCATAACCATTAAAGTAACTTGATATCTCTGCGGGTCCACCAAGATATCCATAACTTAACGCCAGCGCACGTAAAGAATCATCTAATAATTCTTTTTCAGGCCGTGATAGTTGCGCAATGTCTTCTTCAACATCTTGCTTGATCATGGTATCAAGCAAAGTAATAAATGAATGTAAACCAACATCGTAATCTAGCTGCTTAAAATGCGACCAGCCTTGTTTATATAATGCATGTTGATAAAAACGACTTTCTTTTCCTAAATGTATTACTTCTGCATAAGCAAATTCAGCTTGTTTATATTTTTTATCAACAAATAGTGTCTCGCCACGGCGGAACTGTGCTTCTACATAATATTCTGACTGCGGAAAGCTATTAACAAGACGATCTAAGCTATATAACATTTTCTCTCGTTCATCAGCAGCTTCATAAGCTCTTGATAATTGATAAAGAACAACATCATTGAGTTGATAATCAGCACGCTCATCTAGCAAATATTCATACAGATCGATTGTTTCCTGATAGTTAATATCTGTAGTAGTGAACTTTTCAGCAACTTTTGGATTAGAAGCATCAACCGCTTGCAGATCTTCGTTTTCTTCCAAACGCAGGTCGCCTAATCGACGAATAACTTCTGGCGGATCTTTTTCCTGATCTTCATCAACCAGCAATTCTCGATAACTACGAATAGCTTTTTTACGACTTGCTTCGACCGGAATGTCATTTTCAACATCAACTTTTTTTCGTTCCAAGTCTTCTATTGTGTAATAAGCTCCCCCTCCCCAACCACAGGCATGCAAAACTATCGCTACAGTAAAAATTAACTGGAGTTTGATTAACCTCATTGTTGCTCTCCAACCTGTTCTGACTCGGTTGAGCCTGGCGTTAACTGTGTTTGTGAATCTTCACCGATCAATTCAGGATTTTGCACAGTAGCCCGATCATAAGCCTGTGCCAACGCAAGCTTCGCTTGTGCGCGATAACTTTTCATAACTAATTTACGCTGCTCTAACTCCCGTATGGCTAATTTTTCAAGCAACCTGCTCTGTTTATCATAAGCAACTATTAACCTGGGAAGCGCAGCTTCAATACGTTGCTTAATCTCACTAATACGATATTGGAAGCCACCAAAACCAAAGCTTGCCACTTGATCAACAGTTGCAATTGATGTTTCTACTTCCTGCTGCTTTTGTATTTCCTGTTCAATCTCTACTAACAGGCGTTTTGTTTGCCATTTTCTATGTGCATATTGTTGGGCTACGTTCCAATAAATTCGACCACGTAATAACTTCAGGCGTTGTAAACTTTCCTGGTACTCTTTATTTTCAGGATATTCATCACTAATCTTAATCAGCTTTTTCTCCAAACGTTCAATACGTTTTAAACTCAAC
>JGI12316J14372_10003258_pt1 | contig 15679 bp, 11 predicted proteins | sample MarCyaLeptolynsp_FD_14372 | JGI IMG/M metagenome (IMG submission 14372) | reverse complement strand
GGCTTCGATATCGTTCAGTACACCTGAGCGCCGGAACTTTATCGTTCAGACGGCATCGGCTGGGCAGACAGACATGCTCTGAACGGCCTTCGCCCGGCACTATTCGTGCGGAAAGTGCGTTACAGATCCTTCTCCGCAAGTTCGCGAAATGCGTCGGGGAGGGATCCCGGTCGCTCAAGCACGACCGAGCCGTAACCGACCGCTTCACGTCCGAAACGGCCACGGATCGCATCAATGGCGCGGTCGGCCCGCCAGCGCGCGGCGCCGCGTTCGGTTCCCGGCTGACGTTCCTCGGCCTCCAGACCCAGCGGCAGATGCAATTGCAGACAGGTTTCGTCCTGCAGGTGGGCGACCGATATGGCCAGCAGCGACAGGCTTCGCTCCCGGGGATGGTCAGCGAGCGCGGTGTGCACCAGATCTTCCGCAATCTCGGCAAGGATCGCTGTCGCTGAAATGGCCGCCGGCAGCGTGATCGAGCGGGTCACCGCCCGCATGTCGGCAAACCGCACCCGGACGGTGACGGTCCGGCCGGCGCGGTTTTTCGCGCGCAGGCGCGAGGCGACCCGGTCGGCGAGATGACGCAAAGTCGGCCGGATGGTGCGCCAGCGTATCGGTTTTCGCCCAAGCGCGGATTGTGCGCCCACCGAACGCGCGCGGTTTCTGGTGACGACCTTGCGCGGATCCCGGTTGCGGGCCAGCGCTCCCAGTTTTTCACCGGCTGCGGTACCGAGCAGGCCGATGAGGGATTGCGGCGACGAAGCGGCCAACTGCCCGATGGTGACGATGCCGCTCGCGGCGAGGCGGGCTTTGGCAACCGGGCCGACGCCCCACATCAGTTCGACGGGCAGGTCTTTCAGGAACGCCCGTTCGGATTCGGGATCGACGACCGTCAACCCATCCGGCTTGGCGACCTGCGATGCGATCTTTGCCAGATGTTTGGTGCGGGCGACGCCGACCGAGATCGGCAGACCGATCTCTTCGCGAACGCGGCGCCGGATCTCGATCGCCATGTCCGTCGGCGATCCGAACAAATGTTCGCACCCGGCCACGTCGGCGAACGCTTCGTCGATGGAAATGCGTTCGACCAGCGGCGTGAAATCCTCCAAAACGCCGATGGCCGCGTCGCCCAGACGCTGATAATCCTCGAACCGGCCCTTGACGAAACAAAGATCGGGGCAAAGTTCGCGGGCGCGCCGTCCGGCCATGCCTCCCTGGACGCCGAACGCCTTGGCTTCGTAGGACGCCGCAAGCACGACACCGCCGCCAACGGCAATCGGCCGGCCGCGCAACGTCGGGTCGAGCAATTGTTCCACCGACGCGTAGAACGCGTCGAGGTCGGCGTGAAGAAGTGTCGCGTTTTCCGTCATGAAAATCGGCCGTTTCCCGATGGCCTTTGCCGCCATTTCGAACGGGTTCTCCTTGCTCCCGAGAATGGAACAAAATAGGAACAAAATGCGATGACGTCAATTGGGTAAGGTGATCGCGCGCGGGTGACTCAGGCCGATGCGGTCAGCGCTGCGTTGCGGCGGTCGCTTTGCGGGGACCGGCCGAACAGGCTGCGGTAACATTTGGAGAAATGCGACGCGGACACGAATCCGCAGGCGATCGCCACGTCGACAATCGGCACGTCGGATTGCAGCAGGAGGTAGCGGGCGCGCTCCAGCCTGAGTTCAAGGTAATAGCGCGCCGGCGAGCGGCCGAGATTCTGGCGAAACAGGCGCTCCACGTGGCGCCGGGACAGGTTTGCCTCGGCGGAAATCTCCTCGAGCGTCATTGGAATCGAGATGTTGCGTTCCATCAGTTCGATGAGGTGCAGCAGCTTGCTGTTGTAGATGCCGATGCGGGCGCGCAGCGGCAGGCGCTGTCGATCCTGGGCCGAGCGAACCCGGTCGACTAGACACAGTTCGCAGACCTTGGACACCATGTCTTCGTCATGCTGCAACCCGATGATCTGCAGCATCATGTCAAGGGCGGCAGTGCCGCCGGCACAGGTATAGATGTTGTCGTCGATTTCGAACAGATCCGCATGGATATCGGCATCGGGAAAGCGCTCGGCGAAGGCGGGAAGATTTTCCCAGTGAATCGCGCAGCGCCGGTCTTCAAGCAGGCCGGCTTTCGCCAGAAGCCATGCGCCGGTGCACAATCCGCCGACGGTCACCCCCTTTCGATGGAGCCGCGAAAGCCAACCGGAAAAGTTCGCGTGCTGGAACTTTTCCACCTCGAGCCCGGAACAGACGAAGACATAGTCGGGGCGGTCGATGTCGATCGCAGCCGACGCCAGGTCAAGGATCGAGCCCTCGACATTCGCCTCAAGACCGTTGCTGGCCCGTACAGGCTTGCCGTCGGCGGAGACAATTGTCCATCTGTAGAGTGTTGATCCGGATATCCGGTTGGCCATGCGCAGCGGTTCGATCGCCGAACCGAAAGCGATCAGCGAAAAGTTCGGAATCAGAACGAAAACAACCGTCGTTATCCGGCCCGGTGATGCCGCTGCATTGTTCATGTGCCCCTCTTGAATCCGGAAGCAATTTCAGAGCACGATATACAGTTTGCAAACCGTTAGGCAATTGCACAAATGCGGTCGCAGCCGTATTCGGCTGAAGTGTCGTAATTCTGTTGAAGCGATGTCGCGAATGGGTTGGAATCGGTCGGGACGAAATTCTCATTCATCCGTTTTTCAACGCAGTTTACCGCCACTTTCCAGATCGCTTGTCAAACCGGCGACGCCCACTCGACAAACAAATTTCAACACGCCCAAGGCTATCGCCTTCATCCTGCTCGAGGAATCGAACCATGTCCGTAAAATCCGATATCGAAATTGCCCGCGAGGCGTCGAAGCTCCCGATCCAGCAGATCGGCGAAAAACTGGATATCCCTTCCGAGCACCTGCTGCCGTTCGGGCACGACAAGGCCAAGGTTTCGGCGGAATTCATCAAGGCGCAGCAAGCGAAATCGGACGGCAAGCTGATCCTGGTGACCGCGATCAACCCGACGCCGGCCGGCGAGGGCAAGACCACGACGACCGTCGGCCTCGGCGATGGCCTCAACCGGATCGGCAAGCGTGCCGCGATTTGTCTGCGCGAGCCTTCCCTCGGTCCCTGTTTCGGCATGAAGGGCGGCGCGGCCGGCGGCGGCTATGCGCAAGTGGTGCCGATGGAAGACATCAACCTGCATTTCACCGGCGATTTCCACGCGATCACGTCGGCGCACAATCTGCTTGCGGCGATGATCGACAACCACATCTACTGGGGCAATCCCTGCGAGATCGATACGCGCCGGGTCGTGTTCCGCCGGGTTCTCGACATGAATGACCGCGCGCTTCGCCAGATCACGGCGAGCCTTGGCGGTGTCGCAAACGGCTATCCGCGCGAGGCCGGCTTCGACATTACGGTCGCCTCGGAAATCATGGCCATTCTCTGCCTTGCCGACGATCTGGCCGATCTGCAAAAACGGCTCGGCGATATCATTGTCGCCTACCGTCGCGACCGCACGCCCGTCACCTGCCGCGATATCAAGGCGGACGGCGCGATGACCGTGCTTCTGCAACAGGCAATGCAGCCGAACCTGGTACAGACCCTGGAAAACAATCCCGCCTTCATTCACGGCGGCCCGTTTGCCAATATCGCCCACGGCTGCAACTCGGTGGTGGCAACCAAGACCGCGCTGAAACTGGCGGACTATGTTGTGACCGAAGCCGGTTTCGGGGCCGACCTCGGTGCTGAAAAGTTCTTCGACATCAAATGCCGCAAGGCCGGTCTGGCGCCCGATGCCGTGGTCATTGTCGCAACGATCCGCGCCATGAAGATGAATGGCGGCGTCGCCAAGGGCGATCTCGGTACGGAAAACGTGGCCGCGGTGACGGAAGGCTGCGCAAATCTCGGACGTCATATTTCCAACGTCAAACAGTTCGGCGTGCCGGTTGTGGTCGCAATCAACCATTTCATCTCCGATACGGACGCGGAAGTTGAAGCGGTCAAGACCTATGTCGCAAGCCAGGGCGCGGAAGCGATCCTTTGCAAACACTGGGCGAAGGGATCCGAAGGCACCGAGGATCTGGCGAAGCGGGTCGTGGAAATCGCCGACAGCGGAACCGCGCAGTTCGCACCGCTCTATGGTGACGACCTCAGCCTGTTCGACAAGATCGATACGGTCGCAAAGCGGATCTATCACGCCGATGAGGTCATCGCAGACAAAAAGATCCGCGACCAGCTGAAACAATGGGAAGACCAGGGCTTCGGCCACCTGCCGATCTGCATGGCGAAAACCCAGTATTCGTTTTCGACCGACCCCAACCTGCGCGGGGCGCCGACCGGTCACGCCGTCCCGATCCGGGAAGTGCGGCTGTCGGCCGGTGCCGGTTTCGTCGTTGCCATTTGCGGCGAGATCATGACCATGCCCGGCCTGCCGCGGGTGCCGTCAGCCGAGGCAATTCACCTCAATGACGAAGGCCTTATCGAAGGGCTGTTTTAGAGCTTTTCCTGTTCAGACGGAATCGTCTGGACAGATAAGAAATGCGGAATACAGGGACCTTGAGCTTTTCACTGTTTCCGAGAAACTGTGAAAAACTCTAGAGCCGGTGCGCTCCGGGCGAACAGCTCGGAGCAACCCTGCACGTGCCAGGCATGCAAAGCCGTCCGGCCTCCACCGGGCGGCTTTTTCCCTGCGAAAATGCCGGTGGATTATTGCGCCGCGCTGGCGAGCGTGGTTTCGGGAACCGGTTGCGGACCGCCTTGGGCCTTGGCGATGAGGGCGCCGACAATATTCGACCAATCGTCGGTCCAGGCCGAGACGGCTTCGTTCGGCGTCCTGCGACCCCAATCGGATACGCCGTCCAGGGCTTTGGCAAGCAAGGGGTCTGGCGCGATTGCAACCGCGGTGACCGCGGTTTTCAGGGATGCGTGGCGGGCATTGTCGTCCGGATGGAAAAAGATATGCCGCGCTCCGAGGCCAAGCGCATCGGCGGCAGCACCGGCGACCGATGCAACGTCGACATAGCGGTTGGAAACATGAAAGAACAGGAGCCCGTCCGGCTTCATCTTTTTGCGGTACATTTCGATCGCTTCGACCGTAACCAGGTGTGCGGGAATTGAATCGGAGGCGAATGCGTCGACGATGACCAGATCGAAGCGGCCGTCGGATTCCGCGGCCATGGTCAATCGTGCGTCTCCGAGGACGATCGGCGCATCCGGCGCGCATTCGCTCATGTAGGAGAAGCGGTCCGGATCGGTCGCCATGCGGATGACAGCCGGGTCTATCTCATAAAATGTCCAGTTTTCGTCGGCTTGCGTGTGACAAGCCAGCGCGCCGGCGCCAAGACCGATGGCCGCGACGCTCATGGCAGGGTTCTTTTTCCGCGCGGCGCGAACGATATCGCCGAACGGCCCCTCGTGGGAATAATAGGCTAGAGGCACCCGCGTTTCCCCGGGCTCCCGCAATTGCGTGTTATGAATGGTGTCACCGTGGGCATAGCGGTGGACGAGACCGGCTTCGGTCTCGATCGCCTTGACCGTTGAGACACCGAAGAAGCTGCGTTCCCGGGACACAATCCGCGTATCCATCACCGTGGAGAGCTGAGGGATAAAGACTTGCATGGCAAGTGCCATTGCCAGAGCGGTTGTCGCCGCGCGTACCGGGCGATGCCGGGCAAGGCAATAGAGCAGGGGCAGGGCGATGAACAGGGCCTGGGTGTAGGGCAGCTTGCCATCGATGTCGCCCCCGAATGTCTGGGCCGCAACCGTTATCAGCACCGTCAAGGCAAGCGCGCCGAGGCCGAAACCGATATCGCCGGCGACCGCGCGGATCCGGCCGATCGCACCGGGCAGGAACAGGCAGGCAGCGGCAAGCATCAGCGGATATTCAAAGACGGTCGGAAACAGTTGCGGGGCGAACAGGGCGGTCAGGCCGCCGCCGATCACGCCGCCCGCGGACATGCAGAGATAGAATTCGGTCAACCGGTCCGCCGGCGGCCGCCTGGAGGCGAGATCCGCATGGCAGATCAGCGCGCTGACGAAAAACAAAGCCAGATGCAACCCGACGCTGACTGCGATCATGCCGTTGAGGATCAGCGAGAACAGCAGGACCGCAATCAGAAGGGCGGTGTGCACATAGCCGATCCAGCGCATCGGCAACGATCCCCTGCGATCGAAGACGAGGATGAAGGTTCCGAGGTAAAGCGCCAGCGGCAGGACCCACAGGAACGGCGCCGCCGCGACGTTCGTGGTGATGTTGGTGGTCACGCCGAGCATGAGCGACGACGGGATCGCCGCCGCCAGCATCCAGCGGCCTCGCATGGCCCAGGACATGGGGGCGGAGACGGCCTGTTCCGCCGCCACCCGCGGCGGCGTCTTCGCATAGGGTATGAAAAACGATCCCGGAGCGGGACGCATGCGCAACCCGATCACGGCTGCGCCGGCAATGATTATGGCCAGCAACCCATAGCCCATTGCCCAGGAGAAGGCCTGCATCCTCGTCGCCAGGAACGGCTCGATGATGACGGGATAGGCCAGAAGCGCCAGGACGCTGCCGACATTGCTGGCGCCGTAGAGAAAATAGGGATCTTCGGCGTCCTTGTGACCGGAGCGGGCGAACCAGGCCTGCAACAGGGGGGCGTTGGCGGAGAGTGCGAAAAACGGAAATCCGATCGACACGGCGAACAGCACGATCACCGCCGGGGCCAGCGGCGCGTCGGGCTGCGGCAGGAAATCCAGATTGACGGCAAACGGCAGGAACGAGGCGCCTGCCGCCATCACCGCCAGATGCAGAACGGGCTGCAGGCCGGACGGCACCTTCTTTGCCAGCAGATGCGCATAAAGATATCCCGCCAGCAATGACGCCTGGAAAAACACCATCGCCGTGTTCCAGACCGCGGGGGCGCCGCCCAGCAGCGGCAGAACCATCTTCGCAAACATGGGCTGAACGGCGAAGATCAGGAAGGCCGACAGGAACAGGGCAGATGCAAATACGGGCAGGGCAAAGGCGGCGAGACCTGTGCCGGTGCGAGCGCCCAGGGACTCGTTGTAAGAGGTCATGACGACGATATCCGGATCGAAAATTCCCGCAAAGAATCGCGCAAAGGGGTGCACAATTCCTTTCCGGACCTTCGACGGCGTGGTCGTATGGTTAACCGGTCCTTGGCGGGGGAGGCCGGACACGGGCCTCATGTCGTTACAATGCGTCTTTTTGCGACATTATCCGCCGCGCATGTGATTGCGCATGGCTGGCACAATGGTCTATCTGGCTGCATCGGGATTTCACCAATCGTTGTCAGGGAGCGTCGCATGAGCCGCTACTCGGTATTTTCGCTGGTCAGGGAAGGGCTTCGCGGCCACAAGGGCTGGAAGCCGGTCTGGCGCGAACCGGATCCGAAACCGTCCTATGATTGCGTCGTTATCGGCGGCGGCGGACACGGGCTGGCAACCGCCTATTACATGGCCAAAGAACATGGCATGACCAATATCGCGGTCATCGAGAAAGGCTGGCTCGGCGGCGGCAATTCCGGACGCAATACGACGATCATTCGCTCGAACTATCTCTATGACGAAAGTGCGGCGATCTACAATCACGCCCTCAACCTCTGGGAGGGTCTCGGCCGCGAACTGAACTACAACATCATGATGAGCCATCGCGGGGTCATCAATCTGGCCCATGACGAGGGCGAGATGCGGCAGTTGAAGCGGCGGGTTGAAGCGAACCGGTTGAACGGCGTCGATTCCGAATGGCTGGACGCGGCACAGGTCAAGGAATTCTGTCCGATCATGAATGTTTCGCCGGATATCCGCTATCCGGTCCTCGGCGGCACGTTGCAGCGCCGCGGCGGAACCAACCGGCACGATGCCGTGTGCTGGGGCTATGCCCGCAAGGCCGACGAAATGGGCGTCGACATCATCCAGCAGTGCGAAGTGACCGATATCAAGGTCGAGGCCGGTCAGGTGGTCGGCATCGAGACGACGCGCGGATCGATCAAGACACCGAAGGTCGCCTGCGTTGCCGCCGGACATACCAGTGTCATCGCCAAGATGGTCGGCATCCGCCTGCCCGTCGAAAGCCACCCTCTGCAGGCGCTCGTGTCCGAACCGATCAAACCGATCCACCCGTGCGTGGTCATGTCGAATGCCGTTCATGTCTATTGCAGTCAGTCCGACAAGGGCGAGCTGGTGATCGGCGCCGGTATCGATGCGCACGTTTCCTATACCCAGCGCGGCTCCCTCGACATTATCGAACATCAGATGGCGTCGCTGGTCGAACTGTTCCCGATCTTTTCGCGTCTCAGGATGATGCGGCAATGGGGCGGTATCGTCGATGTCTGCCCGGACGCCAGCCCGATCATTTCCAAAACCAGGGTCAAGGGGTTTTACGTCAATGGCGGCTGGGGAACCGGTGGCTGGAAGGCGACGCCCGGATCCGGCCATGTGTTTGCGCACACGGTGGCCAAGGACGAACCGCACCCGATCGCGGCGCCGTTCGCGATCGATCGATTCCATTCCGGCCGTCTGGTCGCCGAGCACGGCGCCGCGGCCGTCGCGCACTGACGGGAGATTTCCATGTTTGTCATTCCCTGTCCCTATTGCGGCGAACGCGACCAGTCGGAATTCGCCAATGCGGGCGAGGCTCATATTGCGCGCCCGGAATGGCGCGATGACATGAGCGACGCCGATTGGGCGGATTTTGTGTTCATGCGCTCCAATACGAAGGGTGTTTACGCCGAGCGCTGGGTCCATGCCGCGGGCTGCCGCAAGATCTTCAACGTCCTGCGCAATACTGCGACCGATGAATTGCTGGCCGTTTACAAAGTCGGTGAGGAGCCGCCCGAGGTCGTTACGACGCTGCCGGCCACTCCTTCCGGCGAGGCGCTCGGATCCGGCAATGACGCGGTCAAGATCATTCCCTCGAAGGCGGGAGAAAACGCATGAAACAGCCGTTTCGCCTGACCGATCGCGGGCTTGTGAACCGCAATCTTCCGGTCCAGTTCACCTTTGCCGGCAAATCCTATGAAGGCTTTCGCGGCGATACGCTGGCCTCGGCCCTTTTGGCCAACGGCGTGCACATGGTCGGCCGGTCCTTCAAATATCACCGACCCCGGGGCATTGTCGGTGCCGGACCCGACGATCCGGCCGGCATTGTCCAGATCGGCGACGATCCGCAACGCACGGATCCAAACACAAGGGTGACCGAGCAGGAACTTTATCACGGGCTCGAAGCGCTGCCGCAGAATTGCTGGCCGTCGCTCGGCTTCGACGTCGGTGCCATGAATGACATGTTTTCCGGCTTCTTCCCGGCCGGCTTCTATTACAAGACCTTTATGGGGCCGCCCTTCACCTGGATGTCGTTTGAAAAACATATCCGCTCGGCGGCCGGTCTCGGCGTTTGCCCGCAGGGCCCCGATCCGGATCATTACGAATCCGTCAATCGCCATTGCGACGTGCTGGTCGCCGGAGGCGGCCTCGCCGGCATCAATGCCGCACTTGTCGCGGCGCGTTCCGGCGCCCGGGTGATCCTGGCCGAAGACAGCGCCGCGTTTGGCGGCCACCTGTTGAACATGGCGCGCGAGGATGCGCTGATCGACGGCAAGCCGGCCCGGTCCTGGGCGTTCGCGGCGATCGAGGAACTGGAAAACAACCCTGACGTCACGGTTTTGAAGCGCACGACGGTGTTCGGCTATTACGGGCACAATTTCCTTGGCCTGTGGGAGCGGGCGGCCGATCATTTGTCGCCGACCGAACGCACCGCGGATATGGTGCGCCAGCGGATCTGGCGGGTGAGGGCGAAACAGGTGGTGCTGGCGACGGGCGCCATCGAGCGGCCGCTGGTGTTTCATCAGAACGACCGCCCCGGCATCATGATGGCCGGCGCGGTGCGCACGTTCCTGCATCGCTACGGCGTCCTTGCCGGCAAGCGGGCGGGCATATTCACCAACAACGACACGGCCTGGCAGACGGCCTTCGATCTGAAGGCGGCGGGCGCCGACGTGGTCACGATCATCGATACCCGCAGGACGGTTTCAGATGCGCTCATAGCCCAGGCCGCCGATCTGCGTATTCCCGTGCGGCTGTCGTCGACGGTGGTCGCGACCGACGGGCGCAAGCATATCAAGAGCGCCGACGTCATGGGCCTGGGCCCGGATGGCCGGTCGCTGATCGGTACGCCGGAGGAAGTGCCGCTCGACCTGCTCGCCACGTCCGGCGGGTGGACGCCGAATGTCGCCCTGTTCTCTCAGTCACGCGGCAAGCTGAAATACGACGAGGAGAGCGCGGGCTTCCGGCCGGGCGTTTCGTTCCAGGCGGAACAATCCGCCGGCGCGGCGAACGGAACCATGGACCTTGGGTCGGCGATTGCGGAAGGCGCCGCCGCCGGGCGTGCGGCCGTGGAGCGGGCGGGATACGAGCCGTCCGACGCGGGCGCACCGACAATCGAAACACTCATCGGTGAAAGCGTCAATGTGGAAGCGGCCTGGGAACTGCCGGTGCTCGGTGAACGGTCCAAGTCTCGGGCTTTCGTGGATCTGCAGGACGACGTGACGGCCAAAGACCTGCACCTGGCCTACAACGAGGGCTACCGGTCCGTGGAGCATGTCAAGCGCTACACCACGACCGGCATGGGCACGGATCAGGGCAAGATCGCCAACATGAATGCGTTCGGCATTCTGTCGGGCGCCATGGGCAAACCGGTGCCCGATGTCGGGGTGACGACCTTCCGGCAGCCGTTCAAACCCGTCACCTTCGGGGCGCTGGCCGGCCAGCATGTCGGCGATCACTTTCTGCCGCGGCGCGGCACGCCGATGCATGCCTGGCACCGGGCGCAGAACCCGGTGTTTGAAACGGTCGGCGACTGGATCCGGGCACGGGCCTATCCGCGCGGGTCGGAAACGTTCGAACAAGCGGTGCAACGCGAATCGAAGGCGGCGCGCACCGGTGTCGGCGTTCTCGATGCGTCGACGCTCGGCAAGATCGATGTGCGCGGCAAGGACGCCCGTACCTTTCTCAACCGGGTCTATACGAATGCCTGGAGCAAACTGGCGCCGGGCCGGTGTCGTTACGGCTTCATGCTTGGCGAAGACGGTATGATTCTGGATGATGGCGTGACCGCCTGCATTGCGGACGATCACTTTCACATGACCACGACGACAGGCGGCGCGCCGCGCGTGCTGGGCATGCTGGAGGATTACCTCCAGACCGAGTGGCCGGATCTCGACGTTTATCTCACCACGACGACGGAACAATGGGCGGTGGCTTCGCTGTGCGGGCCGAAATCGCCGGACGTCGTCAAGGCGCTCTGCGAAGGCCTGCCCGACGATCCCGCCGACATGCCGTTCATGAGCTGGCTCGACGCGACGATAGACGGTATTCCGGTGCGTGTTCCGGATTTCGTTCACCGGTGAAATGTCGTTCGAGATCAACATCGCAGCCAGCTACGGCCATTGGCTGTGGGAACGGGTGATGGCGGCCGGCGAAGCCCATGACATCACGCCTTACGGAACCGAGGCCATGCACCTGTTGCGGGCGGAAAAGGGCTTTGTCATTGTCGGCCAGGAAACCGACGGGACGGTCACGCCGCTCGATCTGCGGATGGACTGGAGCGTCAGTCTCAAAAAGGGCGATTTCATCGGCAAGCGCTCGCTGATGCGCGACGACACCAAACGCGAAGGCCGGAAACAATTGGTCGGACTGTTGACGGTGGATCCGGACGTGGTGCTTGTCGAAGGCGCGCATGTCATCGCGACGCCGCAGGAGCCGGCACCGCCTGTGCCGATGCTCGGTTGGGTCACGTCAAGCTACATGAGCCCGAATGCCGGGCGTTCGATCGCCATGGCGCTGATCGAAAGCGGCGGCGCGCGCATGGGCGACACCGTCTATGTCACCTATGGCGGCGCAACGCCGATTGCGGCGAAAATTGCCGAGACCGATTTTCTCAAGCCCGAGGAGGCGAACTGATGGGTGCTCCGCAACGCCGTTCTCCACTGCATGACCGCACCGCGCTTCGCGCTCCCGACGGAAAGGCCGGGCTGGAGGAAAGGAAGTTCCTCGGCAAACTGATCCTGCGCGGCGCGCACGATCAGGTTCAGGCAGCGGTCAAAGAGGTTCTCGGTCTTGATCTTCCCAGGACCTCGCCGAAGACCGCTTCCGGCGACAAGGCCGATATTTTGTGGCTTTCGCCGGACGAATGGATGATCGTTACCGAACCGGACGCTGAACGCGCGGTTGCCGCGTCGCTTGGCGAGGCCCTTGCCGGCGTGCACCATCAGATTGCCGATGTGAGCGACTATTACACCACGATCTGCCTGTCCGGCGCCGCGGCGCGGGAAATCCTCATGAAGCTCACCATGCTGGATGTACACAGGCGGAGCTTCAAGACCGGCGAGGTGCGCGGCACCATGCTGATGCATTCCCAGGCGACGCTTTATCAGCGCGTCGACGACGATGCGGAGGCCGGACCGGGTTTCGATATCTTCGTGCGCTGGTCGATGGCCGACTATCTCTGGTGCCTGATTGCAGAATGCGGCCGGGAATTCGGCCTGCCGGCGCAAAAGCCGGTCACGGGCGAGCGGCTGGTGATTTAAGGGTGGTGCTGTTCAGACGGGATCGGCTGAACAGATGGACCTGCGGGGCATTGGGCCCCGGGGGTTTCGCTGTTTCCTGAGGACTGCGAAACGCGCAAGAGCGAAACTCGGCCCGGCAAGTCGCAACCCCAAAAGCACATGATCCCGAAATGGCGTGCCATTCCGGGATCATGCAGGTGTGCAGATCGTCTGCTTGGGAGACTGTTGTCGGATCAGCCGCGACGGCGTTCCACGAGTTTGCGCAGCTCCAGGGATGCGTTTACGGAAAGCGGCAGGCGGGCTGCCCAGCGAACGTCGCCGCGGGTCATGCCGATATCTTCCAGCATTCTTTCGTCAAGCTGCAGAAGCGCCTTGAACGAATCGCGGCGGTCGCGGAATTCTTCATATTGGGACGCGACGGCGCGGATAACACCGAACAGTCCGGTAACCGGATTGCTCGTCGAGCGCTGTCCGGCATGAGTTGAAACGAGGTTTGCATCGTAAGTGATGGACATGGCTCTCTCCTTTTGCGTCTAGGTTAATTTCGGTTAACGCATTGTAAACGTTCGTTAATCCGTCGTTTGATCTTCTGTTGCGTATATGGGGTGGATACCGGCATCAATCAAACGAAAAGAATTCACTGGTTCATTCAAAAAAATTGAATGATTGGTTTTCGCTGCGTTTCCGGTCTGGAATCACATGATCCCGAAAGGGCGAACCGTTTCGGGATCATGCGAAATTCTGAACTGTGTGATGCGAAGGTCCGCGTCGGATCAACCGCGCAGGCGACGCCGTTCCGCGATCTTGCGCAGCTCCAGGGATGCGTTTACGGAAAGCGGCAGGCGAGCGGCCCAGCGGATGTCGCCACGGGTCATGCCAACATCTTCCAGCATGGTTTCGTCGAGCTGCAGGAGCGTCTTGAGCGACGTGCGGCGATCCTTGAATTCTTCGTATTGAGACACGAGCGAACGGAACGCATTGATCAGCCCGCTGATCGGATTGCTTGTCGAGCGATGTCCGGCATGAGTGGAAACAAAAGTGGCATCGTAAGCGATGGACATGGCTCTCTCCTTATGCGTCTCGGTTGGGCGCGGTTAACAGTTTGTAAACGTTGGTTAATTCACCGTCTGATCTTGTGATCCGTATATGGGGCAAACTTAGTCATCAATCAAACGAAAAGAATTCACTCCATCATTCAAAAAAATTGAATGATGGAGAAATGCTGCTAGAATGTCCGCTGATTAAGCCAATGGAGCCATGCCGTGCCGGATACGTCCACCTCGCCGTTGCCCGACCTCGATATCGATGTTTTGCGAACGTTCATGACGGTCTCAGACACAAAGAGTTTCACCCGTGCCGCGCAGCAGGTCTATCGAACGCCTTCGGCGGTGAGCATGCAGATCAAGAAGCTTGAAGATATTCTGCAGCGGCCGTTGTTCATTCGGGACAGCCGATCGGTCCATCTGACAGGCGACGGGGAGGCCCTGCGGGCCTATGCACGGCGGATTTTGAAGCTCAATGAGGAAGCGGTGCGGCATTTTCGGGCCCCGCCGATCGAGGGCGTGGTCCGGATCGGGACACCCGACGACATCGGGACCAGGCGCCTGCCTGCGATTCTGGCGCGCTTTGCCCAGACCCATCCCGCCGTGCAGGTCAATGTTATGATGGAGGCAAGCAAACGGCTGCACCGGCTGATGGCCCGCGGGGAACTGGATCTCATCCTTGTTACGATCGGCGATGGCGACGAGCCCGGCGACGAAGTCGAGGTGATTGCCACCGAATCCCTGGTCTGGGCCGGGTTGACCGGCGGCTGGGCGCACGAACGCAATCCGATTCCCCTGGCGCTCGCCGATCTTGAATGCGCCTGGCGGGCGGCTGCGTTTTCAGCCCTTGAGGAGAACGGTCTGGCCTACCGGATCGCCTATACGAGCCCGCACTGGGCCGGACAGAAAGCCGCGATCCTGGCCGATCTGGCGATCGCGCCGTTCCCGGTTTCGCTGATTGAGGCGCCGCTGCGGAAACTGGACGATCGCCACGGCCTGCCGCCGCTTGGGACCTATCAGATGGGGTTGAAGCGGATCCGCAGGCTCGGTCCGGCCGCCGAAGCATTCGCACAGCACGTCGTCACCAGTTTCGCCGAAGCCTGAAACCGGCGTTCGCAACCGGAGCCGCGCATCGAGCGCCGTCATGTACAGGTCGGGCCTTTGTCGGTCCGCGGCGGATTGAACCTTGCGCGGCCGAAGACCGTTCGACACTTGGTCTTCGACCCCTAAATATGCATTATGGACGGCAAAGGCCGTCCCGAAGGAGGGGCGCGAACGGGGCCCGTGCGCCGGCCGGTTGGTTCTGGCGCGACCCCGACAAGGAGGATCACATCATGGCCGACTGGCTCGACAGTTTCACGCCGCGCCCGCTATCCGACTATCTCGACAATGCCGCAAGCGTTTATGCCGATACGACAGCGATCGATTTCCTGGGCAAGACCTACAGTTTCCGGGAGCTTGGCGAACAGGCCGACAAGGTGGCCAAGGGGTTGCAGTCCCTTGGAGTGGTCAAGGGAACAAAGGTCGGCATCTGTCTGCCGAATTGTCCGTATTTCCCGGCGGTCTATTTCGGCATCCTGAAGGCCGGGGGAACGGTTGTGAACTACAATCCGCTCTACGTGGAGCGGGAACTGGCCTTCCAGGCCGGAGATTCGGAAACCGAGATCATGGTGACCCTGGATCTCAAACTGATCTACGACAAGGTCGAAGCGGTGCGGCGCGACGGGCACTTCAAGCGCATCGTCATATGCTCGATGAGCCAGGCCTTGCCGTTCCCGAAAAACGTCCTGTTCAATATCTTCAAACGGGGGGACAAGGCAGCGTACCCAACGGACGACGCCCACATTCCCTACACCGACCTGATCGCCAATGACGGCAGGCCGCAGCCGGTCGCCATCGAACCGGAGACCGACGTCGCGGTCCTGCAATATACCGGGGGCACTACCGGCCGGCCAAAGGGCGCCATGCTGAGCCACGCCAACCTGTCGGCGAACATGGAACAGATGCGGACATTTTTCGACAGTGCGGAGGCCGGCAAGGAAAAGATCCTGTGCATGTTGCCGTTCTTTCATGTGTTCGCCATGACCTGCGCCCAGAATCTGGC
>JGI12316J14372_10003234_pt1 | contig 15767 bp, 15 predicted proteins | sample MarCyaLeptolynsp_FD_14372 | JGI IMG/M metagenome (IMG submission 14372) | reverse complement strand
GGCCAGCCGCGCATCAACATCCTGCCGGCCGACCTGTTCGCCGGCGCGCCGGCGGGCGCGGCGTCGATCGGCCTGCGCCCGGAACATATCGCCCAGGGCGAAGGAGAGGACAGCCAGGTCACGCGGGTCGAACATCTTGGCGACCAGACCCGGCTGCACCTGTCCTTCAAGGGCCACGATCTCATCACCATCACCGATGCGCATACGGAGTTGCGGGGCGGTGACACACTGAAGATCCGCCCGGACCGACCGTATTACTTCGACGCCGATGGCGATCGATTTGAATAGCGCCTTTCGGTTCGCACGCGGTGGTGCGGGCCGAAAGGAAAAACAGAGGACTGAAACCCAGAGGCGGTGAAAAACCGGCCCGGTTTCGGATTGCAGAGAGGGAGACGATTATGGCGCAGTTCATGAACAGGAAGGAAGACATCGTTACCGAAGCGATCGACGGCGTGGTCGCATCTTCCGGCGGCGCTCTTGCCCGTCTCGACGGCTATCCGCACATTCGAGTTGTGGTTCGCAATGACTGGGACAAGTCGAAGGTCGCGCTCGTCTCCGGAGGCGGATCGGGTCATGAACCGGCCCATGCCGGTTTTGTCGGCGCCGGCATGCTGACGGCGGCTATCTGTGGCGAAGTGTTCGCCTCACCGAGCGTCGACGCGGTGCTTGCCGGGATCCTTGCCGTGACCGGCCCTTCCGGATGCCTGTTGATCGTGAAGAACTATACCGGCGACCGGCTGAATTTCGGCCTTGCGGCCGAGCGTGCCCGGGCCTTCGGCCTGAATGTGGAGATGGTTGTCGTCGACGACGACATTGCCCTGCCGTCACTGCCGCAGGCGCGCGGTGTCGCGGGAACCCTGTTCGTGCACAAGATCGCCGGAGCCCTCGCAGAAAGCGGCGCCGATCTCGAATCCGTCGCCCGGGCCGCAAAGAAGGTCATTTCCGGCATCAAGAGCATCGGCATGTCACTCGATACCTGCACGGTGCCGGGTTCGCCGAAGGAGGATCGGATTCCGGACGGTATGGCCGAACTTGGCCTCGGCATCCACGGCGAGGCCGGCGTCGAACAGGTGGAATTTCATGGCGCCCGTCAGGCGATCGACGCGGTTGCCGCAAAACTCGGGCCCGCAATCAACGGCAAGACCTGTGTCGCCCTGTTGAACAATCTTGGCGGTGCCTCGGTGCTGGAAATGTCGGTGCTGCTTTACGAACTGACATCTTCGTCGATCGGCAAGAGCATTTCCCATATGATCGGTCCGGCGGCCATGATGACGTCTCTTGATATGCGCGGCTTCTCGGTTTCACTGTATCCCGCCGATGCTGAGGAAATCGCTTTGTTACAGGCGCCGACGCCGCTCGGTGCATGGCCGGGACTGTCGCAGATCTCAACCGTGACCGTTGTCGCGGTGCCCGACGGGCTCAAGCCGATTTCGCCGATGCCCTCGGAACATGCCGAGACCCGCGCGTTTCTGACGGGGTGCTGCAACGTACTGATCGCGGCGGAGGCCGACCTCAATGCTCTCGACGCGAAATCCGGCGACGGCGACACTGGTTCGACCCTGTCCGGGGCGGCCTGCGCGCTGATCGATGCGATGGACCGGTTGCCGCTTGCCGACCACACCCAACTGTTCCGGGCGATCGGCCTGGAACTCAGCCAGACCATGGGCGGATCCTCCGGCGTGCTTCTCGCCATCTTCTTTGCCGCCACCGGGGATGGCGCCTCCAGTGGATTGCCGATGCGCGAAGCGCTGACATCCGGGCTCGCCCGCATGCAGGAGATCGGCGGGGCCAATGTCGGCGACCGCACCATGATCGATGCCCTGGCGCCGGCGCTCGACGCGCTAGAACAGGGACTGCCGCAGGCGGCCGCGGCCGCGCGCCGCGGTGCCGATCACACGGCCACCATCGTCCAGGCGAAGGCCGGCCGGGCCTCCTATCTCAGCGCCAAACAGCTTGAAGGGCATGTGGACCCGGGCGCCGAGGCGGTCGCGCGGCTGTTCGAACATCTGGCGGGCTGAACGATTGACAAGGCCGGTTGTAACGGCCGGCCCGGGCCCATTGCCGTCTTCCGGCGTCCCCGACTGTCGAGACATTTGCGATCTCGCCGGCAACAAATCATAGTCTCGGACCTCGACCTTGTGATCGCGAAGGGAGGTGTGCGGGAAATGATATGGCTTGAGGCGATGAGTTACGTGGTCACGATCCTGGGATTCCCGGCCGCGATTTTTGTCATTGTGCGCGAGGAGCGCCTGCGCCGGGAAAACGAAAGGAGCGAACTTCATCGCAACCTTTCGCAGGAATACGACACGTTCCTGCGCATGGTCATGGACAATTCCGATCTCCTGTTGATGAGCCGGTCGAGCCTGCCGGAACCTGTCAGCGATGAACAGAGAGAGCGGACCGAGATCATCTTCCGGATGCTGATCTCCCTGTTCGAGAAAGCCTATATAATCCTGCATACCAGCGACCTGGACGGTGATGCCAGGCGCCGATGGATGTCCTGGGAAGATGACATGGCCGAATGGTGCGGGCGGGAGGATTTCCGCAAAGCCCTGCCGGATCTTCTGGAGGGTGAAGATGACGAGTTCGGCAGATATATTTTGAAGCTGGCCGAGACGAATGCGATTTCAGATAGGCCTTCATAATACCAATGGGGAGGAACAATGACTTGTCAGACCGGCTTTCCGGGCTGTTAGCCTGCCTTCGTGAAGGCGGGGATCGTTGCGCTCACCGGGTGGGAGTCTTGAACGAAGGTTTGGATTTGAGATGAGGGTCTTTGACTTCGCCTAACCCCGGAAAAGGCCCGATGTGATGCGTATTGTGTTCGACCTGGAACAGGTTGGCATAAAGATTGGCGATCCATTTCTTGCCTTCGGTCGTCAGCCGCAGATAGTCGAGGGCCGGACCGATATAGGGTTCAACGCAGTTCCAGAAAAATTCGGGATATTTGTCGGTCAGGTCGGCGGGGGAGGTATAGCTCATCTGCTCCGCCGTCCCGCATTCCTGGAATTCACCGTACAGGCCATTGCTCTTGCGGTGATAAAACGGGTCGCCCATCTGGCCGATCAGATCGGCGGCCCTGATCAGGGCGCCTTCGCTGTCGGTGGCCTGGTGCATGGCGGATTGCGGGATTGGAAATCGGGTCATTTCGATCAGGTCTGCGATGCGCTCCTCGTCGATGAATTCCGATTTCGCATAGCGTTCGCGCGCATAAATCTTGCCGCGGTCGACGTGGTAGGGCGTCAGAAAGGCATCCGATGCCCCCCTCGGCGGCGTGATCGTCTCGCCGTCCTGATTGATCACGAAGGCATTTGCCGTGTCCTGCTTGCAGATCCCTCGGACATAGCCGATGTCGTGTACGAGCAGCGCGACGGTGAAGTGCAGCCAGTCTTCCGGCTTCAGAGCTTCTGAAAGGAGCCGCCCTCTGATGATCTGCTGGCCGCAGAGCGTCACCATCATGGTATGGTTGACGTCATGATAGAGCGCATTGGAATTGCCGATCCGTTCAAGCACCAGCCGCGCCGCTCCGCTGAGATAGCTGGCAAATTCGGGCCGTCGGTCGCCGAAATACAATCGGTAGGTTCCCGCCAGTTCCTCGCCCAGCGCATCGGCGACAAGTGCAATTGGATTCAGCATGCTGGACTGTGAATCTGAATCACGGTTGGCTCCCCGTACCCAAACCATGCTCAAAGATGGTTCAGTGTTACGATTTTGCGGTTGGTCTGAATTTATCACACATGTGGTCGTGCATGCCATAACACAATTCCGAGACATGTTGCTTTGCAGGGTCGCCCGCAGACACTATCGGCCAGACGAATGAGATTGCCGCAGCACTGGCTGGGATAATATTGGCGGCGGCTGAATGTGATTCCACGACCGTGCTCGGTGGTAATAGCTTGACACACTTGTCCATGTGAGTCTGGAACTGGATTGGTGCATCTGTTGCAGGTATGATGAGGTCAATTGGATTGAGATGATCCACCTTCAGGGCGACTGACTATGCTGCGTAGTGCCGTTTTTTTGATTGTGTTAGGTGTGTATGCCTGCCCGACCTCTGCTGACGTTTGGACTTTTGAGACACCCTCGGAGAATGTTCAGTGTGTAGTTGGCGAGGGGATCGATTCTTCGGATATCACTTGCACGATTATTGAAAGGTCCGGACCCCCGGCTGTTACAAGGCCTCCAGGCTGCAACATCAAGGGTTGGGGACATACGTTTCGGATGGATCAGCGAGGACCTGTTGAAGTTCTTTGTGTGGAGATTGATCGGGACCAGTCGGGGTTCTCACGTGCTGAATATGGCGTGACCGGAGAATTTGGCGGGTTCAAATGCTACTCATCCCGCAAGGGATTTGAGTGCCGTAACCTTGATGGAAACGGCTTCTTCCTGTCGCGCAGAAAGCAAATTGTTTTCACGAATGGTGTGATGGCAAAATCGACGCCCGGCAACAGTCCGCAAACCGACAAAAATCAGCAGAAAGAAGTCGCTGCTGCGCCTTCTTCTCCGACACACGTGCCTGTGCTCGAGCGTGGTTCTGCAAACGGACTTCCGACATGCACCATTGGTATCGTTTCCAATTTGCGCGGCAAAAACAATGTGTTTTTGGCTGTTCGATCCGGTCCCGACAAGAAGTTTCAAAGGGTTGCGGAACTGAAAAACGGCGAAGAGGTTCTTGTCTTTGACCGCCGCGGTGATTGGGCTGGTGTGGTTTACCAAACGAAAGACGTTGAGTGTTCGGCAAGGAAAATACGCCGCGTGCCCTATCCAAATCAGGGGTGGGTGCACACCAACTGGCTGAAGGATATCGCGGGTTGATTTTCCCAATAGTCAGCACTGCCTGACGTCACCGCCGCATTGGCAATAACCAATTTGGCTCATCCTGACGCAACCGTTGGGAATTGTGTTACCTCCACTCGGGAAGGTATTGTCACCGGACTGTGCCGGGGCTGACTGTCTTCCGACAGCATTGGAGCTGCCGGGTGAGACTTGTTGCGCTGATGTCCCGATGGGAGCGGGACAATATCCGTTTTTGGCCCGCAATTCGACCACGACACGCTTTAAAGCGTTACGCGACCCTTCGTACCAGTCTTCGCTGGCTCCGATTTCCGCGGCTGCGCCTTCACGGGTAATAATCCCTTTTCGGGCATGGGCACTGTAGGTCCGCTTGGTCCTTTGATAATTGCTCCGCGCGCGCTGTACCCGTTCTTCAAGCTTCGCCACGTCCATACCAAGCTCTGTTTGAATTTGCGCTCGCTCTGCCGCTGATATCGGGCCACAGACGATCCCTTGGCCCGGGGTAAATGGTATTGTAGACGATAAAGTGCTTGTTTGGTTTGAGTCATAAGGAAAGACCATTTGATTTGCTTGAGCATCGATAGCAAATTGTTCTAATTCGGCAATTTCCTGTTTGGTCATTGCGTCGTCAAAATACGATTCTCCATTTGTTATCGCGCGTTGCCGTTCAAGTGCCAGAAGCCTTTTACGGATCTCAGCTTCGTACTTCGCAGATTGCCCAAGCTGCCGAAGATTTCCAAAGTCGTTAGCAATGGATTTGTAATCCAATCCAACGGAGTCCATTCTTTTTTGCAGATCAGTCCGGCGATCTCTATATTTTTCAATAATTTGACGCGTATATTCTTCGGCTTGTTTGCCGCGGTAGTCGGCAACGGCCATTCCGGCAGCTCCCCCTATGGAACCACCAACTGGTCCTCCAGCGGCAGTGCCGGCAGCAATTCCCGTGGGGACCGTCCAAAAGGCTGTTCCCGCCTCAGCTAGATCGCCAACGACACCGGGAATGTTGCCGTCTTTGACATTTTGAACGATCGATATTCCCGTGCCTAATCCCGTCAATTTTCCAAGTGATTTAGCTGCGCCTTGTTTTCCAAAGCTGTTCGCAATAATGCTGCCTAGTTCACTTGTATCTGTTGCGTAGTCCACCAAATCATCTTTGGCGTACGCATCGGCTGCAGCGACCGTAACTGCGGCATATACAATTAATACGAATCTAAACATTGAAAGCCCAGTAGCAAAATTATTCATTTATTCAACCTTGTATAAAAGGCCATGTGATTGTTCTCGCAACTGCAGACCATTTGTATCGGTGTCCCAGCCTTGAATAAAAACCAAATTTGGATTCGTTCGAGAAGTGAAAATAGATAAATAATTGTATCCAAGGACTGTTTTCACAAGAGACATGTTTTCTAAGATGCTTTCATCTTGTATATTAAAGGTTTCTGCGATAATCGATCTCATATTTTCGATTAATTCCGCAGAGTTATTGGGTAGTTCATTTTGATAAACTAACAAGTTGTACAAAGCCTCGTCTTGAGAAAATAGCTGATCCAATTCTCCGAAATCTGAGCAACCTTGGTAAGGAAAAATTTCCTGGAAAGACTCGATTTGAATTTTCGTGGCATTCTTAAGTGCATGCAACACGCCACCGCTAACCTGAACCAAGTCATACCAGGCCGTTTTTTCTTGATGCTCTTTAGGTGAAAATCCAGCAGACAAGCGGACGTCAGCAACACTCCGAGAGTGCCGCTCTAACCTAACAAGGGTCCATATGTGTAGGCCGGGATTATAGTATCCATATACTAAAAATGGATCTTTTGAGCACCCGACAATAGGAATGGATGCCAAAAATGTATTATTCAGCGCGTCTGGTTTCGAGAAAACAGAGAGCAGTGTCGGGTGAGTGAGGCCTGAAATTCTCTCAATCAATATGTCATTATCGCTCACGATAATGTCGCGAGCTAGGTAAGGGTTCGTGAATTCATTTCGATGATAGTTAGCAGCATCGCTGGTTTTAAGCTCAACAACTTCGTTCGTACCAGAAGTTTCAGTACTTGAATTGTCGGAGCCAAAACTAACCTCGTACAATTCGGTCAACATCGCACTTTCAGATTCATTTAGAATGCCTGTCGCTTCAAACCCCTGATCGATTTGAAATGTCCTGATTGCCTGTTCGGACTGCGGTCCGCGTCGACCTGTTGGATTGCCCGCATCATAGCCGAGAGCATTGAGCATGCGCTGAACGTCCGCGAGATCGTGCGTGCTGTTTTGGGCCAATAGAATTGGCTCACTTTTTGAGGCGGTGCTCTTAGCCATCTGAGCAACGACACCGCGTTCGGAATGCCTGATTGTGGAAGTTCCATTCGGAGAAACGTCGATCGTGCCTGCGTTTGCGGGAGCGAATGCCAATGTCATTGCTGCCAGCAATGACAGATAGCGGAAACGAAAAACCGACACAGGGTAGTCAAAACAAAACATGTATTAATTCTAACATGTTGACCCAATTCCGGCACGAAAAATGTTGCGGGAAAGGATCAATGATCTCCAGCCAATTTCAGTCGAATGGTGCACGTAGGCGCAATTCCTGTAGTGTGCCGGGGTATGGGGGTAATACGAGGGAGCAGGCACGCTCCCCTTGGGGAGTAAACTGTAGGGGGTCCAGATTGTGGACGACCTTGCAATCGATCCACTCCGCACAATGTGCGTACCCCCCACTTTCCCACCTATCAGTATGGATGGCAGACAGTGCGCTTTCTTTGCGATATCGACTTCACTCTCGCGAGGTGAACCTCGCGGAGTTGGCGGCAGTCTATGACGCACTCATGGCGTCAGGAGATGCGTTAGGCGCTATTTCAAATCAATCTCGATGCGGAAATACCTACGACTACAACAAGGCTGGAAATCTCCTGAGCGATCTCGAAGGCCAAGCACACGAATGTGCGTCCGATGTTGTCGATGCAATGGAGCAGATCAAGCCTGACGGCATGACGGGTGAGGTTGAGAAGCTGCGAGTGACTGTCGGGTACAACTTGTTGTGCGGAGCCAGTGCCGAGGAGGTCGCCGAGATAGTTGAGAGGCTGAAACTCGAATACGAACAAGTGAACCATGCCCACAAGATCCAAACTGACCAGCAGGACGCGGCATAATGAACGTTCATCGTCAAATCGAAGCCGAACAAACACCGCATCGGTCTGCCGTGGAGCTTGAAGCCCGTCTCTGTGATCTTAGTGCCCAACCCAAAAAGAGTTGAGCGGTTTCAGTAGGTTGTGATTCTATTCAGTTACCACACGGAATGGAGTCACTTATGCCCTGGACCAAAACCGCTCGCATCGAATATCGCCGATACAATGCCCGCTATGCAAGTGATACGACCGACCAAGAGTGGGCGCTTGTTGCACGGTTCATGCCTCCACCGAAGCGGATTGGACGCCCTCGAACGACCAACCTGCGGGATGTTGTCGATGCAATTTTGTACATGGCAACAACTGGTTGCCAATGGGCACAGTTGCCGAAGGATTTCCCGCCACCCTCGACGGTACAGCGCTATTTCTACGATTGGCGTGACAGTAGCTTGTGGCAGACGATCCGGTTCCATTTGGCGATGGAAACTCGGGAGTTGGAAGGACGCGAGGCCCAACCAACTGCCGGTGTGATTGATAGTCAGACCGTGAAAACCACTGAAAGCGGCGGGGTCTGCGGCTACGATGCGGGGAAAAAGATTAAAGGACGCAAACGTCACATCGTTGTCGACACCATCGGCATTTCGTTTGGACTGGTTGTCCATGCTGCCGACATACAGGATAGGGACGGCGCGTCGAAGGTGCTGAAATCCATCCGTTATGCCAATCCTTGGCTCCGGCATGTCTTCGCAGACGGAGGTTATTCCGGTCCGAAACTGAGGGGTGCTCTCGACAAAATCGGCGACTGGACCATCGAGATCGTTAAACGGTCCGATACCGCAAAGGGCTTCGAGGTTCTACCGCGTAGATGGGTTGTTGAACGGACATTTGCCTGGCTCGGACGATGCCGCAGATTGGCCAAGGATTGGGAGAAATCGATAGCGTCGGCGGAAGCCTGGATTGATATCGCTCATATTCGCCTCACGATCAGACGTCTCGCAAGATACTGTTATGTTTGACTGAGTTTCGAGTCAGGCTCTTAGAGGTTTGGCCGGGCTGTTAAGCAGCATTTTGGTCGGCAATGACGACTTGGATTGCCAAGTCACCCGACGCAGCATCGACGCAATTGCATCTGTGATGCTGCGCGAGGCTAAAAGCGCCACAACGATTGCCTCAGATCTCGCAGATTTGACGAACCCCAATGCGGGGACGTCAGAATGAACGCTCACACAAAGTTTGAGCAGGAGCCCGACCTGCGGACCCTGCTCTCAACCGCAATCGAATTGTTGATTGCTATTTGCGACCAGATCGACGGGGACCCGGACATTGAACCGGACGCCGGTCTGCAACTCGAACCCGACAGGGAAATGGACCCCGATCTTGAGCCGTCGCTTGGTTCGGTTGACCCTGCGATCAATCAATACGGCTGGTCACGCGGAGGGACCGACGATATGGAATCATGCTCGCTGATTGACGCTGAATATCCCTGACAGAGGCACCATAATCGGAGTAGCACTCACTTCCCGCTCACCACGAAACAGGCGAAAATCGCCGCCCTGTAAACCGGCTCCAATCCTGCCGGAGAACAAATTACACCACTTCCCGAGACACTATCGTCGGTAAAGTTCGCTGCTCTGCTAGAACCACTGGCAGATGCGATCCAGCGCCATGTGCTTGCCGGTCTTGGGCACCAGGATCAGCTTCTACCGATCAAGCGCCGCCCAAATTTATCCAAACCCCTTGATACAGATCAAGCTCACCATGCAGCGACCGTGCAACCTGCGGCAATTAAATTACAGCAATATCGACGTTAATTTATCTAAGACAGTTAAATTTGTCTATTTAGACTGTATTTACTTGTGTTGATCTATCGAGAGGCCGAAAAATGGAACCAAACGTCCCCACCGATCTGCTGCACTGGTTGGCTGCACTTTCCACAATCGCACTATTGCTCTTTTTGCTTCTCAGCCTCAGATGGAAATCCACAGAAGCGGGGCCGCTCGGACTTTTCCTGGCTATCATTGTTTCACTGACGTTGTTTCAGACCCCGATCAGCACCATTTCGGTTGCCTTGGGCAAGGGTGTGTGGGAAGCGATATTCATTCTCTACGTGATCTGGCCTGCACTTTTGCTCTATGTAATTGTTGACCGCGCGGGCGGGTTCGACGCCCTGCGTTCTGGGATCACGCATTTCAGTCGCAATAACCTTTTTCTCGTCATGGCATTCGGCTGGGTCTTTGCATCGTTCCTGCAAGGCATCGCCGGCTTTGGGGTGCCTATCGCCGTGGTGGCGCCGCTGCTCGTTGCGATGGGCGTACGGCCGATATACGCCGTGGCCATCACACTAATTGGCCATTCCTGGGCCAACATGTTCGGCACCATCGCGGTAAGTTGGCTTGCGACCAATCAGGTGATCAACATCGCCGACCCCACAGCCACTGCATGGCAAACCGCATCGCTTCTGTGGGTCGTGAACATCGCCGGCGGCATGATGATCGCCTGGATCTATGGGCGTTCGAAGGCCGTTGTACACGCTCTGCCCATGATCCTGATCATATCGCTGATCCACGGCGGCGGCCAGCTTGCACTGGTGTTCTGGAATCCAGTCGTTTCGAACTTCATTGCCGGGACCGCGGCGCTTATTGCCCTCTACCCGCTGTCCACCTGGAAACGCTTTAATGACCCGCACCAGGACTTTGGCAGCCCCGCGATGTCGGACCGCAGTTCCGACGAGCCCAGCAAAGAGGTTGCGCGCGAACCCGTCATGGGGCTGGGCATGGCAGCCTTCCCCTACCTCACGCTGATTGTTGTCACACTCGGTGGGCTGCTGATCCCTGCGGTCGAGCAGGTTCTCGGGGTGTTCAAGGTAGGTTTGCCGTTCCCGGCGGTTCAAACTGGATATAATATCTCGCGCGATGCGAGTGATGCGTTTAAGCCGTTTGCGCTGTTCACGCACCCAGGCACCTTCATTCTGGTTGCGGCCCTCATCTCGTGGGGGGTCTATGCTGGGCGAGGCTACTTTGCGGAATGGAAGCGTATCGCCAAACCCGAAAGTATCTGGAAGGGTGTGACAGATGGCGCGCTACCGGCGTCAGTCGCGGTGATCTCCTTCCTCACCATGACAACGGTGTTCGACCATTCAGGCCAGACCCGCGCACTGGCATTTGGCATCGCTGCTACCGTGCCGCCGCTTGGTTACGCCTTCGCCGCCAATGCCGTGGGTGTGCTTGGCGCGTTCATGACATCAAGCAACACTGCATCGAACGTGCTGTTCTCGGGCCTGCAACAGAATGTTGCGCAACTTCAGGCCTTGCCTGAATCGTCGATCATTGCAGGCCAGAGCGCAGGCGGGGCACTCGGCAACGCCATAGCTCCAGCCAATGCGGTGCTTGGCACTGGCACCACGCGCATCAGTGGCAAGGAAGGCGCGGTGCTCCGCATCACCCTGCCCTGGACGCTTGCGGTGGCTGTGGTGCTCGGACTCGGAACCATGTTCTTCGCAACGCTGGGAGGCTGACATGATGACTTCGACACAACTTCTGGGGCTTTCTTTCATCCTCATGCTTCTGGGGGTGCCGCTGATCAGTTTCGGCGTCGGCACGGCGCTTGGCTCACTGCTCATCTTGATAGGGGCGGCTCTGCCACCGATTGCGCGAATGACGAACCTGGTGAAACAGCCCAAGCAGGCCGACGAATCCAACTGACTTCACGCGCCGCGCGCCCACGTCAGTTCCAAACTCAATTTGAAACGGGAGTATTGTCATGATGAATCCCAATGGACCGCGCACAGGTCGCCCACCTTCCTACGGCAACAATGGCATGGTCTGCACATCGCACGCTCTGGCAAGCGAGGCAGGAAATGCGGCCCTGCGCAAAGGCGGGAGTGCCGTGGATGCCGCAATTGCCGCCAATGCGGTTCTCTGTGTCGTTTATCCGCACATGGCCGGCCTTGGGGGGGATGCCTTCTGGCTGGTTCACGATCCCGCAGATGGGCAGGTCAGGGCGCTCAACGCAAGCGGCCCCGCAGCACGCAAGGCCACTATCGATTACTACCGTGACCACGACTGCGAGGGCGCGATTCCGGCTCGCGGTGCAATGGGCGCACTGACCGTACCGGGCGCAGTTGATGGCTGGCGCGTGATGCACGAGAAGCATGGCAAGCTTGACTGGGCTACCCTGTTCTCCGATGCCATTGCGCTTGCGCGCGGCGGCTACCCGGTGGGCACCTCTTTGGCCAGTTGGATAGTGCGGGATCGCGGTTTGCTGGCCGAGCATGAGGAAGTATCTCAACTGGTGCGTCCGGATGGCAAGGACCCGTTGCCGGGCACCAGGTTGACGAACCCCAGACTTGCCGCCTCTTTCGAACGGTTGGCCAAGGACGGCCCGCGCAAAGCGTTCTACGAGGGGTTCATCGCCGAAGAAATCTGCAAGGCGCTCGGACCAAAGGGCTCGCCTCTCGCGCAGGAGGATTTCGCGGAGTTCAGGGCAGAATGGGTGGAACCGATTTCGACCGACTACCGTGGCCATAAAGTCTACGAGTTCCCTCCCAACACGCAGGGCTTCGCCGCCTTGCAGATCCTCAACCTGCTGGAAGGCTTTGACGTAAAGGCGTGGGGCGACGGCACGGCGGACTATTACCACCACATGGCCGAAGCGGTGAAACTGTCATTCGCCGATCGCAATGCCTGGCTAACCGACCCGAAGTTTCTCGATATCCCGCTCGAAAAGCTTCTGTCCAAGGGTTATGCCGACGAGCGACGCAAACTGATCGATCCGAAACATGCGATGATCATGGAGGAGGTCGCACCGGGCGTCACCCCCGATGGCGGGTTCGCCGCGACCTCCGACAAGCACGGTGGCGACACATGCTATTTCTGCGTGGTTGATGGAAATGGACTTGCTGTTTCGGTGATCCAGTCGATCTATCACGACTTCGGCAGTGCCGCGGTCGGGAGTGAGACTGGTATCATTTTGCAAAACCGCGGCTCGTTCTTTTCGCTCGACCCCTATCATCCCAATAGCCTTGAGCCGGGCAAGCGCACCTTCCACACACTGATCCCCGCGATGATCTGCAAGAACGAACGTCCTTGGCTTGTCTTCGGCTCCATGGGCGGTGAAGGTCAGCCACAGACCCATGCTGCCATTGTCACCCGAATGATCGACTTCGGCTATGATGTGCAGCAGGCAATCGAGGCGCCGCGCTGGCTCATGGGCAGGACCTGGGGCGTGAAGGTTCAGGATATGGCGCTAGAGGGTCGCATCCCCGATCCGGTAATCGAGGAGTTGCAGCGCAGAGGCCAACCGATCAAACCAGTGCAGGATTGGAACGACAACATGGGCCACGCTCAGGCGATCCGTGTAAATCAAACGACCGGGTTCCTGGAAGGTGGTGCCGACCCGCGCGGCGACGGCAGTTCCATCGGCCACTGAGCAGAACTACCGTAATGCGGTCACCAGCTTTCTGGCAAAAAAGGCAATTTGGCCCGACTGAGCGGAGGTGTCATTTATGCAGGAATTATTGAGTGCATCGTGACCGTCCGGCGAAGACGCTCTGTCGACGGGGCTGCGGTCGCTGTTACGCTGCGGATGCAGCGTAACGCCAGGGCATCAGTCCGTCGATGCGGGTGATCTTGTGATCGGCGATGCGCCCGAGGACATCGGTGAGCCAGCTTCCTCGAATTGCTGTTGCTTGAGGTTGCCGGTTGCTTGGCCGCGTGTAAGCGGGATACCGAATTCCGCAGCTTCTTCGACGGCTTCCGTCCCGGGCCCTTTGCGTGCGAAAACTTTGCCGATCTGATTGCCGACGCCTTCTGCGACCGGCCCGGCAACTCGCCCAACACCACCTCCGACCATTGCCCTGTTACGACGATCTTTCCAACCATCTCCCGTGCCGGCACCATATGCAGCACCAGCGACCGCGCCATCAATAGCAGCCGCACCCGCGCGCTTGCGGAATCCTTTCCCGACGGCCCGCGCCGGCGCCGACAGCCCACTCTTGACCAGCGCCGCCGCATTCCCGACGCCACCAGCAATCTCCCCGCCAAAAAACAGCCAAGGATACTTGTCCTGTGCCGCCTTCATTTCGGCCTGCACATTTTTGTGGGTCTCGTCGTAGTCCGCCAGTAGGCCGAACCCGGATTGCAATGCGGCCTGTATCTCGTCAGATGTTCCGAACGTCAAGCTTTGCGCTGCACCTGTCGCGCCAGCATCAAGCATACTGGGATTGAAACGGGCATCACTACCTTGCGCGCGGCCTACGATGTCCTCCTGCAGTTCAGGCGTGGCTGGCTTCTGCTGAGCCATCGTATCGAAGCCCTGACCAACCCGCTGATTTGCGACCGGTGATCGAGAAGGCTTTATCCCGAGGGATGCCGCGATTTCGTCAACCGTCTCGTTTTGCTTCTCACGCGAGAGCTGAAAGAAGTTGTCGCTTACATTGACCTTGCGGCCCTCGATCTTGATCGTACCCATCAGTCGGAACTCCACGTAACACCGGATGCGGTTTGGCCGGGTGCGTCATCCACATCACCTTGAGCGAAATACTCCTGGTAGAAACGGGGACCAAAGCGCGGATCGCCGACGTCAATGCCTTCTCGCAGAAACTTGCGTTTGATGGCCCGGCTTCGTCTGACTTTCTTTTCGAGCAGGTCCAGAGAAGCCTTGAATTCAGTCGGTCCAAGGTCGGCGTTCAGGGTTGCTTTTTTCAGGTCTTCAAGCTCTTGAACCGCAGCCGCCGCGCCCGTGATTTCTTTCCTGTAAGCGTTGAAGCTCTGAGCGACCTGCTCAAGATAGGCGCGGCGTTTGCCCAGGAATTCCTCGTCACCTCCGTCCGTGTCAGCCAGATATCGCGCCGCATCTTCAACGACCGGGATGCCATGGGTATTGTCGGCAACACGAGCTGCAACCGCTTTCCCAGAGCCCGCATAAGTGAAATATTCCGGCTTGTAGCCTTTCTTCAGGTCCTCCACGACCGCGAACGTTTCCTCCATCGACACGAGGCTCTTCCCCGTGAGCACCCCGCCCAAAATGCCGGGATCGTTTGATTGGCCTCGGCCAAGAAATCCGCTGAGAAGCCCCATAACCGCGCCTCCCTATGCCGTCGCCGCTTCGCCGGACCGTGCCGCCAGTTTCAACCGAATTGCGTCTCTGATCCATGCCGACACATTGTCTCCGGTCCCCTTCGTCTCCGCGTCGATCTGATGACGCAGCCTTACTGGAGCCAGGAATATGATTGGTTTGATCGGCTCGCCTTGTCTCGACATCTTCCTGGCTCAAAACATTCCTTCTGCTAGTGTTCAAAAAAACGAATATTAACGTAGTTTGTTATCCGAGAATTATATATCAGCGAGTCGACAGTATCAAGGTGCGCAACCGATTCACGGGTAGCGTAGAAAAGTCCTGAAGTGTGGTTGCTGGTATGGCTGAAAATTGCGCAATCAGAATGCGCTTTATTTTCAATATCTTATTAGGGGATTTGGCGGAGAGATAGGGATTCGAACCCTAGGAACGCTTGCGCGCTCAACGGTTTTCGAGACCGCCCCGTTCGACCACTCCGGCACCTCTCCGCATTCGGCCCGGTATCGATTCGCAGGGAAATCAACCGGGTGCTGGTCACAGCGGCGCGGACCATACACGCACCCTTCGCGGGGCTCAAGGGCAAATCGACCGGTTTTTCGCGCTGTTTTGACCGCCGCGCCGGACTTCGCGATTGACATCAAACCTTCGATCCGTATAGTGCGCCCCTGCAGAGCGGGCCTGGACCCGCTTTTTGCGCTGCCCGAGGTTTCACAACAACACCAAGATCAAGTCCGCCGAAAAAGATATGGCGGCGCCGAAGGGTGCGCGGTTCAAAAAGGA
>JGI12316J14372_10003227_pt1 | contig 15786 bp, 9 predicted proteins | sample MarCyaLeptolynsp_FD_14372 | JGI IMG/M metagenome (IMG submission 14372) | reverse complement strand
ACCAACTTAACAATCTTGGCATTGTCGACCAGATGATTGATATGGGCTTGAAGGTGCCTACGTATCAATACCGTGATCGCAACACGGGCGAAGTCGCGCAGTTTCATTTATCGCGCTTGGAGGGAGAGACAAGTTTTCCCTACAGATTGCAATGCGAGCAATTCAAAATGACGGGTATCTCAGTCGACAAGCTCAACTCGTTTGCAAACGCAGAAATTCGATTTGGCTGCAAAGTCGTTGGCTACGAGGACCGGAGCGATGGTGTCGACGTTTTGTGCTTTTCCGAATCAGGGGAGTTTCGCTTGAGAGCATCTTACCTCATTGGGGCAGATGGGGCCGACAGCTCCGTGCGCAAAGCGGCAGGCGTCATGTATAAGGGCATGACTTACCCTGAGCATTTCTTAGTCACCAGTACGCGATTCCCGTTTGAAGACTCCTTCCAGGACCTTGCATGGGTAAATTACATCTCAGACCCTACTGAGTGGTGTGTCCTTCTAAAGACGGTAGATCTTTGGCGCGTGCTTGTACCGACCACGGATCTCAACGGACAGTCAGAGTCCATTCCGGACAGCTTTGTGAGGCAGCGGCTTCAACGCCTCGTACCCCACATCTCGGAGATTCCAATCGAGCATACTTCGCTATATCGGGTGCATCAGAGAGTGGCCGAGAAATATCGGGTGCGACGACGTGTTGTCCTGGCGGGCGATGCGGCACACATCAACAATCCGCTCGGAGGTATGGGAATGAATGGCGGCATTCATGACGCGATCAATCTATCGGAAAATATCGTACGTATTGAGTCTCATGGAGCGGATCTTGAAGACTGTCTTTCGCTCTATGAGCGGCAAAGACGCACAATCTGCATTGACTTCGTTCAAAAGCATACGAAGAAAAACAAGAGTTTGATGGAAGCCACCGATGCAGAAGTACAATTGCGCAGACAAGCCGATTTCATGAAAGCCGCCGCAGATCCGGATCTCGAGAAGCAATTTCTCATGAACGCGTCAATGATCAATTGCCTGAGAGAATCCTACGAGATTCAGTGACACGATTTTTAGTCGAGGATGAAATGGTCGACAGTTTAGGGTACAGGCTTAAATTCGGAGTCGTTGCGCCGTCGACAAATACCAGTGTAGAGCCTGAATACGCCCAGCTTCAGCCTGAAGGTGTGACAAACCACTTTTCCAGAATCACAATACCTGACGATCCGGTGATTGACGACGACAGCTTCCAAAATCTCGTTGAAGTCATCCGGAAGAACACAATGGAGGCCATTGACTCCGTGATGACCTGTTCACCCGGTCATGTAGTAATGGGCATGTCGGCGGAAACATTTTGGGACGGTGCAGAGCGTGCGGAGATGCTTCATCAGGCGTTTCAGGACCGTGCAGGCGTCGGCGTTACGATGGGCAGTCATGCCTGCCAAGCAGCGCTTGCGGCATATGGGTCGGAGACCAAAATCAAGCGCATAGGCGTGCTGACGCCCTATATGCCTGTCGGCGATCGCATGGTCGCGAGCTTTTTTCAAGACATTGGATATGAAGTGACGCGTGTCATAGGATTGAAGTCCGCCAGTCCCATGCTGATCGCTCACGAACCGGCGTCAAGATTAAGAGACACAATTTTGGAGCTCAACTCAGATGAGCCGGACGCAATCATCCAATGTGGAACCAATCTCGCGTGCATGCACGTCGCGGCAGAAGCCGAACGTTGGCTGGACAAACCGGTCATCGCCATCAACACGGCGACCTATTGGCATGCCTTGAGACAGAATAGTATTGAAGACAAGATTTTTGGTCTGGGCCGCCTGATGTCCGAATGGTAATGGCCGGCCGAGGAGTTTTCCGACATGCTTGAATATCCCTATGTTCCCATCCACAAGCGGCACCCCCTCCGGTTTCCCGACGGCAAAAGGGTCGCGCTTATCCTGACAATCAATTTGGAAACCTGGGATTTGGTGAAGAGCTACAAAGAGCCCTACTATGCGGGAGGCCCAGCTATCCTGCCCGATCTGCTTCCCGGTGATGTGCCGGATTTTCCAAACTACAGCTGGCGGGAATACGGCCAAAGGGTCGGTCTCTGGCGCATGTTTGAAACGATCGATCAATACGAGATCAAACCATCATGCACCGTCAACGCGGTCACCTGCGAACGGCGGTTTGAGATGGTCGAGGCAGCGCTTTCGCGCGATTGCGAGATCATCGCTCATAATTTAGAGCAAGGCGAGTTGCTCACAAAATTTGCACATGACAAAGATGCCGAACGCAAAGTCATTACCCAAACGCTTTCGACATTTGAGAAACATATCGGGCGGAAATCAAAAGGGTGGCTGTCTTCGTCATTGCGCGGCACGACCAACACAGCAGAATTGCTGGTCGAACAGGGGTGCGAGTTCTATTGCGATCTCATGAATGACGACCAACCCTATCTCATTAAAACAAATCAGGGGGCCATCGTGTCGGTTCCCTACTCCAATGAAATCAACGACTTCACCTTAGTGGTGCGTCGCGGCCACACAGCTGATGATGTCGCGGCCATCTTGAAAGAAGAATTATCAATCCTTTACGAAGAAGGCAGTCAGACAGGACGGATCATGAATGTCGGCCTGCACCCGCATGTGTCAGGCAGAGCATACCGTCAAAGGACCTTGCATCAATTCCTCCAGTTTGCCCGGTCGCTGGAAGACGTTTGGTGGACTACTCGGGAGGAGTTGGCAGCGTGGTATCGCACCGTTGCCGATCAGCACATTCCGGGGTCATAAACGAGTGAGCACAGATTTCTGCTTATGGATTAAGGAATCCATTCTTGAGAGACCGTATGGGGCTTATTCACTGGGCCTTATGGGACTCACAACAATTGAAAGACAATGCCGTGGATATTGACATGAAAGCCCAGCCAAAACATCCGAGCACGCTCTCTTTCTTGTCTGATGCTCACAAAAGAAACCTCATCGATAATCATTGGGCACCGGCAAAGTCCGGAAAAGAAATTGAGTCCATCGATCCCGCAACGGGTGAAACGATCGCGTTCATTCCGGAAAGCGACACAAAAGATGTTGACGATGCTGTACAGGCGGCCCAACGCGCCTTCAAGAATCCCGACTGGAGAACGCTGACGCCGAGCGAGAGAGGGCGCCTGCTTTGGCGGCTCGCCGATCTTATCGAGACAAATATTGAGTCATTGGCAGAACTGGAAACCCTTGACCAGGGAAAGCCACTTAACGTGGCGCGTTGGGCGGAAATCCCCGGTGCTGTCGAACAATTTCGCTTTTTTGCGGGTGAAGCCAGCAAGATTGAGGGCACGACAATTCCGACCTCTGTCAACTATCAACCGAAGGGCAAACGTGTATTTGCCTACACGCGAAAAGAACCTATCGGCGTTGTTGCGGCCATCGTCCCTTGGAACTCTCCACTGGTTCTGACAGCGATGAAGCTCGCACCGGCTTTGGCAGCGGGTTGCACGCTGGTCGTAAAACCAGCTGAAGATACATCACTGACGGCCATTCGCCTTGGTGAACTCATATTGGAAGCTGGTTTCCCATCGGGAGTCGTCAATATTATTACGGGATATGGCGACACAGCCGGGCACGCGCTGGCCTCTCATCCGGAGGTCAGCAAGGTCGCGTTTACGGGTTCAACGCAAACCGGCCGTCTGATTTTGGACGCGGCCAAGAAGAACTTAAAAAAGGTCTCATTGGAGCTGGGTGGGAAGTCGCCTGTTATTATCTTTGAAGATGCAGATATCATTGAAGCCATCGCAGGTGCCGCCAACGCTGTTTTCTTTAATGGAGGTCAAGTCTGTGTTGCCGGGTCAAGGCTCTATGTTGAAAACAACATCTTCGACCAGGTGGTCGACGGCATCTGTGAAATCGCCAAATCCCTGCAATTGGGACACGGATTGGATCCACAAACATCCATGGGGCCGTTGGTCAGTGAAGCGCACGCAAATCGCGTCCTCCAGTTCGTCAAAAATGCGGAGGACGCAGGTGCAAGAGTGCTGACAGGCGGACGCAGCGAAGGCAGCTTTGTCGAACCAACTGTGCTGACTGACGTCACACCTGACATGGAAATCGTGCGCGAGGAGGTGTTTGGCCCCGTCCTCGTTTGCAAGCCATTTGATGACATCGCAGAGGTCGTCTCCCAAGCAAACGATTCCCGATATGGTCTGGCAGCGAGCATCTGGACCGAAAGTCTTTCAAAGGCACACAGGTTAGCGGACGACCTGGAGGCCGGCACCATCTGGATCAATTGCCATTCCATTTATGACGCAAGCTTACCCATCGGCGGTCTCAAGCAGTCTGGTTGGGGGCGCGACAGCGGGCGTCAGGCCATTGATAACTACATTGAGGAAAAGACGGTTTGCGCCTTTCTATAGAATGAATGCGTATGTCTCATTCTAAAAGCATCGATTTTGAATGATCCAACTAAGGTACTTCCCGCTTGCTGCTACACACGTGATTCACATAACTTAGATTATGGGAAGTCTGAATCCGTACCCAAATAGGACTCGAACTTTGTCTCCGCACGCATCCGGAGACTCAGCGGAGACAGATAGGACAATTGTCATTCTCCGCAAACAGACGATAGACCAGACGATCAGGAATACCCCAGACCTGCGGGAAATTTCCGCGTCAAATGCAATGCTGAATCTTAACGAAAGAAAGTGGTGGGCCCGGCAGGACTCGAACCTGCGACCAGACCGTTATGAGCGGCCGGCTCTAACCAACTGAGCTACAGGCCCCCAGAGCGTTGGTCGGAAGGCCCCTCCTATAGCAGTTTTTCGCCCGATCTCAAGGTTTTATGGCCAAACCGTCGCAGCCCGGCCCCATTCTTGCCCCACTCAGCCATTAGGCGTTTAATCCAATTGATTGAACCCTTTTGATAGGAGGCCGGCCATGGCCAAATCTTTGTCCCTTACTAATTTCAATGTCTTTGTGATTGCCTTGTTGATGGGTTTCGGCGCCGCCAGTTATTTAGACAGTGTCGCCGCCGAAGACAACATGACCCGCACATTGTCGGTAAGCGGCCGCGGCGAAGTGAAAGCCAAGCCGGACATGGCGACGATTAATATCGGCGTCACCACATCGGAAAAAACCGCAGCGGCAGCGTTGGAGAAAAACACAGCATCCATGCAAGGCATTTTCGAAGCCATGGATTCGCTCGGTATTCCGGACACGGACATCCAGACCTCCGGCTTTTCCGTTAATCCCCGTTACGCCCGCTACAATGATCGCGAAACCCCGCCGGACATTGTCGGCTATGAAGTGCGCAACACGGTGACCGTAGCGATCAAAAATCTGGATGATTTGGGCGGCGCCCTCGACCGCTTTGTCACGATCGGCGCCAATCAGATCAACGGGATTCAGTTCGGCTTTGCCGACCCGCAAAGTCTGGAAGATGCCGCCAAGAAAGCGGCAATCGAAGATGCCAAACGCAACGCGGATCTTTATGCCGCAGCTGCCGGTGTGAGCGTCGGCCAGGTCATATCGATCCGCGATAGCGCCGCGCCCATGCCGATGCCGATGATGGAACGGGCCATGAGCCTTGATATGGCCGCATCCGTACCCATAGCGCCTGGGCAGCAAACCGTCAGCGCCCAGGTCGCGGTTGTCTACGAAATTCAATAAAGGACCAGGTTGCGATCAATTATCCAGGAAGCTACGCAATTTGCGTGAGCGGCTCGGATGTTTGAGCTTACGCAAGGCTTTGGCTTCGATTTGACGGATCCGCTCGCGGGTTACCGAGAATTGTTGCCCGACCTCTTCCAGCGTATGGTCCGTATTCATGCCGATACCGAAGCGCATACGCAATACGCGCTCTTCGCGCGGCGTTAAGCTCGCCAACACCCGGGTGGTGGTTTCCCTCAAGTTGGACTGGATCGCCGCATCAATGGGCAGCACCGCATTCTTGTCCTCAATGAAATCACCGAGGTGACTGTCTTCTTCGTCGCCGATCGGTGTTTCGAGAGAAATCGGCTCCTTGGCAATTTTCAGAACCTTGCGCACTTTTTCCAGTGGCATACCCAATTTTTCGGACAATTCTTCCGGTGTGGGTTCGCGGCCGATCTCGTGCAACATCAAACGGGATGTGCGCACAAGCTTGTTGATGGTCTCGATCATATGGACCGGAATCCGAATGGTCCGCGCCTGGTCGGCAATGGAACGGGTAATGGCCTGGCGAATCCACCACGTTGCATAAGTGGAGAATTTGTAGCCGCGGCGATACTCGAATTTGTCCACCGCTTTCATCAAGCCGATATTGCCTTCTTGAATCAGGTCCAAGAATTGCAAACCGCGATTGGTGTATTTTTTGGCAATGGAAATCACCAAGCGCAGATTAGCCTCGACCATTTCTTTCTTGGCTTGGCGCGCTTCCCGCTCGCCTTTTTGCACGGTTTGCACAATCCGCCGGAAGTCCGCCGTGGTCACACCGGTGCCCTGACTGACTTTGGCAATATTGTCGCGCACTTCTTTAATGGTGTCGCGCTCGGACTTACAGAAAGACTTCCACCCCGGGCGGGTCAAGCGGCTGACGCGGCGCACCCAATTGGGATCAAGCTCATTATCGAAATATTCTTTTAGGTAATCGTCGCGCTTCACATTGTGCGATTCCGCCAAACGCAGCAGCTTACCTTCATAGCGCACAAGTTTCCGGTTGATGTCGTACAGCTGGTCGACCAATTGCTCGATCCGCGCATTGTTCAAATGCAGCTTTTTGACCTCGGCGGCGATGTCCGTGCGCAGCTTTTTAAACCGTCGGTCTTGGCTGGTGCTGAGCTCTTCACCTTTCAGCAAGCTTTCAATCTGAATGTCTTGCAGCCGGCGCAGCTTTTTATAGTCGGACGCCACCGTATCGAAGATTTCCGTGATCTGAGGACGCAATTCCGCTTCCATGGCCGCCAAAGACATATTGGCCTCGGCATCATCATCGTAATCGTCGTCGTCGGTTTTGTTTTCGCCGTCTTCGCTCTCGGTTTCCTCGCCGCCTTCCGACTTTTCGCTATCTTCAGGTTTGGGCGCTGCTTCTTGCGCTTGCGGTGCCGCAGATCCGTTGGTTGCCGGTGCTGCCGCGCCATTGGCTTGGCCGGGCACGGCGCCATTGGCGCCTTCGCGCGGCACGACCGTGTGATCGATTTGCGCTTCCGGCCCGCCGCCGAACGTGGTGTCGAGATCGATAATGTCGCGCAGCAAAATGCGGCCTTCATTCAACTCATCGCGCCAGACCAAAATCGCTTCATAGGTCAGCGAACTTTGGTAAAGACCATTGATCATGGCATCGCGGCCCGCTTCGATACGCTTGGCAATGGCGATCTCGCCTTCGCGGGAAAGCAGTTCAACGCTGCCCATTTCGCGTAAGTACATCCGCACCGGATCATCCGTGCGGTCGACCGCCGTCGACCCGGTGCCCGATTTGGTCGCAACCGCGCCGCCGTCTTCTTTGGTCGCGACGGCTTTGCTCTCGGACATCTCTTCGGCGTCTTCTTCCTCGATCACCGTGATGCCCATCTCGGACAACATGGACATGGTGTCTTCGATTTGCTCGGAGCTGACCTCTTCAGACGGCAAAACTTCGTTCAGCTCGTCATAGGTAACGTAGCCGCGTTCTTTCGCCTTCTTAATAAGCTTTTTGACTGCCGTGTCGGACATGTCCAAGACCGGACGGTCTTGGGAATCGGCACCGTCCGCATCTGACGCTTGCCCTTTTTTGGTCTTGGCCGCGGTTTTCGGCGCCGCCTTTTTCTTGACCTTGGCCTCTTCCTCTACCGCCACAGTAGAGTCTTCGACGGGGGCCTCCGCCGCAACACTCGATTCAACTTTCACCGCTTTTTTGGCCTTCGCTTTAGGAGTTGTCTTCTTCGCCGTCTTAGCCGCCGTCTTAGCAGGTTTTTTTGCGCTTGTTTTTTTTGCTTTTGCCGCCGCCGGCTTTTTCACTTTGGATTTCGTCTTTGGTGCCGCCTTGGGCTTCGCCTTGGGCGTTACCTTAGTCTTGGTTTTTGCTTTTGCTTTAGGTTTGGTCTTCGGCTTGGCTTTTGCTTTGGCAGCCGTTTTCGGCTTCGCCTTGACCTTAGCTTTTGTCTTGGCCTTGGCTTTCACTTTTGCTTTCGCCTTTGTCTTGGTCGCCGTTTTGCGTTTGGTCGCCGTCGCCATAATTCTGCACCCTTTTCGGGTCGTCCCAAATACTGACAAATTCAATTACGCGGCATCGCCGGTAAAATCTGCAAGTGTCTGTTCCGAGTCCCGTAGTTGAGCCTTGACCGCCACAAACCTGGCCCAATTTTCATCATTCGTTTCACGCGCCAGTGCCTCTTCTGCGTCGCGCAACTCTTTCTGCAATGCATTTAAACTCTCATGCAAATGCAACAAGTGACACCACCCCCTCTCCGCGTCAGAAAGGCTGGCATCAGGTCTGGCGAACGGTTCGGAATGGGTGCCGATTTGCTGCCGCAAATCTTTGGCCAATCCGGCCGATTCAGTCCCCATCAAATGGGTATCCAAACTCGATCTTTCAAGGGGTTCGCCCGAAGCCGCTATCCTTATGATTTCGTTGCGTAATGTGTCAAGTTTCCGATTGCCGAAGTCGATCTTGGCGAAGGTCTCAAAATGGCTCTCCAAAATGCCCGGATGATTGAGGATCGTGCCCACCAAAAGCCGCTCGCGCGGGTCGCCATGGGCCTCCGGCGCCCGAACCAAGGCAGATCGGCGCAATTCCGGGCTGATACCGGGCTCAGGACCGCGCCCGCCCCGCCGGTTGCCAAAATCTCGGGACCCGCGGGTCCGGTTCGGCGCGCCCGCGCCCGGGGCGCTAAACAAGTCTTTGATTCTGCTTCTGAATTCCGCCTGATAATAGTCCCGGATCTGGCCGTTTTGGATCTCGCGCAAATGGCTTTGCAGGCGGCTTTCGAGCCCCGCCCGGCGCTCCGGCGTGTCGTGGGGCGCCGCCGCCAGTTCCCGGTCCCATAACATGTCGGCCAGCGGTTGCGCCGCCTCCAAAATTTTGGACATGGCCCCGGATCCGCCGGATTGAATGACATCATCGGGATCGCGGCCTTGAGGCATCAAGGCAAATCTTAAGGAATGGCCAGGTTTGAGGAGCGGCAAGGCCCGGTCGATCACCCGATGGGCGGCGCCGATCCCGGCCCGGTCGCCGTCAAAAGACAGGATCGGCTCCGGGCAAATGCGCCACAAAAGCTCAATCTGACGTTCCGTCAGCGCGGTGCCCAAAGGTGCCACGGCGGATTCAAACCCCGCCTCAGACAGCGCAATCACATCCATATAACCTTCGGCCACCACAACAGCATCGTTGCCAGATTGCCCATGGCGATAAGCGGCGTCCCGGGCTTTGGCATAATTGTAGAGCACCAATCCCTTTTGGAAGAGCGGTGTGTCCGGCGAATTCAGATATTTCGCCGGCACATCTTTATCGAGCGCCCGGCCGCCGAAGGCGATCACCCGCCCCCGTGAATCTTCGATGGGAAACATCACCCGGTGGCGAAACCGGTCATATGCAGGCCGGCCGTCGTCGGGCCGAATGATGAGACCGGCCTCTTCCATCTGATCCGGAGCTACGTCCTTTTGCAAAAGGTGGTCATGCAGGGCCGTGCGCTCGCGCTCGGCAAAACCCAAGCGAAACCGTTCAATCCCGCTTTCGGTCAGCCCGCGCCGCCTGAAATAATCCAAACCTTCCGCGCCGCTCGATTGACGCAAATTGCGCTCATAAAATTTGGACGCCATGTCCATGATGTCCACCAGGGTGGCGCGGCGTTGTTCCCGTTCGCGCTCTTGCGGCGATTGCTTGGGCAGCTCCATGCCCGCTTCGTCGGCCAATTGTTTGACCGCGTCTTGAAAGCTCAAGCCCCGCACCTGCTGAAGGAATTTAATGATGTCGCCATGCTCTCCGCTCGAGAAGCAGTGGTAGAAGCCCTTTTGATCATTGACGAAAAAGGACGGGGACTTTTCATTGGTAAAGGGACTGAGACCCTTGAACTCGCGGCCGGCACGCGTCAGCTTGACGTGACGGCCGATCACATCGGATGGCCGAAAACGCGATTTCAACTCGTCCAAGAACGATTTTGAAAAGCTCAAGGTAAGAGCCGCTCCCTAGCTCAGCAGCGCCTTGACGATGCCGCTGGCCTTCCCAAAATCCATTTGACCGGCATAGCGCTCTTTTAATGCGCCCATACATTTACCCATGTCTTTTAAGCCGGCAGCTTCCAACTCCGTCACTACACCTTTACACGCCGATTCGGTTTCTTCACCGGACAATTGGCGTGGCATGAATTCTTCGATGACATCGATTTCTTTGGTTTCCCGTTCGGCCAAATCCAAACGGCCCGCTTCTTCATAGGTTTGAGAGGATTCACGGCGCTGCTTGATCATCTTGGAGAGGATTTGCAGAATCTCGTCATCGGACACACCGTCCCGGCTATCGCCGCTGCGCGCAGCAATGTCGCGATCTTTAATCGCCGCCTGAATCAACCTCAGGGTCGATACACGAATTTCATCTTTGGCTTTGATGGCGTCTTTCAAAGACACCGTAATCTTCTCTCGCATCTGAGACTCACTTCCTGTCAGCGAAGGCGACAACACTATCGAATCAAATGATCCAACGCAAATCCGTTTGCACCCGCTAACTCATTGATTTTAAATAAAAAATAAAGAAAAATGCTTGCTTGACGGCGGCATGGGATTTGCTTATGTTCCCGCCAATTTGCGCGCCGACTGGGTGCTAAATGGCGCGCATAACCCGAACAAAAAGAGCGTAGTATGTCTCAACAACCGGCCACCGGAGCTCTCGTCTTGAGCGACGGAACTGTTTTTTACGGCCAAGGTGTTGGGGCGTCGGGCAGCGCCGTCGGAGAAGTCTGCTTCAACACGGCGATGACCGGCTATCAGGAAATCCTGACAGATCCTTCTTATGCGGGCCAAATCATCAATTTCACTTTTCCACATATAGGTAATGTGGGGACGAACATCGAAGATGTCGAGACCTCCTCACCGGCGGCCGCCTCCGGCGTGCGCGGCTGCGTGTTGCGCATGGACATCACCGATCCGGCCAATTACCGGGCGACGGATCATTTCGATGCCTGGCTGAAGCAGCAAAACATTATCGGCTTGGCCGGAATCGATTCGCGCGCACTGACCCGTTNNATNCGCGANNNCGGCCATGCCCAATGGCGTCATCCTGAATGATCCGGGCGGCACGCTGGACATCGATGCCGCCTTGGCCAAAGCCAAGGACTGGCCGGGGCTGGAAGGCATGGATCTCGCTGCCGAAGTCACCTGCCGCCAAAGCTACACCTCAGACCAAACCTGCTGGGAATGGGATAAAGGGTACGGCACGGCGGAAGACAGCAAACATCATGTGGTGGCGCTCGATTTCGGAATCAAGAAGAACATTTTGCGCTGTCTGACCACAGCGGGCTGCAAGGTCACCGTGCTACCGGCCAGCGCCTCCGTCGAAGACGTGCTGGCGCACAAGCCGGACGGTATCTTTTTGTCCAACGGTCCCGGCGATCCGGCGGCCACCGGCCAATATGCCGTGCCCACCATCAAAGGCTTGATCGAGACGGGCAAGCCAGTTTTCGGTATTTGCCTCGGGCACCAAATGCTGGCGCTGGCCTTGGGCGCGACCACCAAGAAAATGCATCAGGGCCATCACGGCGCCAATCATCCGGTGAAAGATCTGACCACGGACAAAGTCGAGATCGTCTCCATGAATCACGGTTTTACCGTGGACCGTGACAGTTTACCGGACGGCGTCAGTGAGACTCACGTCTCTCTTTTCGACCAAACCAATTGCGGCATCGCGGTGGACGGCAAACCGATTTTCTCAGTGCAATATCACCCGGAAGCCTCGCCCGGCCCCCAAGATAGTTTTTATCTCTTTGAGCGCTTCACACAGCTGATGGAGACTTAAAAATGCTGAACCGACTGACGTTTCGTTTCGCCGCAATCTTGAGCTTCTTGTTTTTGGCGGCGAGTCCGTCGCAGAGCGGCCAGCATGCTACTGAGAGCACGGATCCTGCCCCGATCTTTTTGCAGCGGGCGGCCATGATCGTGACCGATCTCGATGCCTCCCTCGCTTTTTATCAAGATGTCCTGGGGCTAACGCTGACAAGCCGAAGCGATTATTCGTCTGAAAACTTCCGCACCATTTTCAAAGTGCCTGAAGGTGTGGTGACGGAGTTTGCCTTATTGGATGCTAAGGATCGTCAGCCAAGGCCTATTGGTTTGGTGGAAATTGACGGCGTCACGTCGAACGTCGAGGCCAATCGCACCAGCGCGCCCGCAATTGTTTTCGGCACGGAAGACATGGACGGGATTTACGCGCGCGCCAAAGAAGCCAAGATAGAAATTCAATTGGATCCCTCACCCCTCATCGGGTTCAGTGGCGATCCCATCGGCCGCGAAATGTCCATGTACGATCCGGACGGTGTCCGCGTCATTTTGTTTGAAATTGATTCTTAAGATCTGAACTCGAGTCCACACCGCATGCCCAAAAGAACCGATATCGAAAGCATTATGATTATTGGCGCCGGACCGATTGTCATCGGCCAGGCCTGCGAGTTCGATTATTCGGGGACGCAGGCGTGTAAGGCGCTGAAAGCGGAAGGCTATCGGATCATTTTGGTCAATTCCAATCCGGCCACCATCATGACCGACCCGGATGTCGCCGATGCGACTTATGTGGAGCCGATCACGCCAGACTTTGTCGCCAAGATTATCGCGAAGGAGAAACCGGACGCGATTCTACCGACCATGGGCGGACAAACCGCTTTGAACACGGCGCTCGATCTTCAGCGGATGGGCGTGCTCGACGAATATAATGTGGAATTGATCGGTGCCAATGCGCAGTCCATTGCCAAGGCCGAAGACCGCAAATTGTTTTCAGAAGCCATGGAACGGATCGGCCTGGAAAATCCGCGGGCCATGATCGCCTCGTCGCCGGAAATCAAAAACGACGAAGGCCGCGTGGTTGATTATGACCGGGTCGCCGGATTAGCAGAAGCCATGAAGGCAATGGAGGAAATCGGTCTTCCCGCCATCATCCGGCCCGCCTTTACATTGGGCGGCACCGGCGGCGGTGTCGCTTACAATCGCGAAGAGTTTGAACAAATCGCGCGCTCCGGCTTAGACGCCTCGCCGGTGGGACAGATCCTGATCGATGAAAGTCTGCTGGGCTGGAAAGAATATGAGATGGAAGTGGTGCGCGACAAAGCGGACAACGCCATCATCATTTGTTCCATCGAAAATGTCGATCCCATGGGTGTGCATACCGGCGATTCCATCACCGTCGCCCCGGCGCTCACCTTGACGGACAAAGAATATCAAATAATGCGCAACGCCTCGATCGCGGTGCTTCGTGAGATCGGTGTGGAGACCGGCGGCTCCAATGTGCAATTTGCCGTTAATCCCAAAGACGGCCGCCTTGTCGTGATTGAAATGAATCCGCGGGTGTCGCGGTCTTCCGCCTTGGCCTCCAAGGCCACGGGCTTTCCCATCGCCAAAGTGGCCGCGCGATTGGCTGTCGGCTACACGCTCGATGAGCTCAGCAACGACATTACAGGCGTCACGCCCGCTTCATTCGAGCCCAGCATTGATTATGTGGTGACGAAAATCCCGCGCTTTGCCTTTGAAAAATTCAAAGGCGCCGAGCCGCTCTTGACCACGGCCATGAAGTCCGTCGGCGAAGTGATGGCCATGGGGCGCAACTTCGCCGAATCGATGCAGAAAGCCTTGCGCGGCATGGAAACGGGACTCACCGGTTTTGACGAAGTGGAAATTGCCGGTCTCGGCGAAGGCGACGACGTAAACGCCGTCAAAGCCGCGTTGGCCCAGCCGACCCCGGAACGATTGTTGGTGATCGCTCAAGCTTTTCGCATGGGTCTCTCGGTCGAAGACGTTCACAGCGTTTGCCAATATGAGCCATGGTTCCTGCGCCAGATCGAAGCCGTGATCGCGATGGAAAAAGAGGTGACGCAAAATGGCCTCGGGTCATCCGCCGAAGAAATCCGCCGCTTGAAGTCGTTTGGCTTTTCGGACGACCGCCTCGGTACGCTGACCGGCCAGTCAGGGGCTGAGATCGCGTCCCTGAGACACGAGTTAGATGTGCGCCCGGTTTTCAAACGCGTGGACACATGTGCCGCCGAATTCGAAGCCCGCACCCCTTACATGTATTCGACTTACGAAAGCCCGAGCTTCGGCGGGACGCCCGATTGCGAAGCTCAGCCCAGTGAGCGCACGAAGGTCATCATATTGGGCGGCGGCCCCAACCGGATCGGTCAAGGCATTGAATTTGATTATTGCTGCTGCCATGCGGCCTTCTCCATGGCCGAAATTGGTTATGAGAGCATCATGGTCAATTGCAATCCGGAAACCGTGTCCACCGATTACGACACATCGGACCGTCTCTATTTTGAACCGTTGACCGAAGAAGATGTGCTGGAATTGATTCATGTGGAGCAATCCAAAGGCACATTGCTGGGCGTGATCGTACAATTCGGTGGCCAAACACCGCTGAAGCTTGCCAATGCTTTGGAAAAAGCAGGCGTGCCGATCCTCGGCACTTCACCGGACGCCATTGACTTGGCCGAAGACCGCGAGCGTTTTCAGAAACTGCTGCAAGACATCGGCCTCAAACAACCGGTCAACGAAATTGCCTTTTCCGTAGAGCAAGCTAGAGCCGCCATTGATAAAGTCGGCTACCCGTTTGTTATTCGCCCGTCTTACGTGCTGGGCGGCCGGGGCATGGAGATCATTCGCGATCAAGATCAGTTCGAAACCTATATTACCACCGCGGTGAAAGTCTCCGGCGACTCGCCTGTGTTGATCGACGGTTACTTGCAAGGCGCTATCGAAGTTGATGTTGATGCGGTCTGCGACGGCGACGAGGTCTTTGTCGCCGGCATCATGGAACATATCGAAGAGGCCGGCATTCATTCCGGCGACAGCGCCTGTTCCCTGCCGCCTTATTCATTATCCCAAGACGTTATTGACGAATTGGAAAAACAATCCATCGCCCTTGCCAAAGCCTTGAACGTCATTGGACTGATGAATGTACAATTTGCCATTCAAGGCGACGAAATTTTTGTGCTCGAAGTCAATCCGCGAGCAAGCCGCACGGTACCTTTTGTGGCCAAAGCGATCGGCAAACCCATTGCCTCGATTGCCGCCAAAGTCATGGCGGGTCAAAAGCTCAAAGACTTCGCTTTGGAGCGTGGCACGTTCGACCATATCGCTGTCAAAGAAGCGGTCTTTCCCTTCGCTCGCTTCCCGGGTGTGGATACGGTCTTGGGCCCGGAAATGCGCTCAACCGGCGAGGTTATGGGGCTCGACACCAGCTTTGAGCGCGCTTTCGCCAAGAGCCAGTTGGCCGGGGGCACGGCTTTGCCGACCGCGGGCACGGTCTTCATTTCCGTCAAAAATGCCGATAAGCCGGCGATTTTGAAGCCGGCCCAAGAGCTGCAAGCCCTCGGGTTTAAGATCTTAGCCACCGGCGGAACCGCCGAATTTCTCGAACAAAACAAGGTCGCCGTCGAGAAGGTCAACAAAGTGCTGGAAGGCCGCCCGCATATCGTGGACAGCATCAAAAATGCCGAGGTTGACTTGCTTTTCAACACAACCGAAGGCGCCCAATCCCTCGCGGATTCATTTACCATTCGCAGATCAGCCTTGATTATGAAGGTACCATACTATACCACCGTCGCCGGTGCGCAGGCTGCCGTCCAGGCAATCGACTCTCGACGGTCTGGAGATCTTGAAGTCGCGCCTCTGCAATCCTACACTTA
>JGI12316J14372_10003225_pt1 | contig 15798 bp, 23 predicted proteins | sample MarCyaLeptolynsp_FD_14372 | JGI IMG/M metagenome (IMG submission 14372) | reverse complement strand
TTTGATTTAGATTACCGCTTTGAGGATTCAATTTATTTCGCGATAACGAACATGGGGCCGTTTTATGAAAGATCATTCGATAAAGATAATTATGCTTTCAAGCTTCGTGACCATTGGTTTATAATTTGGGCAAATCAAGAAAATCTTCCACATTGCTGGTTTTACGACATGGAATATTACGATAATCCAAATATGATTAAAAGAGATGATAAGGCTTTGCCGAAGGAAGACGATAGTTCCATCTGGTACGGTTTATATACTGACAATAATTTCTACGTTTATGACAAAATTGGATGTAAATAGCTCCAATTTACGTGATTGTGTTTCATTGATGTAGGTCAGTTCTGATAATACCAGCAACTACTATTATGGAGCCCGATGCTATGATCCTGAGATTAGTCTGTGGTTAGGAGTTGGTAGTGTCTCAAATTAGGAGTTATTCAACAATCACGTTCTAACGACCTGATAATCAAAAAATAAAAATAGAGTTCAATCAAATTTGATGTAAAGCCCTGCTTATTGCAGCAGAATTGAAGCGCTTAAATAAACTTTAAAGGCTTACTTCGTCTATAAGTGTCTCAAATTAGGATATGGACTGTAAGCGTTGCGGAAAAAGCTGTGTTAAAAGGGGATGTCCTCCGCGATTAAGTTTGTTTCATTGGAACCGAAATTTAAGTTTTGAGCGCGAAAACATCGAAAACCAGTTTGCACGAAATTATACCGCTTTCTCGAGTCGTTTTAGGTTTAATGGTAAAGAATGGGAGGGCCGAGCGTTAAGAAATAGGCCGGTGGCTTATTTTAGCGAAGAAGCCAGGCTGCCGCGTGGGCAGGGGGAATTTCTATTTACCCACCTTAGCCTTAGCGGAGCTAGGTGGGGCGCATTACTACAATCCTAAGATTAGCTTGTGGTTGAGTGTGGATAGGTATGCTGAGAAATACCTAGGATTCACTCTCTATAATTTCGTGCTTAACAACCCATTACTTCTTATCGATTCTTCAGGTGATACGGTTGATGCAGCAAATCAAGGGAGCTTTAACAATCTTGTCAGTATTGTAAGCGATAAAAATAAATCAAGAGTGACTCAAGAAGGTGGAAGGCTTTCTGTTTATGTTGACGGCTTGACTCAAAGTGAAATAGAAAATGATAAAGGACTTCATATACTTTATGAAGCCTCGATAGCGGAAGAGAAGATTCTATGCACAATGGGCGAGTTAGAAGTGTTCGGTAATAAGGACCCAAATAATGGAAGTTATATGCATACCGTCGGCTTGGACGGTAACGGAGTAATCAATGCCTCCCGCAATGGAAAAGATTCAAATGGTGGTTATACGGTTATGCCAAGGGATGGGTACGATAGTCAATTGGCAATTAGTGGTGAGGGAAGTTGGGAAATGAATGGAGGAGGAAGGAAATCAATAATTTTTCATGAATTCACAGAGGCATTTTATCGTGCAAAAGGAATTGATTTTGGGTACCCTTATGACCCAAGTGACAATGGTGCCCACAACCGAGCAACAAGGCGTGACCGATCACATTTTGGGAATAATAATCCTGGGCAAATAATACGATATAATAAACCAGTCTGCACAAAGGTGCGTAAGGCAATAATGAATTTTATAATTAAAAGTTATATTCGATGAGCTTACCTAGCAATATGACTCGCCTTTTTAAGGAACCCTTCTTACAATTGGTATCTGCAAGCCTTTTTTTGTGGACAACCTTAAATTTCAGTTTTACAGATAAGGTTGAAGATAAGACGCTATGCGTAACTGATTTTACGCTTGAGCTTGAGGGTGTAAGTAGCGGTAACCACACTTTTAGAGAAGGATTCAGAACACTAGGTGTTTTTTATTTGAACCCAAATTTTAAAACTGAACATTCGAATATAGAGGGTCGATTTATTGAAGCAGATGTTCAAGTGACCTTAGCGGGTAAGCAAAGAGCGGGTGTTCGTGTTTTTTTGCTAACTGAGTATAGCAAAGGGTTTTGGTATAATTTTATTGATGAGAAGACATTTTCGGTTGAAGAGGAGTTAGGCCTAACAGATGTTGATGGTCTTCTCTCATTAACTTTGGATTTGTCTGAGAAAAGATATTTAGCATTTGTTGATCAAGATAGATGTCTAAAACCAGTGGGCTGCGAAGTCTTTTTGTGTGAACTATAATTTGATATTAATCACCATTTTTTGTCAAGTTCTGGATCTGTTTTTTTAACCATCTTATTGAATATGTAAGTCCTCCAATAACTCCAACAGTTAATGGACTATAAATCTGACCCTTGACCATGATGAAATCAAGGATATTAGGCCGGATCAGCCAAGCATTAATTAGCATGCAACAGGAAAGAAATATATCTACAAATGCTTCGAATTAGGGGAGCCTTACAATATGATCACAAGCTCAATGGAAATAGCAGTTAATTTAAATGGGGAGTTTTTGGGTGTGTATACTCAAAATGCAGCTGGCCAAGACATATGTCTATCTCCTGAAGCTTACAATAACATGATAATACTATTAAATGCCACAAATTAATTCTTTAAAAGGTTGTTTTTTAATTACTCTTATCATTTTATTAGGCTCTTCTTGCGTTGAGGAAAAGAACTATAAAATTATAGTTCCTGCGAACTTTAATGGATCATTATTTATTTGTGGTTATAAACTATCTGATGTTGATGAAATTAAAGACACAATTGACCTTAATTTTATAAAAAGTCAATCTGTCTGTAGTCCTGAATTTTGGTCTACGCCATCTAGAGATGCGTCAAAATTTCATGTTTATGAGGCAGATAGCGAAGGTAATCTTAATGAAATTAAATTATTTATTGATGAGGTTTCTGTTGATTATGAAAATAAGGATGATCGCTATTTCTTTATAAATTCTGCAGTGACCTCGAGAGGTGTGGAGTCCTTCGTACTTTGTAAACTAAGTCAATTGGACTCTATATTGCTTGTAAGGCATGTACTTATTGAAGAAATGGTAAGGGCAAACTGTTGTGATTAAAGCAAAGGTAGGCAGGGTAATAACTCATATCAGGAGTTCTTCAACAATTTGCCACTAACAAATTGATGATCATTAAAGAGAAAATAGCTTCGATTTAAATTGGTATAAAGTCCTGCTTATTGCGACAGGATAGATGCGCTTAAATCGGCTATATAGGCGTATTTTCTTATTAAGCGTATCAAATTAGGATATGGATTGTAAGCGATATAAAGAAAGTTGTAGAAAAAGAGATGCAAATTGATATTATTTTACCTTATTTACTAGCTGTTCCTTCCTTGGCTATTTTACTTACTTATTTGTGGAAAGCAAGCTTCAGTTTAAAGTGGCGCAGTGTTAAAACTACCTCAAAATGGGTTTTGTTAGTATATATATTGACATTTGGTCAATTCATTTTCGTCTATTTTGAAGATCAATACTTTGGTGTTGTCAATAATTTTCAACTTAAGCTAGCCATTATTATTTGTGCTCTTGTTGTTTTAGTTTTTGGTATTACTGAACCATATGAAGCGAAAGAGTAAGCCCCAAGTGTCTCAAATCAGGGGTTATTCAACAATTTGCCACTAAAAAACTGTTAATCAATAAGGAGAAATAGGGCTCGATTAAATTTGGTAAAAAGTAACTGCTCATTGCGACAGAATAGATGGGCTTAAATCGGCTGTATAGGCGTATTTTCTTACTAAGTATATCAGATTAAGATATGGATTGTAAGCCTGGTAAAGAAAGCTGTATAAAAAGGGGGGCTATTATGGGACTAGGTATGAAGTTTACCCCGAGCGCCGCATCGGGGATCCTAAGATTAGTGTGTGGTTGAGTGTGGATCCTTTTGCGTCCAAGTATCCAAGCCTTTCGCCTTATGACTTTGTCGCGAATAACCCATTAATGTTTATCGATCCAACGGGTGAGACTCTCGAGGTTGCATTGAATGTGGTGTCATATGAGCAATTGTTATCTATAGTTGCTCAAGAATACCAAGATAGGGTGATTTTAAATAGCGAAACAGGGGTGGTGCATGTTAATCTTGAAGGCTTGGATCCTGAGGCTTTAAGATCTCTTGATATGGGGCTTTGGCTTGTTAACAGTATGGTTACGGCAGATGAACATTACCTATTTGAAGTTAAGGATGTAACTACCATGGCTAATGGTTTGCTTCATGTAACAATAGCTGACCCAAATGGAGTTTTAAATGCATCTAAAGGAGGCCTCGATGCTAATGGAACTTATACACACGTGCCAAAGGAAGGGTACGATGGCCAAGTAGCAGTTTTAAAGTCGGGAGAGTTTTTGGATACAAAAAAAGGAACAAAGAATGTGAGAAAATCTACTATATTTCATGAGTAACTTGAAAATTACTACCGGACCACAGAAGGTTTGAATTATCATCCAGAAAAAGGTGAAAGGTGGGGGCTCATGGAAAGGCAGAAAGAGATGAAGTGATGAGAGGGAAATACAATAATCCAGACCCAGGGAGTGCTGATTATCGAAGACCTAGTAATTGGAGGGAACTCCTTGGGAAGTAAGCAATGGGATATGAGATTTTTTGAAGGATTTTTAACGTTATTTTTTTTGGTTTCTCCATTAAAACTTTGTGTGGATTCAAGGATTTGTAAGATTACAGGTTTCGATAGTCAAGCAATGATTCCATCCAGCCAAATGGGTGTATATATTGCGCTGCAAGAAAGAAAGATAGGCCCGCTTATCCGATATGAGGGATTGGCGCTTGCCGGGGATACATGTAATTGGAAAGGAGATTCAATTCTATTAGACTATGTAACAGTGTTATACTATGATAGCCTAAACATTTATACAATTAGTTATTTACAGTTTCTGAAGAATGGGGATAACGGCAATAAAGAATATAAAGCTATTTGGACTGATAGTCTAAATACTTCTCTTGGCAAATTTGAAGTTTCAAAGACATTTTACCTCCAACAATATGATAGGTTATTAGTCACGCAAAACCCTGGGACCATAAAAGCTAAATATTGGTCTCATTATCCAGTTTTTAAAGGTCTGAAATAGATTTCTTTAGTGCTAAACTATTTTTAATTAAAAGAGTAAAATATCGCAATTAGCAGACCGCACAGTGTAAGGCCTCCCTAAAACTCGCACTTTTCAAAAGTGTGTAAGTTGATGCTTCTTAACCATTAATTTCTGAATTATCAGCAAGCCTGTAGAAGATAGTCCCTACACCGAAGACCTTAAGTCTTATCGTGATTTAAGCCAGCAGCGAGCTGAGTATGCTTTAAGCGCTTGGTTTTTGTGCCAAAATAGAGTAGCCGTCCTAATAAAATGGGTATCTTCAATATAAAGTTACACGGCCTATTTTCAGAACAGCTTATGGAGGAAAACAAAAACAATTTTCGACATTGAATTAGGACTATGGAAAGGCAAAAGGAGGAAGTGAAATTTCTTGATTTGTTTAATAATGGCAAAGCGGACCTAAATAAATTGCAACTGCTGGTGCCTGCAGAAATGAGCAATTATTTTTCCGATCAGAATATTAGGGTGCTAGATCGAAAAGTTCAGTACGGACTAGGCTTGCGGGGGACTTACACTGGTGATCCCAAAGAATAATCAATCCATACAATTTTACAATTATGAATAATTTTTTTAGACTTATAGTTGTTTTTGTTTGTATTGCGCCAAATTTTATGAAAGGTCAAAAAACATATAATGTAATAGATATTGATACAACTATTTCAAAGTATCTTTATCAAGTTAAATTGCAAGAAATTGACCATGTTGATACATTAACAATCTTGTCATATAAAGGAGGGTTTAAGTATGATATATGTGATGATTATTTAGAGGTTGGAAGAGTTTTTGAATTGGAATTAGTTGAAGTACAACCGGGCCGCTTTTTTTTACTTGAAAGGCAGGCCTTAAAAGTATGGTCTAAGAAAGGGAAAGTATTGGTTGATCTGAGGAAGCCATTATATATGATAAAGGGGGCGACAGGTCTATGTCTTAATCAGTGGTAAATAAGTAAAATTGACCCTGAACAAAACCACAGCCTAGCCGCAGTGTCCACCCAATTACCATGCGGTCATCAAATCGTTAGGCCAAATGAGACTTTGTCACGTAAGTGCAGCGCTACGGGAGGGCGAGTCCTTGCAGGATTAGCGCTCGGTGCTCTATAAAAACTTCGCCTCGCAATACCGTTTAAATGGTAAGGAGCGAGATTGGGAAACTGGAAACTTCTATTATGGGGCGAGGTATGAAGTTTACCCCGAGCGCCGCTTCGGGGATCCTAAGATTAGTGTGTGGTTGAGTGTGGATCCGTTGGCTATGAAAGACCCATTTATGACTTCATATCACTTTGTGTACAACAATCCTATTATGTTTGTTGATCCGCATGGCCTTCATGGTTACAGGGTTGACAGTCTTGGCAATATTTCCTCAGAGCCAGTAGACGACACTGGTGGTAAAGATTATGATGTTTTATACAATCATGACATGTCAAAAAAATCCTTACCTATTGAGCCGGGCGTATTAAATAGTGCAAATAGGGAATCTGAATCTGGCAGTGATGAAGATGGAGCTTATGTCATTGATGTTTTAGATGTATCTAAGATGAATAATCCTTTGGCTTTATTTGAATTTCTTGCTAAGGAAACAAAAGTAGAGTGGTCGATGGTGACCATGGATCACTCCCAGAATACAGATAGGGTTTGGCTTACAACTACCCATAGAGATAATCATGAATTAGGAGCTGGGCAAATAATGGATAGGGAATGGGAAAATTATAATTTGAAAGAACATATTCATTCTCATCCAGGAGAAATTTATGCAATGCCTTCCCCGGGAGATATTACATCGGCCGAAAAATTAGAAATCATGTTTATTACGCCTATTTTGAGAATATATCTTCCGGAAACAGATAAGTATAAACGATATAATAGTAAAAGCCCTAGTTTTATTTTTCCAGAGGCGACGATTATAATCAATAAAAAATGATGAGACTAAGGTTGATGTTATTAATACTTGCCTTTTACGGGCTATCCAATCTGCTGGCTAATAATACATTAGATGGAACAGCTAGAGCAAATGACGATTATTTAGATTTTGAGTTGATTAAGCTAAATGAAAGCTTAGTAAATATTATAGACTCCATCGTCTCTGAAAATCAGGATTGTAATGAGAATGGTTTTTTCTGGTACATTGATTTTGAAAAAAAAGGAGACACGATTATTTTCACTTTATCCCTTGATAATATTGGTCGACTAACAAATTTTATGCGGATTAAGAAGGTCGATAGATCTAAACGGAAAGCCACAATTGTCAATGATCAGGTAGTTTTAATTGTAGATTCGCATGACTTGTTAGCGGATCGAACCGGATGTCAAATAAATATTTCCAACCCAAGCGAGTTGGACTCCGATGAAATTGCGTTTATTCGCTTTCCCAGTTGGGTTTTCGTAACGATATCTGAAAGGCACTTTTTTGTTTATAAGAATAACATTAGCTGCAACTAAATAGGTGTTAGGTTTATCAATTTAAAGAAATGCGTAAACAAGGACCGACTAGATTTTCGGTAGTATCTCAATGAGGAGTTCTCCAATAATTTCCCTCTAACAAAATGATAATCAATAAAGAGAAATAGCTATTGATTAAATTTGGTATAAAGTCCTAATTATTGCGACAGAATAGATGCGCTTAAATCGGCTCTATATGCGTATTTTCTTATTAAGTGCATCAAATTAGAATATGGATTGCAAGCCTTGTGCAGAAAGCTGTGTTATAAGGGGATGTTCTCCGCAACATTGGATTATCCTTTGAAAGAAAAATAGTAGTTCCAAAGAAAATATTGTCTAGCAGGGAGCTCTGCGACCGGTCTAAGTTCTAAGCTCTAACAAGGAGCGCAGCGACTGGTCTTAGAAACACCAACTCCCAAGGCCAAAGCGTATTAAGCCTTGATGCCCCTACGGTTTACGTAAACCCTTATTATATTGCTTCGCATTACGACGAAACCGTATTAATCAGCAAGCATTACTACATGGCCAATCAGCGAATTGCTTCCGCTTTAAGTCACCAAGACGATACCACCGGCTTTGTGCCAAGTGTGGGCTATGAGGAAGGTAATAGGAGCTTTAGCACCGATGCCATAATCGTGGATATGGAAGCCAGCTTAGATTGCTTGTACGGTGAAGATGTAGATTTAGATTGGGAGCAGATGTTAGCGCCGGTCGAGTTAGGCTCTTTCATGTTTGAAGATTGCGCCACACAGTTAGAAACGACTAATGCCAGCCTATTGAGTTCCGACACCTGTGCCTGTGAGCAAAGCACCTATTGGTCGGAAGCGACCGGAGTTAATTGCTCAAGCCTACCTATTATCTATTACTACCATCCCGATTACTTGGGTAGTGTGGAGTTTATCACAGACATGCGCGGTGATCCGTATCAATTTTTCTTGAACACAATTTGGGGGGAAAACCTGCAAAATCAGTTGGCCTTTAATACGACTGCGTTCTCGAGTCGGTTCCGATTCAACGGCAAGGAGTGGGATGAGGAAACCGGAAACTTCTATTATGGGGCGAGATATTACGATCCGAAGATAAGTGTGTGGTTGAGTGTGGATCCTCTTCTAAAGCACCATGAATCGCCCTACAGTTATACATCTAATAATCCAATTATCCTAATCGACCCAGACGGTATGGATACTACATTCGCTTCTAAGGCAGCCCAGCAAAGAATAAATGACACTTATAACGAAGTTTTAAGCAGAATGAGTGATCTTGAAAAAGATTTAGATAAAAGACAGGAAAAATTCCTTAATGGTGAATTGTCTGATAGGCAGGAAGCGAAATACATGGAGGATCTAGCCGAGTATAGAGGATTAAGACAGATAAAAGAAGATTTTGACAAAATATTTGATGAAAATACACCGTGTGTAGAATATAGAATTAGCGCCGATAAGTCATCACAGGAGGCATTTACTAAACCTATGGCTGATGGCTCAATAGTGGTGACTCTTAATTCGGGCCACCCAAATAGAACCACAAATGAGGGAAAAGTTATTCACGAGAATGCACATGTAATTCAACTTTTTTATGGGAGAACCGGCCGTTCTAGGGCTAGGGAGTATCAGGCCTTTATAATTCAAGCGGTATACGACCCGTATTATGTACAGGCCTTTAAGTATGAATTCGGGAACGGTAGTTTGCAAAATGCTATAGATAATGCATACCGAGATTATCCAGCTTATGTTGGGACAGATGTTCGAGGGCGTTTGAAATAAAAATTAGTTATGATGTTTTCGAAATTTTTCTTTTTAAGTGTCTTATTTACCATATGCGTTGGCGATCAGTTTAGGTTTAAAAACGAAGATTTCAAGCTGGTAATTGAGTATAACAGGCATGGTTTGGACTTTGAAGGAGTGAAAATTGATAAAGATGGGCTTAAGCTCGGTAAGTATTTTTATAGAGATGGATTTTTGACCAAGCCCTTTTTTAAATATTCCTCCGTTGAAATTGATTTGTCAGATTTAGATCCGATAGCTTTATATAGATTAGAAATGTTTTTACTTCATAATAAAAATCTAAAAGATGTTGATGTAAGTTCATTTTTCGAGGTTGATAGGTGTCCACATGAGAATGTGTATTATATAAGAAATAATGGGTCAGAAAATCTAATTAAGGACACAAATTATTGTCAAAATGACTGTTATAATTTAGATATTTACTTGTTGGACGAATTAGAAAACCTGGTTAATAATATTATTCCTGAAGAATATAAAGAATTTTGCCTTCCTTCATATATTTATCCATGTGAAGACTAAATTCAGGTGTTGGCGCCGGTGTCATTAGGGGAAGGGATATTGTTTAACGGTTGTGATGGATCAGAAGCTGATATCGTGAACCTGTATTTATCCACGCGTGTTTCCGATTCCTGCGCTTGTGCGCAAAGCACCTACTGGGCTTCACAAAGCGGAGTAGATTGCTCTGTATTACCCACCATGTACTTTTATCATCCCGACGGTAATGTCTCAAATCAGAAGTTCTTCAGCGATATACCGCTAATAAACTGATAATCAATAAGGAGAAACAGGGCTCGATTAAATTTGGTATAAAGTCCTGCTCATTGCGACAGAATAGATGCGCCTAAATCGGCTGTATAGGCGTATTTTCTTACTAAGTGTATCAGATTAAGATATGGATTGTAAGCCTGGTAAAGAAAGCTGTATAAAAAGGGGGCTATTATGGGACTAGGTATGAAGTTTACCCCGAGCGCCGCATCGGGGATCCTAAGATTAGTGTGTGGTTGAGTGTGGATCCGTTGGCGAAGGATTACCCTTATGTTTCTCCATATAATTTTGTTGAAAATAACCCTTTAAATATGGTCGATCCGGATGGAATGGCTCCAACTTGGATTCCTTCAAACCCGGCACAAATGCTTAGTAAAGGTCTATCCGATATGGTAGTAGCTGTTGGTAGGTTTTTTGACATGGTCATAGGAACGGTAAAAGGATGGTTTGGAGCGGGTGTAAAACCAGCTCCGGGCGTTTCTGTTGGAGGGGAAGTTTCTATATCGGTAAAAGGAAATTTTGAAAGTTGGCTATCTCCTACTTGGAGCGGAGGTGTTCGAACCGAGCCCATAATTAAATATGATTTTAGATTCGAGCCTTATTTGCGTGTAGAAGGTGAGGTTCCTATCGATAAATTTGAATTTGGCTATGAACATAAAATAAATCCTGTTACGAGCGAAATTAGCGATAAACAAACCCTTGGTTTAAGGGGGTCCGACTTGAAAGTGTCTCATGAAAATCTAATTCACCTTCAGAACCTGATTCAGAAAAATTAGGGCCAGAGGCTGTCCAGGAAATTGATCTAGGACTATTATATATTGAATTTGGAATAGAAAATACACATGAATTCTCGAAATGAGGAAATTAGTTTTAATTACAATTATTTTACTAAACGCATCTTGTAACGAAAGTGAAAATACTAAGAATGACGATTTTAATGGGACAGGTGCCGATAATGCCCATCAAAAAAGAGATTATGGTAATATTGATCTAGACTCAATCGCCAGCCGCTTAGTAGAAAGTGATACAACTTTTGGAAATCTTAAACTCAAATCTCCCCAATCTTGGACATTCTTTAGGATCAAGAAAGGGGCCATTGGAGCTAAATTTCCTTACATGCAGGATACTGGATTTTTCAGAGTAGCGAGCTTTCCAGATTCCCTTCGACCTTCAGATATACACCTTTTATACCTAAGTAAAATTTCAAAGATGCCTAACAGTCCGGATAGAGTTCAGGTCTGCTTTGATAGCCTAGTTTTCAGTGATAGTAGTTGGATTTTAAGTAACCAAAGAATATTGAAGTCAAGTCAAATTGAAAGATACTTGAGCTCGATGTATTTGGTTAAAGATCGATCAGTTTGGCAATTTAATTTAGTTCTTCCTGAGGATGGCACTAATGCGGAACTCGGCAAATATATTCTTGGCCGTTTTATTTTAAATGCAGAATTAAACGGATCACATTTCCTTAAAAAAAATAGTGACATTATTGTTAATCAGACCTATTGTAAAGACCCTTGAAGGTCAAATTGGAGGCGTATTCCTAGACATGAAGAATACCATCGCAGAGGCTAAGATGAATGGTTATCCGAACACAGGTGAAAGCGTCAAATCAACATCAAAGAATTACAACTGTTGGGGTACCTGCATAGCGCTCAACAATGGTGGGCCGGTCGATTTGGTGACGGAATTCCTAATGGCCATACTTTTGATAGTGAGTTAGCAGAAAATTATAACCAGGTTGAGCCATCGGACGCAGTAGTTGGACGGACAGTTTTAAGGTATGCGGACCCAGGCCCTTCTAATTCAGGCGAAAAAGGACATGGTGCTATTTATATGGGAAAAGATAGAAGTGGAAACGAATATGTTTTTTCAAAGAATGGATGGTTCTACGCTCCGTCAGTATTTCAGAAATCTGTTGTTGACATGATTTATTCTAGTCTAAATTTCGCGGATTAGGTTTTGGTATGTCAAGTGGTTATTATAATCCTTAAGAATTCAATGATGAATAGGTTTGTAGCTTTCATTATCCTTTTGATTTTAGGCAGTTGTAGTAGGGCTATAAAACACCCCTTTTTGGAACTAATCAGCGCGGATGGTCGGTCGATAGTTTTTTATTCGAGCGAGGTTGAAATTGTTCCTCAGGAGAACAAAGCCGCTCTTTTAATTCAGAATCATACTAAATATGAAATGATTAAGGAATTAAAAGTAAAGCAGGCTTCATTTTATAGTCAGGATGAAAAGTATGAGCTTGAGCTATTTTCGGTTTATTCTTCTCACCTTCCAAATCAGAAATTCATCTTGATAAGTGGTGATTCAACCCTGATGCTCTCAGAAGAGGATAAAGGTAAAATTCTTTGGTTGGGCGATTCAACTTGGCTTGCTAATGCACGGTTTTAATAATCAATTGAGGTAGTCTTGCTGTAACCTATAAATGACTATCATACGGAACACAAACAATAATAGAAATCAATTGATAAAGGATTGTACTAATTAAATTTATTAATTGAGGGTATATGAATAAATTATATAGGAATAGGAGATTTTGGATTGTTATCGTGATTATTTCCCTAATGAGCTCTTTGTATATATGTTTTTTCTTTGAAAGTGAATATGACTTAATTGATGAAAGGAAGTTAAGATACGTATGTTTCGATGATTACCGGACGGAGAGTCTTTTAACCCTAAGGTCTATAGATAATGAGAAGGAGATAGTCTCTTATTTAAAATACGTAAAAGATTCAGGTAAGTTTAACTTTAACTCAGGGGCTGTATGGAATGATCAAAAGGTTTATTTTGTGAAGAGTCATGGAGAATATGATTTATCTGAGATAGTTGTTTCTCGAGAAAATCCAAGTGTAGGTAAATCTGGTATTGAGCGATTTTGGATTTGGAATGATTATATATCTAAAAGTCCTTGTGATAGTACACTGGTGCCCAAAGCACTTTCTAGAGGCAAGGTCACAAACTAGGGGTAGTGTCTCAAATCAGGAGTTTTTCAACGATTTGCCGCTAACAAATTGATAATCATTAAAGAGAAAATAGCTTCGATTTAAATAGGCATAAAGTCCTGCTTATTGCGACAGGGCAGATGCGCTTAAATCGACTGTGTAGGCGTATTTTCTTATTAAGCGTATCAAATTAGGATATGGATTGTAAGCCTTGTACAGAAAGCTGTGTAAAAAGGGAGGCTATTACGGGGCGAGGTATGAAGTTTACCCCGAGCGCCGCATCGGGGATCCTAAGATTAGTGTGTGGTTGAGTGTGGATCCTTTGGCGCATAAATATCCACATGTTACCCCTTATAATTTTGTGGAGAATAACCCTTTAAGGCTCGTTGACCCAACTGGCATGGGACCGGAAGATTCAGAAAAAAAACTCATCGACATCTGTAAATACGGTAATTTCTGGCACCGTTGATGAAAATAACACGACACATGTAAACCAAACAACCATTTATAGTAATATGAGAATAATGGAGGACGGGACCATGGTAATTGACGAAACAATCACGGACGTTACCAATCAAGTGAGAAATAGTGATGGACAGGTGACGAAAGGAAAGGTAAATACCTATAGCCGCACAGGGTTTATTGATGCAGAAGGTAATCGAAGTTATAGTCCTAAAGTGAGGGTTGGTACGCGTGACCAAAAAGATGGCGAGTTCAAGGAACTTGATGCTTGGACTGGATTTATATCAGATTATTCAGCCAATAGCAGTAAAAATTATAACATTCAAAGTTATAATGAGCTTCGTGATGGAACAGTGAGAGCAGGTTTAAGTGGAGTAGTTCCTTTAGCTGCTGTGCCAACTATTAGCTTAAGTGCTATGACAAAATCTGTTTTATCAGTTTTTGGAATATCCCTTTCAGGGGGAGGGGTCATAAAACTATCTTCTAAAGGATTAGATAAAAAAGTAAATGCAAAATCCAATTACATGCAGATTTAGGGGTATAGCAATCATATAATGGCACAGTAACAAAGCAAATGCGATTGACTAATTAAAAAATCTACACTAATATGAGCGAAGAAAGGAAGCACACAGAAAATTTATTTAGCACTTTACTCTTTATAATGGTAATAATGATTTTATTGATAATTAGTTTTTTGTAGAGCCACCCCCGCTGGTGCGCGATTGCACCCAAAACCCACCTGGCGCGCGTTTGCCCCCCTCGCGCGCTGGCTGTGCCGCCTGCGTATTGTAAATAAGCCCGCTACCGCGCGAATAGCACAGCGTATCGTGTAATTTATTGTTTTCGTGCCTCAACAACGTTAACTACGATGATTTTTTTTACAGCTATGATCACAGCAAGAGGAAATAATGGACTTTTCTATTACGGGGCGAGGTATGAAGTTTACCCCGAGCACCGCATCGGGGATCCTAAGATCAGTGTGTGGCTGAGTGTGGATCCGTTGGCGCATGAATTTCCTTTCTGGTCGCCGTATAATTACACTAATAATAACATACTCAATTTAGTAGATGAAGACGGCATGGCTCCAAGCTATCCGTACAATCACCCAGTCTCTCGGGTAATTAGAGGTTACAATAAATGGATTTACTGGGCTTTAGAAGGATCAAGTAATACTAGCACAGGCCATTTTCACGCTCATTCTAGGGGCTCTTCTGGAATTGATGCTAGATGGAAGGCTATTGGAGCAATTGGGGAAGGTATTTTTGCTAGTAGACAAACCTCTATTCCGGCTTATTTGTTGCCCAACGCTATCGAAAACATTAGTCCAGAGTTTTAATGAAAAAGATCATTGGTATTATTTTGGTGTTTAGTTTATCAGGAGTAATGATTAAGAGATGTATGAAGAAATAACTTACAGTGATTTCATCGAGGATGTTACGCAAATTGAAGAAATTGTAGCATTGAGAATCTATAGCAGCACAAGCTCAGGAGTATTCCCGCCCGCTCATGTTATTAGAGCCAATCCAAATCTTGTCGAGTTTATAGATTTGTCGGATTCTAGATTGATGAAATATCCTAATCTGGAAGAACTAAATTTAGAGTCAGTTTTCATAGATGCTCTACCAAGTGATATTTCCAAACTAACTAGCTTAAAGAGTTTATCTGTTATGTTTTCCGATAAGGTTAATCTTAATGAAGAGTTGACCAAATTGAAAAGAATTACCTCTTTAGAAACTTTAAGGGTGGAGTTCTCATTATTAAACGAGAATCAATTCAATTTGCTTGTGGATTCTCTGGATGGTGCCAAAGTCTATTACTAATAGGTAATAATGTAAGCTTCCGATTTTTTGAACAGTGCTAACTTAGACTTTCTATAGTTGTTGGTCTATCTTAACTCGGTAATGTCTCAAAGCAGGAGTTCTTCAACGATTTGCAGCTAATAAACTGATAATTAATAAGGGGAAACAGGGCTCGATTAATTTTGGTATAAAGTCCTGCTCATTGCGACCGAATAGATGCGCTTAAATCGGCTATATAGGCGTATTTTCCTAATATGTGTATCAAATTAGGATATGGATTGTAAGCCTTGTAAAGAAAGTTGTATAAAAAGAGATGCAAATTGATATTATTTTACCTTATTTACTAGCTGTTCCTTCCTGGGCTATTTTACTTACTTATTTGTGGAAAGCAAGCTTCAGTTTAAAGTGGCGCAGTGTTAAAACTACCTCAAAAGGGGTTTTGTTAGTATATATATTGGCATTTGGTCAATTCATTTACGTCTATTTTGAAGATCAATACTTTGGTGTTGTCAATAATTTTCAACTTAAGCTAGCCATTATTATTTGTGCTCTTGTTGTTTTAAT
>JGI12316J14372_10003212_pt1 | contig 15831 bp, 18 predicted proteins | sample MarCyaLeptolynsp_FD_14372 | JGI IMG/M metagenome (IMG submission 14372) | reverse complement strand
ACCACGTCTCCACCGACTGAAACTGACGGCGGTGTCAGGCCTAACCAGGCATTGTTAAACAATAGCGACTGTTGCAGTGATTGATCCCATACCCGCATCCCAGGTGGTGGCTCCACGAATGACCAATCGCCGGCAATTCGAATTGCTATCGCATCCGCATGTCCCGCCCATTCTCCAGCTGCGGGTGCAGTGACACGATAAGCCATGCCGTCTTTTGAGTTGGCCGGAGGTTCATTCAGACTGGCGATGACTGACGGTTGCATCATCGCGTCGATCAGGGCCAAGGATTGATTGACGAAGAATTCTTTCTGCGCTTGCCCAGGGATGAGAAAGGGCATGCCATAATGCGTTGTTTTCCATGTGGTAAATTCTGGTCCGCTCATTCCGCTTCCTCAGCTGAGAGTTGCTTCAAGTGTCAGCGTTGACGAATTTGCATAGGTCCCAATTTGACGGACCCACAACTCGCTGGCGCCGAATTGATCGATTAGAAATTGTTTATCAGTGTCTGTCAGATCGAACGCGGTCGTGGTTCGAATCCAGACGGCGTGCGGTCTCAAGGTCGAACCAAAGCCGACTTGGTATGATTCTCGCTCTTCGACGAGAGGCGTCTCCGCTTGATCTGACCACAGCCATTGACCGAGTGCGCGGCGTGTCCACGCAAACCGTGTGGTCGAATCGTCAATTCTGCGTTTGCTCGGATGAATCGGCGAGAGGGCTCTTCGCGATAGGCCCGCGTTTGAAACAGGTGCGATCAAGGCTAACGCGTCGCCCCGGCCAATGGCGGCGATCTCGATGTCATGGCTGGATTGCAACTGGTCAGTTGCCAAAGCGGTGATTCGCGAGTCCAACAGCGTGATATTGCTTCCGACAGGATGACCGATGCGGGCCGCGTCTTCCGTCCCGCCACGTCCGCGCAACAATCCAATCAGGTTCCAGCGCCCGGAGTCGAGATGTTCTGCGTCACGGAATTGGATCACTTCGCCGCCAACCAGCAGGCGATTCGCCCCTTCCGCCAAGCCTTCGATGGTCGAACCTGTCAGCGCCATCGCGGGGTCGATCAATTGAACTGAAGCGATAGCATTTGGTTCGAGCAGGATTGCGGAAGAAGGCGGCAAAGGCTGTATCAATTGCCCGGTTATGGCCCGATTGCGATCCGTCGATCCAATCGGAATGAGAGAGCCCGCCTGAGCGCGGTAAAGTTTTGCGCCTTTCCAGCTATCGCTTGCGGACGAGACGGCCGCATAGATCAACGCCTGGTTGATCGACTCGCCGGCCAGGGGCGGCGCTTCGAAGGCATGCAGGACAGTCTGACCGATAGGCTCATCTCTGGGCGAGTTATGTTGACCAGAGTCGGACTGAAGTCCTTCGCCTGCCAACACGCGCGTCTCCGCATGACTGATTCGCTCCAGCTCGAGCAGGATTCCCGCATCGGACCACTCCCACTCCCTGACATGCCAAAGGCCCTTTCGATCAGGAGCAGTCACGAAGCTACCCGGGCCAATCTCCGGATCGAGTGCGGAGATCGTTGCGACCATGCGCTCGCGCCCCCTGATTGACCTGAGCGAGGCCGATTGGATCAATTGCTTCGCATCGGCTGCGGCCATTGTTGCCGGGAGATCGATGGTATCGGTCGATGCTGACGCTCTCTGGCCGGTCGCGCGCTGGACACTCGCCTGAAAATCGCGGCTTGTGTCGTAATATCGAATGGCCAGGTTGCGGCGTATTCCTGCTGCTCGCCTCAGCATTTTCGAAGCTGCGCTCGGAGCCTCCGCGTCAATCAATTGTGCGGGTAGCGATTTCGGATCATCATTCTTGGCTCCCATTGGAACCAAGGACAGTCCGCTTGCCGTGGTCGTGCAACTCAACGGGATCAGGCGATTGATGACCGAAAGAGTGTCGATCATCCGCCCGCCTTCATCCGAAAATCCAAGCGCAGGTGAAAGCGATCCCTCGATCACCGCATCTCCTTGCACCGGAACGACAGCCTTGAGTGGAATAGAAGCTGCGGCATCAGCAAACAGCTCAAACGTCAAAGCTGGAATGCGATTGCCGAATTCGTTGAGCTGCAAATCCTCGAAAACGACATAAGCGAAATCCCGAAATGCGGGAGCCACGCCGGACCGCTCAGCTTCGATCAACGGATCGACTGGGTCATCCCCATCGCCGTGATAGATCCGGATCTGCCCTGGGATCTTGAGATCGCCCTGGGCGCCTCGCAACAGACTGCCGTCGGCCCAGATCCTGCCAAGCCTGGAAATCGGAGTGCTTGAGAGCGCGACAGCGAAGGATATCGAATAGGAATAGGTAGTCGTCGAGGGCTTGCCTTTGCCGCCGCCCTCGGAATCGCTGGCTTCGACCAAATCGGTGGCCCAGATAATGGAGCCGGCAACCCGCACTTGCCCGAAATTGCGCGCGACAGGCTGGCCATAACTTGAAGTCGTAACTGCGAGTTCTTTGAGCCTTGGGCCTTGGACAGTTCCATTGCCAATCAGCTTTTGATCGAGCTGCCGACCGAGCAAGGACCCGATGGCCCCTCCCAGAGGCCCGCCCACAGCGCTGCCAATCGCAGAAAGCACGAGAGTTGCCATCAGAGCTGTCCTTCCGATTGTTCGGCTAGTCGCCATGCTCCCACCGCGGCCATCCGATCATCCATGCGCTGGCAGACGATCCGTCCCAACGAGGCATGCGCATGGACTGCGATGGCAGCGCTCGTCAGAATAAGTATGTGGTGCTGCCCGGGTGCAGGGCGAATCAACTTAACGTCGCCGGCCCGACTGGCGGCAGGGATCGAGTAAAAGCCAGACTGCTCGGCAAGGGGCAGCCAGCGCTCGATATTGTGATTGCGCAGCCTGTATCCGCTGGGCAGCGTGGCCGTAAGCCCAATCGCTCGCAGGCTAGCGTCGAGCAATCCAATACAATCCATTCCAATTTGAGGGTTACGGCCGTGCAAGCGAAAACGAACGCCGACGAAATTCTTGGCTGCTTGCGCGAGCCGCGCTCCCTCTGACATCTAAGCCCCAGTGCCGTATCGCGCGAGCGAATCATTTCCCGGGATGAATGGCTCTCCGCGAAAGTTCGCCTTGTTGTCGAAACGGGAGTGGCAGGTCTCGAACCGATGATCGCAACCTTGAGAAAGCAACACGATCATGCCGGCTTCAATGCCCTCCGCCAAAGGATGATCGAGCACCAGCTTGTTCTCAATGTGGGTCGCAATCTTGAAGCGCAGTCCGGTTTGCGGGCCTTCCAAGAACCGGATTTGACCACCCACAAAATCTTGGACCGCGATGCCTAAAAAGCTGACCGAGTTGGTTTCGAAGTTCACGCCCGAGACCAAAAGTCTTTGAGTGAAAGCAGATTGGGACAGATTGCATCCCGGACCGCAAAACTCAGCGCGACAGGTGGGACTCGTCCTCGGCACCAGATCCTTCTCGAGCTCGGCCTTTGCGGATCGAAGTTGCGCTGTGAAGCCATGGTCCGTTCGATCGATTTGGCCCAAAGTCCCGGAATAGACTGGCTGGAATTCGAGCGTGATCCAGTCAACTGCGCCAATCTCAATCGCTGCGTCGTCAAACAAGCCTGCAGCGAGATCTTGTTCTCGGATAGCCGAGTGGCTTAGCGCCCCTTCAACCTCCGCATCGTCTGCGGAAAGCGCGATCGTGCGCTTGATCGAGGCGGGCAGCAATCCTGGCGACGCCCTGTGCACTAGCCCGTCAAATCGAAGCGCTCGATCATGCGTGGTGAAGCCCAAAGCAATCCCGTCGCTTCGTTCGATGCGCCAATACGTGGCAATGTTGTCGAGCGGCCGGTTGAAGAAGGCGCGCGTCATTCGCATTCTCTAACTTCAATCAGTGGAACGCTTGGTGCCTCACCTGCGGCAAAATTGGTCCCCGAGATGTCGATCCTGTCTTCCGCGAAACGGACTGGGACATCGAATAGAAATCCCGCCCGGACCGCAGTATCTTGTGCTGGAGCCGATCCAAATCGAACGACACCCTTTTCGCCAAGCGACCAATCGGTGTTTGCTAATCCGTCTACACTGACCCTGAGGCTGTCATGACGAGGTCTGGTGATCCTTCGCTGCTGCGCATCATCGCCGTCGCCATAGGTCTTGATGAGGTCAAAGTCGGCCCTCAGACCATCGCCTATGCCTAGCAATTGGTCTGTCTGTGTGGGCTCGCTCGTCATGCCATTCGAGCTGTGATCGAATGGATCACGAATGCGGAATCCTCGACCTGCTCCTCGGCGCGCGCGGAAAAAGGCCAGTAGATCAGCCAATTCCCGTTCGGATCGAATGCCGGTCCCCACATCAAATTGAAGCCGCGCATCAGCCCATTGCGAATTGCGGCGCTCGTGCCCTGAAGCGGTCACCGCGATCGCGGTTGAAAACTCCGCCGCGACCGTTGCATTTCGACCAAGCGCGAAGGGGTAAAGCACATCATCGAAGGCTTCCATCTGATCTTCTTTCGTATTGGCAAGTCTGGTGTATCCGTCGCGGGTGACTTGCGGCATCGCCCAGACAAATCGCCGGTCGATCCCACGCTCAATTGCTTCGTCGAGGCCGGCGTCAATGTGCGGCCAAAGATTGTCGGCATCGGCCGGATTGAGCACAAATCCGGCGAGATAATCTTGAGCCGCGATCGGATATGAAAGGCGTTGGGATATCTTGGCCACAGCCTGCCTTCGAAGGGCGTCTGCGCCGGCGGTTAGCCAGTCGTAATCTTCGGTCTGCAGGCGGTCGAAGGCCGGGTGGGACCAATCTTGCGGCAGATTGGCGCGATGCAGTTCTGGCATATCGGGATCGAGAATGGTTGGCGCAAAGACCAGTAGCAGGATCTCTGCAGTTTCGTCGGCGGCTTCGCGAACTGCCGAGGTCAGTTCTGCTGTCGATTGAGCCAACAAGGTGCCAGCCTGATCGAGCAGGGCCAGTTGATCACCGTCCAGTTCCTCGCGCAAATCTGCGATCTGGACCGGAGAGCCTCCGAAAGCCTGCCGTGCAGCATCATCATACAGACAGATCTCGCCCGCTGGCGTCACCCACCACCACGGTTCGCCAATCTGTGCCCGCACAGGAAGCTGCTGATTCTGCAGCAAGCGCGAGAACCCTGCTGCGCAGGACTGAAGCCATGCCATGGCCTCTGGATTGGCCGGCGATAACAGAGTCGAAGGCGGAACCCATCCCGTAAGGGCTGGCGACCCGTCATGGGTGCGCTGCTTCCATTCCGCGGGACAATATTGATCGAACAATTCGTAAGAGATCGACATGACCACTTCGAGACCGGCAGCGCGGGCCTCGCGGCAGAACCATTTGTGCCAATTCCGCGCAGGCGCGCAGATTTCCCCGGCTGGATCTACCAGTAGCTCGCCGCCCTGTGATGGGGCGAGCCGTGGAAAATGGCTCATCCCGACATAATGCAGCAACTCTTCGCGATAGCCGAGACCGATTGCGCTGCGCACGACGCGCGCGGGCGTCTGATTGTATTGATCGTCATAGGCGGTCGCGATGCGCTCGCCATGCGGAGGCACCAAGACATCGCCCAGATCGAGCATTGCATAGCGACCGTCGCACGCAATGTCGGAGATGCGAACGTAGCCGACGACTGGTTCTGCCAATCGTTCGCCATTCCCGGGTTCGTAGTCCGCTGCGACAATGGATATGAACATCCGGTCGATATCCGCTGGGTGCACTGGAATGCCCGGAAGCGACCATCCGCTCTCAAGCTTGGAAAACGGCAAGGTGATGACGGCGTCGGTCGGCTCACCAGAGGCATAATTCCACAGCCGTACATACCAGGTCTGCGGAGTGCCCGACGCATCCCGCCCTTCGATCGTCAAGGTTGGCCCGTGCGGCTGGTCTAGGGTCGCGACTCCAAAGGAGCGCCAACGAAAGTGCAGTGTTGTGTGCGAATAGTCGCGGTTGGTTTCGTAAGCGAGCAAAGGGTGATCGAGCGTGTCTTCGCTCTCCCAGATCAGTCCGACCAGCTCATTTCTGTGATGCAGCTCGACCGCGACCCACCCGGCATCGGCCGCTGTCGAGAAGAAGGACGCCATTGCTGGCCGCGGAAAATTGACGGTCCAAAAGCGCGGATCGAAGCGCTGCAGATAGCTGTTGTCTCGCGCGCGCTTGCGCCGCGCCAGCCAGAATGACATGCGCCTGCTCCCTAGCTCTGTTCCAGCGATTGGCGGATGGCGCTCGCAATTTGCCGTGACGATCGGCGCATCGCTGTCGGTGCGCTATCGGAACGCGGTGCCGACAGTTGGATCGCCACCCGAACGTCGCGCGTTCCGGGACTGTTGCCCGTATTCGCCTCAATCCGACCGAACGATGAAGGCACGAAGACTTCCGGCCCTCGCTCGCCAACCCAATAGGGCTGGCCTTGCGAGACCAATCCGCCATTGGCCCTGCCTGGCAGGCCAAGCAGCGCGCCGAGCGTCGACCCCAGCAAGCCGCCAAATGAGGATTGTTGCTCGCCGAACAGCGAGCCAATGCCTGATTGCAAGGCATGGGCGGCGATATCATCGAGCGCGCGAAAGGCGATTCTCTTCAGATCGTCGAATCCAAGGCTCCCACGCCTCAGCGAGGCGATCAGGCCGCGTTCTATGTTTTGGCCGGCGCGATCAAAGCTCGCGACCAAGGTCGTGTCGATCGTGTTCGATATGCCCGCCAGATCTTGCGCGAAGCCGTCAGTTGAGGCGCGTACATCAATCACCAGCTCTTCGATTGCTTCATCCATTTTGCTCTCGCTCGATCATGTCTTGGATAATCTGCCGGCTTGGTGGAGCGTGATCGGTCGACATGGGGTTCGCCAATGTCATGACCAACTCTGATGGGGTGGCGTCCCAGAAAGTCTGCGGAGCCCAGCCGATCCTCACCCCGGCAATCGCTGCAAGCGACCGGGCTTGGCCGCCAAATGTGTCGCTCATGCCCGGCCTTTGAGCGCTTCGGACAGAATGGCACGCACTGGCCGGGTCGCAGCCACAAGACCGATTTCGAGCACGGCTTCTCCCACCTCTTCGCGGCTGGGACGATCATCGCTTGGCAGGCAGTGCCACAGCAGCGCGCTGATCTCGCTTAGCGCGAGTGCGCCGGAAGCGGCGCGCTCTACCAGCGCGAACAGCGATCCGATCTCGCTCTCGGCTGCGACCAAGGCGTCGAAGCTTGGGCGCAGAACCAGCCGACGTCCGGCGATGGTGACTTCGCTCTCACCCCGCAGGGGATTGGCGGCCCGGCTCATAAAGCGATCACCGCGCCCGAACTTTCGAGTTGGATTGAGTAGGTTCGCTCACCATTGAAATCGCCCGAATAATCGAGCCGTTGGACGAGAAAACGACCCTCAATCCTCTCGCCGTCTTCGAACGACAATTGGTAGTCGTCTATTGTCCCTGCCAAAGCGTGGGTTCGGATCGCCGCTTCGGCTTCGCTGCCCAGAAAAATGCCGGTGGCGCTCACCGACACCGAGCGTGTTCCAGCTCCAGACAGCAGCTCGCGCCAGCCGTCGGATTGCTTGTTGGTGATCACCACGCTGTCACCATTGATCGCCATCTGCGTCGTTCGCAGGCCAGCAATCGTGTCGAAACTTGGGGTGGGGGCGCCGTCGCCGATCTTAAGCAGAAAGGCGGCGCCAGATTGGGCTGGCATAGGAGTTACTCCGTTGTGAGTGAAAGAAGGCGAAAGCGAAACTCAAGCAGCGAAGCGCGGAGATGCCGAGGTCGCTGCTCAGTGCGCGATCGCAGCAGACGGATCGTGGCAATCTCAAAATGCTCTTGCAGACGAGGCAGCGATCGGACCCGCGCCACTACGGCATCGACCAGATCAGCTTCACTGCCCGCTCGGTCCATGCGGAGCTCAAGCTCCAGCGCGATTCTGACTTCGTAACCTGGGCGATCTTTGCTGCCCCAGTCGATCGCTGCCGAGGCCGCAATACCAAGCCAGGGCGGACTGACTTTGATTGGGCTTTCTTCTGCCACAGCGTTGAGGGCCTGGAGCTGTGGATCGGATCGCAACCAATCGAGCAGCGCAGCGCGCAAGCGGGATTCCATATCAATCGCCTTGGTATAGGTGTGGCCAAAGCGCGGACGCTGATCGCCAGGGATGGTTTGAATGTCGTCTGTCGCGCGCGCGGAGTTCTGCCAATCGAGCCGCGCGTTGGCGCAACCTTTCCGCCAAGACCGTCATCCGGGTCCCTTCGCCGAGCCGGATCATGCCAGCGCCCAGATTTTCCATGGGCGCCACAAAGCAGCGACACTGGCGGGTGGCGGCCCTTCCGCGTCGCGGTTCTGGTAATGAAAGGCAGCCAATCGGATCATGCCCTGGCGCAATCCTCTTGGCGCTTCGTCCCACGATGGGGCCAGTCCGGCCAGCATGTGGATCACGATTGCTTGGGCATCGAGCGCTTCTTTGATCGTGATCGTCGCGATGCCGTCGGCGTTGATTTCGGCGCGATAGGCGTCTGGAGCGAAAACAGCCTCCGAACCATCATTCTCAAGCACAGCAAATTTTGTGAGCGTGCGAACCGGGCGCGCCGACAAACTGTACTGCCCAATCTCTGGTGGAATCCGCTCTTCGACCGATGTCTCGATCGGGAAGCGACCGGTGAAAGATTCGCAAAGCTCGGCGCTGGCATGCAGCAATCCCAGCAGCAGGTCATCCTCATCGCTGGTCGACACACCCAGCCATTGCTTGAATTGGTTCAATGCACTTCCGGACAAGTCTGGCGGAAGGACGATGCGACGCTGCATGGTCGGTCTCCACAATGAGGGGAACGGGATTGCGCAAGGCGCCCGCACCAGAACCGAGGCCTGAGAGAGGTCTGTGGCGGTGCGGGCGCGCGCGTCGGTGAAGGAGCAGGGGGAACTCGACTTCACCGGGAGGGGCGGTGAGAGGCCGCGAGGCTAAGCCTCGATCTTCAGCAGCTTGATCGCATTGGCATCGAGCACCGATCCGCCGACTCGCTTGGTCGCATAGAAATGCACGAACGGCTTGTTGGTGAACGGGTCACGCAAGATGCGCGTCGCGCTGCGCTCAGCAATCAGATAGCCGTGGCGGAAATTACCAAAGGCGATTGGCAGACTGCCTGCGCCAATGTCGGGCATGTCTTCGGCTTCGACCACAGGATAGCCGAGCAAACGATCTGGTTGATTGTCGGCCAAGCCCGGCTGCCAGATGAAGGCCCCGTCAGCTGTCTTGAGCTTGCGGATTTCAGCCAGAGTGGAAGAGTTCATCACGAAACTCGCGCCTTGGCGATGCCCCGGCTTGAGCGAATGGACGAGGTCGATCAGGCGCAGCTCAGGCGCGCTGTCGAACCCATTGGCATTGCCGGATCCGAGATATTGCAGCGTGCCAAAGGCGCGAGCGCCATCTTCATTGGAGCTGATCGCACCTGAGAGGAAACCGGCGGGTTGGTTGGTACCACTTCCGCTGACAAAGGCCGCACCTTCCGCTCGCGCAAATTCGATTGCGATTTCGCTGGCGAGCCAGCTTTCGAGATCGAATCCGGCATCGTCGAGCATCGCCTGGCTGGCGGCCGGGTTGGCATAGAGCTCACCACCCGGAGGGGCGACTTCGGCAAAGTCAGGTGTGTCGGTCTCGCCGCGTGCGGCGGTTTCGCTGACCCAGCCTGAGGCAGTTGCGCCCGTTGCAACGAGCTTGCGATAGCCGCTGGTGCCAGTCTGCACCACGTGAGCGATGGCGCGGATCGGGCTGATGGCGGTCATCTCGCGCGCGATCTGCTGGTCGATCACTTGCGGCACCGCATAACCACCGTCGGACAGGCTGGCGCCGCTGATCGATTTGAGTTCGCGGGTTTCGCCGCGGCGCAGATAGTCATCGACAAAGCCTTTGACTTCACGGTCTGCTGGCTGGGACGCGCCAGCGAGATGAGGCCGCGCGGCAGCGCGGGCGACCTTTTCCAACCGTCCTTTCACTTCGTCGATGTCGCCTCGTAGCGTGTCGATGGCGATGTCGGTCTGATCTTGCCGGGCGAGCAGATCAAAGCTCTGATCGAGTGGGTCAGTGGATTGCACGTCGGAATCAGGAGTTTCGTTTTCCATGGGGGGCCTTTCTTGGAGGGGCAGGGGGAGTTTGGACGATCAAGTGGACGCGTGCGGAGTGCTGCAGCGGGTGAGTCACCAAGCTGATTTCGAGCAACTCAATGTCGAGCAGGTCGCGCGTTTCTTCCTGCTTGCGATAGTGGCGTGCGCGAAACCCGAAGCTGAGGCCGGTGACGCGGCCCGCGCTGAGCGCATGAGCGGCGCGATGGGTTGGGTCATCAATCCGGCTGATTACGCGCAAGCCGCGCTGATCTTCGGCGAGGGCCTCAATCGTGCCGATCACGTGGTTTGGATTGTGTTGCCACAAGAGCGGTACGATATCGGATCGCCGCGTGAGGCTGCGACGAAACGCTCCCGCATGGATCGTGTCACCAGCGCCGTCTGCCACGTCGAAGATTGCGGCATAGCCCGCAAATCGCAGCGCGCTCACTTGATCAAATCCCACACGCCCAGGCGAACTGCGATTCCGACCAGCAAGAGCGCGAAGACCGCGCGGACGAGCCAGGCGATCAGAGCTTTCCAGGCGCTCTCCTTGGCGTCGCGCCAAGCCTGCAGCAATTCGCGCAGCTCATCGAGATCGCCTTGCGCTTCGGCATCGCCAAGGCCCAGACGTTCGAGCACCCGGTCTGCAGCCAGCTCAGTCGTCTCCGCGATGATCGCCCGAAGAGTCACGATGTCGACGCCGCTTTGCGCAGCCTGGCTGGTCAGGCTGGCGAGCATGTCCGCGCGGCGGTCGGGATCGGTCATGATCCGGCTCTCGCGGGCAAGCTTTCAATTCCCAGGAGCTGGCGTTTCTCGGCGTCGCTCAGGAAGCCTGCTTCTGCCACTTGCTTCCACAATCTCTCGCGATCTTCAGCCAGCGCCGGCACGCGATCAAGGTCGACCGCGCATTCGCCGTTTTCAAACCAAGGGTCGAGCCCGTCGCGCAGCGCGGTCAGCAGTTTTCCGGCGAGCGGAAGCAGAGTCAGCCGCCATAGCGCGCGGTTGGCCTCGCGATAATTGGCGTAGGTGTTGTCTCCCGGCAGGCCGAGCAGCATGGGCGGGACGCCAAATGCCAAAGCGATATCGCGCGCGGCTGCGCTTTTGAGCGCGGCGAAATCCATATCGGCTGGCGACAGCGACAGGTTCTGCCATGACAATCCACCATCAAGCAGCATGGGGCGCCCGGCATTGCCACTGCCGGCATAGGCCTGGGTGAGCTCAGCCTTGAGGCGATCAAACTGAGCCTGAGTCAGCCCGGCTCCGTCGGGCGCTTGATAGACCAAGGCCCCAGACGGCCGCGCGGCGTTTTCAAGCAGCGAACGGTTCCAGTGCGAGGCTGCATTGTGGATTGCGGTGGCGGGCCAAGCGGCGCGCAACGCGCTCGCGCCATAATGGTCGTCCAGCGGATGCATGCATTTGACGTGGATGAGGTTGGGCCAGCCCCGCTCGTCCTGGAATGCGAGCTCAACGATCCGATCCCCGGTGCGATATTCGGCATGGGTCGGCCAGCCATCATGCCCAGGCATCAATGTAATGCGGTCCGGGCGCAGCGCGAACAGATCCACCGGCTGGCCGGCACCGTCCTTGATCACCTGAACATATCCATTGCCGTGGAGCAGGACATGAGTGGCCAGATCCTCAAGCAGCGAGCGCCCGGATCCAGGCCCTGCAATCAGGCCTGCGAGCGCCGGATCGCTGACCTTGATCGGAGCTTGCCCAATCCCTTCGCTGACCAGTCTGACCGAGCGCTGGACGATCGGATTGCCGAGAAATCCCTCGCGCACGGCGCGGTCATAGGCGTAGTTCTCGCCGCCGCCGGTATCGTGCCAGGGCCAGGACACGCCGGTGAACCCCGCCGCAATCGGCAGCCGGGTTTGCCCGCCGCTTTTGAAGGCCGCGGTGAGTCTATCAAGCCAAGCCATGGGCTCTCCTTGTGAAGTCAGATTTGTTGAACGCGGGGGACGCTGCCCGGGCGCAGCATCAGGTCGCTGAGCGCCCAGACGAGCGCGTCGGCGCGATCGGGACTGCGACCTGGACCGGCATAGGCACCGCCCAACACCATCCCGCACATTTGATCTTCAAGCTGCGGGAACACGCCGCAATGGCGCACCCGCTGGGATTCGTAGAGCGCGGCCACTGGCTCGGCTCGCACGATCTTGCCGCGCGTCGCGTGCACCAGTTTGATCGGCAGCGATTGTTGCGCCGCCCGCAGGACGCTGCGGACCATGGCGCCACCCTGGTTGGCTTCGGCGACCACACGATCAGCCTGCCATGCCCGCGCCGCTTCTGCGACAGCGCCGGCCCATTGCTCCGGGCTGGCGCGTTCGCGGCTGGCATCGGCCAACACTCGCGCAATGCCATCTTCGCCCAGGGCAGCGACGACAATTCCGCAGGCATCGCCGCGTGACGATGCTGGCGGATCGACCGCCACCACCACGCGTTTGTATGTCATTGCGCTGGCCGCTTCGCGCGTTCGCTCGATCAGCGCCCGGCTCCACAGCGCGCCTTCAATATCGCTCAGCAATTCGCCGGCGATTTCCTGTCGCGCCAGCTGACTACCGGCATATTCCTGCTCGATCGCCGATAGGAACCGTTTGGGCAGATTGCCCGAATTGTCATAAGTCGATCCATGAGTGACCACGGTCGCGCCATGGCCTTGGCCTTGCACCAGGCGTGTCACCAGCGGCACCGCGCGCGGGGTCGTGGTGACAGCGATGCGCGGATCACTTCCCAGCCGCAGCCCCAATTGCAGATTGTCCCAGCATCGGGTCGCGCGATCATGGCCCAGCGGCCACTTCCCCACCTCGTCACACCAGGCATGCGAATGTTGTGGCCCTCGCAGGGTCTCCGGATCGGCCGCCGAATAGAGCTGCGCCTGCGCCCCGTTGGGAAACCGCAGCCGCCGCAGCGACGCTTCGAACACCGGTCGCCGTTCGGGCGGTGAGCAAGCGATGATCCCGCTTTCGCCCTCGATCATCACCGCGCGCGCTTCGCTGAGCGAGCTCGACACCAGCGCGATCCGGGCGAGCGGGTCTTGCTCGGCGATAGAGCGCACCCATTCCGCCCCCGCGCGGGTCTTGCCGAAGCCGCGTCCGGCCAGGATTAGCCAGATCCGCCATTGACCTGTTGGCGGCAATTGCGCGGCGCGAGCGAACAATTCCCAGTGATAGGGAAATTCCGCGCGTTCGACCGGGTTGAGGGCACGAGCCACTGCGTTGCGAACCTGCTCGGGAGCGTTGGCGAGCCAGTCCAGGCGTTCATTCATCGCGATTTGGTCTCGCGCTGCTTTTCCTGGCTGAGCCGTGTCCTGATCTCGTCGATCTTACGGTCGATCGAGGCGCGGACCTCCGCCGCGCTGACATTGCGTTGGTCGGCCTGCATACGCGCAACATTGTCGCGATGGGCGTTGAGCAGTCGGATGGCATTGGCGAAGTCGAACTTGCCGCCCTCTCCAACAGAAGTGTCGCCTTCGCGCAGCCTTCGCAGCACTTCCATTTCGAGATGGGTGTAGCCCTCCCACAAGGCCTGCATCCAGTCCCGCGCAAATTTCGGATCCTGGCGCCGAAGTTTGTATGCGCGGCTGGTGGGCACTCCGGTTTGCCTGGCGGCTTCAGATACGTTTGAGGTCTCGGCTAGCAGGTCGAGAAAGTGGTCTTTCCAGCGGGGACTGAGCGGGGTCTGTTCTCCTTGTTTCATTTGGTTTTTGGTTCGGGTGCGAGTTCTGCCGCGATCGGCCATGCAGCGTCCTCCAGATTGAGCGATGCGATGCAAAAAGCGGCCAAACCCTTTCGGGCGGCCGCTTGTTCGAATCACATTATCGCGATGTTCGATGGGTGTAACCAATTAGCGTAACAATGTCAATAGAAAAGTACCAAATAGGTTATCAATATCGGCTTGCTTCGTGGATGCGGCTCGCCTAGTCGAGCGCCAATGCAAATCTGAAGGGTCCCGTTCAACATTGGCTTGGCTACGCGCACTCTACGATTGGACGATGGACAAGGCAGCGCATCCGCAAGCGCAGGCCTGGCTGTTCTTCTTCTGCTTCATTGAATCGAGCTTCTTCCCGATCCCGCCGCATCCGCTGCTGGGCCTGATGTGTCTGGCGGAGCCGAAAAAGGCGATCCGTTTCGCGCTGATCGCTACCGTCGCGTCAGTGCTTGGCGCTCTGTTCGGCTATGCGATTGGCTACTTCCTTTACGAGACGGTCGGCGATTGGATGCTCGGCCTGCTGGGTCTGCGCGAAAGCTTCCCGGTCGCGGCCTGCTACATTCGCGATCAAGGCGCTGCGGCAGTCTTCCTGGCGGCAGGCACACCGATCCCGTTCAAGCTGATGACGATCACGGCCGGCTTTGTGGAAATGAACATCGTCACCTTCACGCTTGCTGCGATCGCGGGCCGGGCGCTGATTTTCATGGTGGTCGGGATTCTGTTCCAATTCTTCGGAGCGCCGATCAAAGCCATCATCGACAAATATCTCGGCATCGTCACCACGATCTTCGTGGTGTTGGTCGTTGGCGGATTTATCGCTATCACCCAATTGGGAGGGGGCGATGACGACGCTGACGAAGGGCCGTGCAGCCACATCACCTCAATGGAGCAGGTGACTGGTGGCGGAAGAGACTGAACCCAATATCGCACAAAAGCTGCTGGCTGAGGCCATCGGCGCATTCTTTCTTTTTGGCGGCGTGCTTGGCTCGGGTGTGATGGCGCTCGAACTGGCGGGCGGCAATATTGGCGTCGCGCTGATCGGCAATACGTTGGCGGTTGGGGCCATCCTCTATGTGTTGATCGTCATGCTGCTGCCGATATCGGGCGCGCACTTCAATCCGGCTGTCACCTTCGCCTTCTGGATCCGTAAGGCAATCAGCATCAAAGAGGGGGCGCTCTATATTGGCGCCCAATTGGTCGGCGGCACGATTGGTGCCTGGGCCGTCCATCTGATGTTTGATCTGCCGATCCTGCAATTCTCGACCACCGAACGCACCGGCGTGGGACAATGGGTGGGTGAATTGGTCGCGACCTACGGCCTGCTGATCACGATCCTGCTTCTGGTGAAACACAAGCCCGCTGCGATCCCGGCCGCGGTGGCGCTCTATATCAGCAGCGCGATCTGGTTCACTTCGTCGACGAGCTTCGCCAACCCGGCCATCACCGTGGTGCGCAGCTTTAGCGACACGTTTGCAGGCATTGCTCCGGCCGACGTGCCGATGTTTGTCGCCATGCAATTTCTTGGTGCGGCGCTCGCCGTGTGGTGCGCAAAAGTGCTCGGCGCGGGAGCCGACGACTAAGCCGACCTGGTTCGGTTCCATGGCATCAGGCTCAAGAGATTGGCCATGCCGCACCATCCGGTGGCACCCGCAAACAGCAGGCCTGCGCCAACGAAAGCAGAGAGGCCATACCAAGCTGGCGCCACCATCATGCCCAATCCAACCCCGAGCAGGATCAGCAGGCCTGCGGTGATCTGAACCTGCCGCATGATCTCGAGCGGCTGACTGTTGTCTTCATTGACCGCCAGACCCGCGCTCTTCCAGCCTTCCAGTCCGCCTTCGAGAATATAGGCTTCGCCCTTGCAGCAGGCCGCAAGTTTGGCCGCGTTCGAGCCGGTCCGCATGCCCGTCTTGCACATGAAGATCACCGGGCCGGCGCGTTCGACGCTACTGAGCTGGTCGAGCGGCTGATTGTCGGCGCCCTGGATATTGGCACGGCGGAACTCGTCTGCCCCGCGGATATCCACCAGCACCGCGCCCTTTCCGAGCAGCGCCTGCGCTTCCTGAGCGGGAATGGTTTGAAGTGTCATGGTCA
>JGI12316J14372_10003209_pt1 | contig 15841 bp, 20 predicted proteins | sample MarCyaLeptolynsp_FD_14372 | JGI IMG/M metagenome (IMG submission 14372) | reverse complement strand
TTTCATCATGGATTTCACGATTTAATGATTAGAAAGGTAGATTCGGGCGACTACATCGTTTTCGATGAACATGGATTGATCTTCATTTATACGGATCAGGATTATACCGATGTATTAAGTAAGCTGGGGGCAGCACATAAACCCAAGCAAAAGTTGATTTACGAATTGAATCATTGGCACTATTCGCTTTCTGAAGGATCACAAAGCTTAGCGGAGTTGATCCAGGACTTTGAATTAAACAGGGAATAGGAGCAGCTCAAAGCTAAATTGGAGGAAAGGCATGGGAATAACATCCCCATGAATGAGAAGGTAATCTCTCCCGCTTCCATGTTTCATTCCGACCAATTGGTCACCATTAGGACCAAGTAAGATTCTTCTTTAAACCTCAAAAGGTGCTATCTAAGAGCAATGGTTATTCGCGGCAAAGTGGTGGTGGGTAGACATACTTTCCATTTGAACACCATTAGCAATGAAGTGGAGTGAAAGCTAAATACTAAGCTAAGAATGTTGTAATTTTATGTATTGACCGTCGCTAAATCTGTTAAAACCAAGATTATGAAAACTGCCTTCGCATTCCTATTTCTACTTTTTGGCCATCTGCTAATGGCCCAGGCCTTTCCGGTGGTGGACTCACCACAAGCAAAGGCTAAAGCTGAACTTGATTCTCTGGAAGCTAAGACTCAGGAGTTTTACCACGCCTGCCTCTTGGATGTGGATAGCTTATTTTTGGATTATCGGAAATACTTAGACCCACAGCTTTTGAATTCCGATACCGAGCTTAAGATTCAGGAAATGGAAAAGATTCTGGAAGGCAAGCCTTGGATTCATGCGCAAATTGTCCGGGCAGAATCAGCAGAAAATCTCTTCTTCATCCTTTTATACCATCCACTAAGCCTTGAAGATTTTGGCCGCATTCGAATTATCTATAGAAATGATGGCGATCAGTTGATTGATGCTTGGGACTTCTCTGAAACTTAGTTGCTCATTCCATGATTGCTACAATAGATCATCATCAAGTAAACTTGAAATACGAATGGTCCTGGTCTCGTGGAAAATCGGTGCGCGTCACCACTAAGTCGGGTATAAATCTCCCCATGCATCGCCAAACCATTAAAGAAGTAGTGGAGACTACGGCTAAAAGTTATTGGCGAGTTCAGGCTCATTTATCCCAAATTGCGGCTGATAAAATTGCGGCTGAAGATATTGATCTACTTAGCCTACATCTGGTCTTGAACCATTTTCATATCTATAATGTACGGCGACTCTTAAATAAGGAAAAAGGCAAGAAAGACCTAAGCTTTATACTGACCGACTTGCAGGAGTATGAAGCGCGAAGTCAAATGTTAAATTTCTTTCGCCATCTATACCCTGAGGATTATCCGGCCAAATGCAAAATTATCACCGGCCAAAGCGATGAGGAATTCCGCATCTTCGAAGAATTTAAGGAAGGCTATGAGAATAAGTAGAATTAAAGGTTCCTCCGACTTTCAATATGCATAAATTCATGATTAAAGGACAAATTATAAAGGGCCTTTATAGGAGCTCCAGAGAGGATAATTGGGCCTTAATGGAAACAGATAGAGCGACTTATGAATTAGTCTTGGGAGGGCTCAAAATTACTAAGGAACGGCGTTCCCCCTTGTTTAGTTTGGACATGCCGGTTGCAGGCAAGGAGATAAAGTCGGTTAAAACCGATCAATTCATCCTATACATCGAGCTAGATAGTGGAGAATGTTTAGTTCACTCCGATAGTTTCATAAACGCAGAAGGAAGTACTGATTTTGTGCTTAGCTTATGGTCGAAATCCGACTTTGAAGCGGAAAAAAGAGATTGGTATGATGCGGATACAGACTTGGAAGAAATTGAATAAAGAGGGAAGAGGAGACAGGACCTTCACAGAGTTATAAATAGTAGAAAAATGTGCTTCCCATCAAAGGACTTGTAAATACCTAAGGAAACAAATTACCTAAAGAAAAGACAAATGGGTCCTGACCTTCGATTGGGTTAAATATTTATTAATGGCAGAGAATCCTTTTATCGACAAATTCAAGTCCAAATCAGATCATGATCTGATTAAAGTTGCGGAGGATTCATTTAAAATGGTAAAAGATTACCTGTTTCAAGGTAAGATAGGGCCTCTTATAATGTGTAAGATAAAAGATGATCAAACATACTTGTGCTACCCCTCATTATACCTCAGGCCAATGTGGACTATTGGCTTAGGTGGAACCGTTTTGATTGCTCTTGCGGTATTTTTTGGTAATATGTATTATGAGAGCTTTGTCTGTTTGATCCCCATGATTGCTGCCATTTTTCCTCAGCTCGTCTTGATGCCTTTTCAGTATTACCTCAGTCAAGATAACTTAATTGAAATAATGGATCAAGCTTAGGCCTAAGCTCCTCCTAATCCAGACAAATTGCTGCGAAAATGATTCTATATTCTATCCCCGATGCCATTATTCTAGGTTTTGGCATTTATACCATTTTTTGGTTTCTTCTAACCGGTAGAGAACATAAATTACAATGGGATAAGCTCGATGAGGCGGCATGTGTACTTTTCTCGATAGGGGGCCTTTTGCTACTCGGTCGGGAGTTATATGATTTCTACTGGTCCTTTGATTCAATAGGTAGCGAAGAGGATTATTACGCTTTAGATAATCGCATGTTTGGACCTTATTGGGTAAATTATTGGCTTCCTCCCCTAATTAAAATTCTCCTCAGTCAAGCTTTGTGGTTCAAGAAGATAAGCGGAAATCGCGGCTTACGTATTACTGTAGCACTGCTAGTTCTGCTCCCCTGGGAATGGTTACTGATATTTATCTACTCCATGTCAAGTGATTACCTTCCGAGCACTTGGGGCATGTTTTCAATTAATAATACCTTGGCTCAATTGCCTATTTTTCTGATTCTTCTAGGCTTGAGCTATTGGTTGCGTTTGAAACTAGGCAAGAAAAAAGACTAGCTTTCCAGATCAAAGCACTGGAATCACTGATTAGCCAAAATGCATCTTGATATCGAGGCTAATATGCTCGATAATGAATTAAGGTCCTCAATCCACCGTATTCCCTTCAAGATATTTCTTTTGCTCATTGTTACCCGGTAAATCTTCAGCGGCTATTCTCCGGTAGTTTCCGTCAAAATGATTCAATTTGAATTCTTGGCGATACAGACCAAGAGTTTTGGCACTATACTTTTTGGTATTGAAGACAAGACTATTTTCTGCCCTAAGCTCACCTTCAAGTTGAAGATAAATCAGCCTTTAGCTCGACCTCATGCATTGATTGACTAAGCCTTGCATACTCCTAATAGGCAGATAATTTTTTTTCCAAGGAATTGAAGGTTCCTAAAGTCATGATTCAGAGGGCTTAGATCTACAGCGATTGCTTTATTCTTGCAGTTGTAATTTGAATCCCTTCAGACTGTTAATCAATTAGTTATAATATTATCCTCTCAGAATGGAATGCGGGCCTGCTTCTAATTGTTAACCTAAATGCCTTTCCCAAGGTAGAAATCGTAATTAAAATGAGAATTAAGTTTTTCACCCTATTAGCGCTGAGTATTACGCTCAGTTTGGTTTCATGCTCTAAAAACCAAAACGAGAGCCTCCACATCCATCCTTCAGAAAATCTAATCCTGCAAAAAGACGAGGGAAGCCTCTTTGATAAGATCAAAGGTTTCTTGAAAAAGAAAGTAAGGGTAGATGTCGAATTTGGTCATCCGGAACCTAATGCGGCTGGCGATGGCTCTATTTGTGTTTATCGAGGAATATGCAAGGCTGAAATAGAACTCGAACTAGGTATTGCTACCAATGCTGCCGGAGGTTATGACCTTAATGGAGATTTTCTCTTCATGTTTGAAAAAGCCACTATGGGTCCGGGGGATTTAGATTATCACTTCGATAATGATCAATTTGATCTCGTAACGGGCATTACCATCGGTCAAGCGGGAATCTACCAAGGAACCGCCGATCATGCCATAAATCCTGGGATTTATGACGTGGTTTATGAAGACTCGGAGGTAATTGTGGTTAACTTCAAATAAACCGATATTTATCATCAACTAGCCTGGAACAGACCGGGCTAGTTTAGCTTTCGATAGATGAGAAGTATCATTTACTTTTTAGTGCTCCCATGCCTCGTGGCTTGTTCCATGCCCAAGGATTATATCCGAAGCGCAAATGCGCCTAGTTTTGGGGTTCCACAATCTCCAGAGGTGATTAATGCCTTTCTAGATAGTGCCGGCGTGCCCGAGGTTCTGCGATTTGACCCTTTGCTGGATTCCTTGCCGAATCGAACTTTTTTCCGGCCAACTGCCTTTCTCTTCAAGGGACAGGATACCTTCATCAACCTTACGGTTTGCAATGCTCATTATAAAGATATCAAGCGTTCCATCGAGCACTATGATCGCCCTCACCAATGGGTGACAAGTTATCCTTTGCAAAATGAATTAAGCGCTTTGGAGGATGTACAGCTAGAGGACCTGCCGAGGGCTGATTATTATTTGGTATTCTATTGGCGATTATCCGACGATAATCTGAACTGGCGTAATATTAAAAGCTTGCAAAAAAGCCTGGCCGAAGAAGATTTATCTCTATTGGTACTCTATGTTAATGTCGATAATCGACCTGCCTACGGTCTCAATGAGGAAGAATATTTGGCATTTATCCAAGCAGGTCGGACCATTAGCACCGAGCATAGCTTAAAATGGTTTGAGCATCTTTAATTCCTTAGCTTCTATTGCTGCGTATTAAAAATCTTAGAACATGGCGGCTAGCAGATCATCCTCGCTGATATCCTTGAAATAATCGCTGAGATTAAAGCTGCCAAGCACCGCACGGATTTGAGCCTCTTCATGAGGGGTGTTTTGTAAGGCTTTTTCAATATCGGATATATCCCGTATATGGAAGAAGTCTCCTTGGATTTTCACTTCTTGAATAAGTCCTTGAGATACGTTCATATTCATCTCGATTACTCCTCCTTTGGTTTTCACCCCTTGTTGAAAGTCATAATTAGGTGAATAGCCAAAATTCCAATCCCAAGTAGCATACTTTTCATTCTTGATTTTCTCAATCTGAGCGAGGTCTTCCGGACTAAATTCATACATCTTGCAGTCCTCAAAATTTTGAATGATATAATCCATTATTCGATCTGCGAATTGCTCCACTGTAATCGACTCCGAGAGGTGGTCTTGAATATTGGTGACCCTCTTCGGTACCGATTTCACCGCTCGGTCTTTGTATTTAAGGGGATTGATTTTGAGCGCTCCACTAATATTGGGCATATTGCTGGAAAAGAGGAGGGTACCATGATGCATGACTTTGTTTTTAAAAACATGTTCCGCATTTCCGGAAAACTTTTTGCCATCAATCATGATGTCATTTCGGCCGCCAAACTCAGCGTTAACGCCCATGCTTTGTAAGACTTCGATAATGGGTTGAGTATAACGTCGGAAATCCACCAAATCATCCTCGCGGTCGCTTGTGCGGGTAAAAGTGAAATTCAAATTCCCCATATCGTGATACACCGCACCGCCACCACTCAGTCGTCGTACCACCTTTATATCATGTTCCTTCACATAATCAAGGTTGATCTCCGCTAAAGCATTCTGGTGCTTGCCTACAATAATGGCATTGTCGTTTTGCCAAAGCATAAAGCAATCTTCTCGCAAATGCTTAAAGATGAATTCATCGGTCGCAATATTGAAATAGGGATCAGTGCTGTGGTGTTTAATGCAAAGCATCTTTTATAATTCTTTTGGTAAAGGTAGCGCAGGGAATTATTTTTTTACCCCTTGCCAGTCGAAGAGTAAATCACCGCGCTATTCGTACTAGTACAACTTACAGAGCTTAGCCAAGATAAAATCTTCATTAAGGAAGGTTAGGTCAGTCATCCTATTTTCCAAGAATTAAAAGAAGCTTAGTACCTTCCACTAAGCTTTACAGCAAAACCAAAGGACCTTAAACTTAATGAGCCTCGCTAAAACCGTACTTACACTTTGCCTAGTAATCCTGCCCAGGCTGGTTTTCCCGCAGGCTCTTAATCAGGTTTACCCTCAAATCTCCAATATCAGGCCCGCTTTGGCTTATGATGATAAGCACTTCTACATTTCAGGCATCAATAATCTTGATCCTTCACGTTTAGACTATCTAAAACTTGATCAACAAGGAGGGGTGGTGCAAAACTTTAGAAAGCATTACAACGATTCATTAAGTCGAATGTATAATGCGCATAATGGTCTGTTGTCTAAGGGCTCTCAACTGTATTCGGTGCTCACCAATTATGTTCCGCCATTTCCTCAGGATTCCGCTTTCATAGTTATAAATGTCTTGAATAAAGCGAATTTAAGCCTCGATTCTGCGATTCATTTCGCCGTCCCAGGTTTTAAGTACAGTGAGGCTTTCGCCGCTTCATGGGATCAGGATAGCAATTTATTGATTACTGGGTCGGTACGAACCTACGACATTCCCAGCCGACACCTTTTGCTGCTGCTTAAGTTCGATAAAGATCTAAAGCCTCTCTGGTATACCACCGTCAACGGTACTCCAGCGCAAGGGCCAGCTGGACCAACTGGCGCCGACATTGTGGTGAGCGACAATGGACACATTTTAGTAACCGGTAACCCTTATTACTACTCGGCCAAGAAGATGACTTTTAGTGCACGCTTTACCCCAGATGGGACTAAAGAGTATTATCAAGAGTATTTTCATCCTTTTGGTTCCTGGGGGATGCACTGCGTAGATAAAGGTAATGGGACCTATCAATACGTTTTAAACAGCTGGACCAATAGCTCAGGGTCTAATAACCAACTTCATGTGGGTATCATGGATACCACGGGCAGATTAGTCAGTCGGGATACCATAGGATTAAATAATCGAGCGCAGGCGGCCATGGATTTAATCCAGACCTCCGACGGAAACTATTATACCTCTGGTGCCGGATATTATGGTGTTGAATATTGCTTTGGGGCAAAGTTTTCGGCTCAAGGGGACAGTCTATGGTATCGAAGCTACCGCTATCAGGATACCTTTGATTTACATTTCCCAGAATCATTTTTTGAGATGCCGGATAGTGGCATAGTGCATATTAGCACTTTCGTCGATTTGCATAATCCCGATTCGGTTCCCCAGGGTTTTGCCTGGTTATATAAAACCGATGAGCACGGATGTTTAATTGAGAATTGCCATTTGCAAATCGAGGAAACGCAATTCTTAGCCTGGACCTTCTACCCAAATCCTTCCTCTGGCGAAGTCCAGGTCGAACTTCCTCAGGCGGGAAGTATTTCTATCATTAATGGCCTAGGTCAGATGGTTTTAGAAGAACAATTTCCTTATGAAGGGAGCCATAGATTGGATTTATCACAATTGGCTGAAGGCTGTTACACTATCAGGTATAGCACGAGGGATATTGTTGATGAGCGAATATTTATCCTTCATTAGGGCGAATTTGCTAAATGCATCAGGAGATAGACCAAAATCGAAGCCTAAATTTTATTCTCGGACTAACTGAATTATTGTTTTCCGGTTTAAGCCTATACCATCATCTTTCTCTACTTTATCGATACCAAATGCATCCGGAAATTCTCTGGGCTTTTCAGGTTCCTGCTGAAATTATAGCTTTGAATATTCTGGCTGGTTTAACGGGAATTTATTGCGCATACCTTCTTCTTCGAAATAAGATGGCTTGGTTAAAGGCCTACTTAATCCCAAGCTTGGCCTTTTTAGCAAGCTTTTTATTGGAAGTTTTATTCTATTAGTTGTCGCATGAATACCCTCCTAGATAATGGTATTACTCTATTTTTTAACCGCTTGGAATTTGATGAGAATCTTTCAATCTACCTTTCTGAAGGCCGGCTTACAGCTTTAAATGAATCGGTGGAGGTAGCGGGCCAAGAATTCAAAACCATACGAAGCATAGGGCAAAGCGCCCAAAGCGATCAATTTCTGGTACAGTTTGATGCTAAAGAGGTGGTTCACTTTCAAGTGATTGATGAAACCTTTACCGCCTATGATAAAGATGAAATCCGGGATTCATCAGATTTCATTAGCATCTATTCTAAGTCGAAATATCTAGACTATATCAAATCAAATCATGCTTGGTATCAAGACCTGGTCCAGAAAGAGGCAAGACACTATATGATCTGGACCGAAGATCAGTTGATTGATGTCCTTTGCACCAAGCGACCGAGGGTTNTAGCCCTAGGGGATTAAGACATTGACTTTATAAGCTGGAACTAAGGCAAAGGTATATTGCTTAATTTCNCCNTGNACCTAATAATCTCCATGCAATTGGTAAATCCCTGTTTCNTATGAAATTAAGAACCTTCGCNAAAGGAGTGACNCTCCTCTTTCTCCTTAGTAGCTGTGATCCNGTCCATACACTAATCTTAGAAAATGCCTCCANNGAATCGGTGGAGATTGTCTTTCAAGGTAATTTATCAATAGAGACTAAAGGGGAGCTTGAATTGATGCAAATTGAAGGCTCTGAAGAAGAATNCCGTAAGCTAAGGCTAGGACCGGATGAAATACTGCCTATTGGGACAGTTGTAGCGAGCTATAATCCGAAGCCCTCGGATCTTGATTTAAGCTATCTACAAATAAGCAGTGCAACGGACACCTTAAAACTTAGGAACCGCCAGGAGATAGCCGAGCTCCTGGAAAAAGTGGGAAGATTAGATTGGCGAATAGTTTATCGTTAGAAGGCAACTTGGGGTTTTAGATTTTGAAATATTCTGCAAGATCAGGATCATGGGATTTCAAGCTTGGGCATTGACAATTATCTTTAGGCCTAATATTGATTTGAGCCTGCGAAAAAGGAAAGTATTCACATGAAAGAATGGTTTAAATATGAATTCGGTTACGTTAATCTTACCGATGAAGATATTTACTTAACCCATACCGGGAATTGGTCCGAAACTGAACAGCTCCCTGAAAAGACGAATAGGAATACCCGGAAAGGCAATTTTAGACGCGGCAGAATCATTGTTTTCTTCCTGATTGCAATCTGCCTTTTTCTGGCGGCTATGCTCCACAATTTAGCGGGCAACTCAGCCAGTCTACTTTTACTCTTAGGTCTACCGATTGGCGGCTTCAAGCTTTATCAATACCTCAAATCCGATATGAGCTTGAGCTTTAAAATTCCGCTCATAAAATTAAAATCTGTGGTCTGTTTAGAAAATCAGGCCGAACTGCNCTTCGAAAATGGCGACGGAGAAGAAGAAACCATCCGGCTGGCTGGAGTAGAAGAGAAGGGNATGAAATTGTTGCAGNCTTTGCTTGAGANGACCTAAGNNATTGAGNAGTAAAATGAGACTTGACCATGAGGGGTTTGNATATAATNAGGCGTAAAAAGTACTTTGCTCGAGTCTTTACATAAGCCTAGNTTGAANTGCCTTTGAAAAAATAAAACNNCTTGTCCTTTTTAACCAAAAATAGATTAGCCCTTTTATTAGCTTTAATTGCTAGCCTTTGGATATCATGGNANTTNCAAACAATCTTTGATTTCAGCACATCCGTCATTCCCGGCTGGCATACCACNATTNTCCCCCCAAAGTTTCCCTTTAACAGCTTTTTNTTAGTCTTAATNTTTATNCTGCGATTCTACGTGGTAATTAGTTTTCTGCTTTTTCGTTTATTTTTAAGACTATTAAGCTGATAGCTCAATTTAAGCCTAGCCTTTTCTGATGAAACATTTAATATTCTTCGCATGCTTTGCACTTACTGCTAATGGTATTCATGCCCAATCCTTTAATTCAGATGAACTTATTGGTGATTGGCAGCAGGGTGTCTACGATGATGTAGTAAGAGATAGTATCATTCGCCCAGAATTTTTGAGGGGTGGAGGTGCTTCTATTCGAATCAATCAGGATTCGACGGTTCAATATTACAGCGGTTTTAATTGTGGTTTTGGTTATTCCAAGCTTGGAACCTGGACCTTTGATTCACAAAGCTCAACCCTTATAATTCATTATACCAAGGTTAAGCTGTACCGTGAGGGGAGTGGTATAAATACGGATCCCAACACAGAAGAATTCACCGTGGAAAGTCTTGATCCTAAGGGTTTGGTTTTAAATAGCCCTGATGGTGGGATTTTTCTTTATTGTCGAATATTGTAATACTTGGTGTAAACCTACTTGAGCACCCAAGCCCCATACATTCATCATTCCACCTTCGGATAGTCTATGAAACCTGCAATTATCTTCCTAATTTTAAGTGCTTTACCGATTGTAGGGATCGGGCAGAATACCTTTCATGCAAGTGTGGTAAATGAATTAGGAGATGAAATCCCTTTTGCCCGAGTGGTATTAAGGGGGCCTGATGGTAGTGTGGATAGCACCTTAACTTCATTTGAGGGTGAATTCCAATTTGAAGAACTCAAGGCCGGAGCTTACCAACTAGACTTAGACTTTATTGGTTTTAAGTCCTTAAAGGTATTTGACCTAATAATTCCTGATTCTGTTTCAGAGCGCTATTTTGTCCTGCAAGAATTGACTTTTCCGGAAGTGGTAGTTGATTATTCCCTCGGTTCCGCCTTAATCGAGGATAGTTTGGGAAATACTTGGTGTGTTAACCTGTCGAAGAATCAAAGCGATTCGCTGGGCAGAAAACAAGGAGTTTGGGTTGATTACTTCATGGATTATTCTGATCAGGAGAGTGGATTTTCCATAGGGCAAAAGCTTGCAGAGGGAACTTATCTGGATGATAAGAAGCATGGTATATGGACATTTTTTAATTCTGAGGGAGAAATTGACAGGGTGGAGGAGTACGAGTATGGTGAATTAATCCAACCCTAGAAAGTAAATCATCTTGAACGGGCGATTTAATCAACATATAAAGCCTAAAATATTCCTAATGCTTCTTCCATTGTAGGAGTGGCATAAAGCATTTCCCTACCTTCGGCAGAGCCGTTTTATATCCTATCTCCACCGCCAGACTTATTGCCAAGGCTTGGGGCGCATCACTTTTATCACCTTCCAAATTCCTGAATCCTAGCCGGGCTTCCTTTTAGCTATTAAGCAATCTTTCCCGTCCTTTCTATTGATGAAAATCTGGGCCAATAGAATAAAGGAGAGTCGTTGCTAGTTTAAAATAATACGAAACTAATGGTGTACTAATTATGAAGAAGTTCTTTCTCTTCTGTTCGGGGGTAGATATTGAAACCCTCCTGCACGAAGACTGTAAAATTGACCACAACAAATATGTCGGCATAGGGACGGCGGTGTTCTTCACCGGACTCTTTGCCTTTGTTTCTGCGACTTATGCGCTCTATACCGTCTTTGACAATTGGTACGCGGCACTGGCGGTAGGCCTGGTTTGGGGTAGTTTTATCTTCAGCCTAGATCGGTATATTGTCTCCACTCTTAAAAAGGAAGCGGGAAAATATTCAGAGCATGCCTTCTGGAATAATCTGGCTAATAAGTCAGTGGAAACTATCAAAGCCTCCCCGCGAATTGCCCTAGCTATCCTTTTAGCTATCGTGATATCCAAACCCTTGGAACTTAAAATATTCGAAAAGGAAATTGAGAATGAGTTGTTGACTATTCAACAGGAATTGATCAAGGATCAGGAGCTAAGTATAAAGGGTAGATATGAACCGGATATAGCCAAACGCAATCAGGAAATTGCCATGCTTCAAGCCCAAATTGAGCAGGAAAAGGAAGCTTACGATGCACTGGAAAAGGCCGCGAATCAAGAAGCGGACGGTTCGGGTGGATCTGGGAATACCGGGATTGGCAGTATTTACAAATTAAAACGAGCCTCAGCTGATGAACAGGCTCAAGTATGGCGAAATCGTGCGGAAACTAATAATGCTCTAATTCTGGATTTACGCAATCAGAATAATCAGGATCAGCAAAAGCTTCAGGCGGAATTAGTAAATCGGGAACAAGTGGACTACGATGGACTACTCGCACGCATTCAAGCTTTGGGAAGGCTTACCGCGCGAGATCCTTCCATGGCCCGGGCGGAATGGGCCATTATTGTTCTCTTCCTCTGCGTGGAATTGGCGCCTTTATTATTCAAAATCCTCACCGACCGAGGGAACTACGATTTGAAAATCAAGGTGAAGGAGGAGAGTGTGCAAGCCCTAGATGAGGAGCAATTGGAAAATTTAATGGACGATATTAAAACCCGCCGGCAGATTAAAACCGTGGAGAATGATAATCTACTCAAAGCGGAAATAGATAATAATCAGGATCTAGCCATTAAGCTCGCCAAATCGCAGCGTAAGGTGGCAGAGGAGGTCATCGAGCTCTGGCAGGAAGAACAGATCAGGGAAGCACAAAGGGATCCACAGGCTTATATTGATAAGTTGGTGCAGTAGATTCTAAAATGAGGGGATCCAGCTTATAGATGGAATCTTGCTTTTATAGGACCTGTCTTTACCTGTACCTTAGCAGATTATAATCTGAACTTATTACTTCGGAGCTCTTAATTAAAACTTAGCCCGTCGAAAAGCTGTTATCGGTTTTCGTCAATTTCAAGCTCCTAAATGTCATAATGAAACAGGCTTCATGGAAGAACTGACCCTCACTACCCCCGCCTTATTATTCTCGGCCATCTCCCTAATTATGCTGGCCTATACCAATCGCTTTTTGGCCTATGCAGCGGTGATTCGTAATCTGCATGATAAATACCTGGAAAAACAGGATCAGAATTTAATTGAGCAAATCAAGAATTTGAAACTTCGCCTCAACTTAACCCGTTGGATGCAGATCTTCGGCATTAGCAGCCTCTTGCTTTGCGTGCTGACCATGTTCTTGATTTATATTGATTACCATGTTCTGGCTGTATGGGTTTTCGGAGTGGCCCTGGTCTTATTGATTCTTTCCCTTGGACTGCTCATCAAAGAAATTCAGATTTCCATCCGGGCCTTGAGTTTACACATTGAGGATATCGAAATTCATCTGAAAAGAAAATTTTGAAATAAAACTTTAAGACCATGGCTTATATTGATTCTTTCATTTTCCCCTTGCAACAAATTCATCTCGAGGAATATCAATCAGTTGCGGAGCGAGTAGCGGCTATCTGGCTAGAATATGGAGCATTAGAATACCAAGAGTATAAAGGTGACGATATGAGTTTACCAGGAGTGCGTTCCTTTGCGGAAGTTTTAAATTTGGCGGAGGACGAAACGGCTATTTTTGGTTGGGCAATGTTTCCCGATAAGGCCAGCCGAGACCGAGCGAATGCCAAAGTTTCACAAGACCCTCGTATGCGAGAAATCGTTGCACCTCTAATGAATCCCGATCGCTTAGTATTCGATGCCAGTCGTATGGTTTATGGAGGCTTTAGTCCATTAGTTCGAGTGATTAAGGAAAGCTAGGCCTTTAGGCCTAAGCTTCAGCCAAGAACAACAGAATTCCTTACCTTTTCCATGCTTTGATTAATTATGAACCTGCTCCGCGACAGTCAATTAATGATTCTCAGTTTCTTGCTTGTCATATCTGGCCTTAGCTTGCAGGCTCAGACTTATCATATGGCTTGGTCTGCTGGACTAGGAAGCTTCTCCTACAATAAGGGAACTGATATTATAAATCCCTTAGAAGAACTGGATATCGCTTTTCCCTTCGAGTCATCTTCAAGGGATTTTGGATTGCAATTCACTTATACTCCTCCCAAGGCCTTTATGAGTATGGTTGGAGGATTGCACTACACAGATCGGCAAATAGGAGAGGGAGGGCTGTCCTACTTAAGAGTGCCTCTCGGCACGGATATAAATGTTGGGAATGGCTGGTTCTATCCAAAGTTGGGAGTGGGTGTTTTTGGTTCAGCCTTGATTAAATATACCGATGGTATTAGTGAGGAGTTTCTCGAAACCAATCGGATTTTTCAGTTCGGAATCTATTTTAATGCCGGTTTTGGCTTGCGTTTTTCCTCACGTTTTTCAAGCGAGTTTCTATTCCGACAATACGCGGATATGACTCCAATGTATAGCCGAGAGTATCGCTCCAGTCCCAATCCAGCTAGTAATCTTTCAGTGGAGGAATTGCGAGGTGGTGATGGCTTGCTTGTCGTCCGCCTTTTGTTTAGGATTAGATCTTCTAATCCTCATTAAGCGCCTTATCTTTATTCCTTACTAGTTTTTGTTGCTATGCGAATCCTTCTCTTCTTTTTGCTCTTTTCGACCATCGGTGCGGCGCAAAGGTCCATGGACAGTTTGCTGTTGGATGCTTATGAGATGCCCCTTCCATACGATTTTCGACGCGAGCATGCCGCACCAGTAAAGGTTTTAAGGGGTGCGGATAGCCTTTATTTGGTAGAGCAATTATATGCCATGAAGCAGCATGTGGTGAATGATGTGGTAAGCTCGGCTTTCGGCATGCTCGACTGCGAAGGCGAATTCGCCTGTTTTGAAATGGAGGATTATAAAGCCATTCATTTGATGGGCTATACCGCAATCGATAAGGATCACTTCCTCTTGCATTTGCAATTAAAGCCCGCAGAGCTGTACGGTGAGAGTTATGGACTACTGCTCAGTGTGGATCATCAGGCACAATTAAAGGATTGGTTGGTGGCCTATCGATCTACATTCGGGAATCCAAACGGAACGGTGCGGAGACAATGTCAAATTCGCAGCGATTCGGTGATTGAAATAACCGAGTCTTCTTGGGGGCGAAATAATATCAGCTATACGCTCCAAGTAGAGTATAAAATCTTTCCCTATGTCGATCCTTATGATGACGAGCAGGAAGAGGAAGAAGAAGATCCTGCTATGCAGTATTACCTCATGAACCACAGTGAGGCTGTCAAGCAAGAATACTTCGATTTATCTGCCGGGGAATTTGAATTGATCACCCTCCATTTAGATATCTAGCACGGCAATTATTGTGAACGAAAAGAAGCATCTGCTAAGTCGACTGCCATTGGTGTTTGGTATAATCATCTTCCTTGCTTTTTCCCCGGCTATCATCGGCTTGGGAGGAGCTTGGCTACATGAGTTTTTCACTGGACAAACTTGTCACGAAGGTAATTGTATGTGGATGGTTCTACCCTGGTTAAGCTTGTTTACCCTTCCCCTCGGGGGGCTAATTGCTATAATTTTAAGCATAGTGGATGTGGTTTTGCTTTTGAAAAATAATTGAATATCACATCGCCCAATTTTTAGAAATAAAAAACTAAGCTCTTTAGGTCTGAGTAAAATTGAAGTCGACATTTTTAGGTTTATTCCTGCATGGGAGTCAAATATTTATCTTGCCGAATAATACCCTTTGCCACGCCAAAGAGCTGGCAACCTTGGTCTTTAACTCTTTCGCTGAGTTAATATGAATTATTTATAAATCAAATAATGCCTATACAAATTCTAGGAAGCGGATTGGCTCGGACTGGCACCATGTCCTTAAAGCATGCTTTAGAAGTTTTAACTGGGGAACCTTGTTATCATATGATAGAACTTTTAAAAAACAGTTCCCGATTAAGTATTCTCAAGGCGGGTTATAAATCCGGAGTCACGGATTGGCCGGCATTTTTTAAAGATTATCATAGTTCAGTGGATTACCCCGCTTGCCTTTACCTACCGGAACTTTTAGCCTTAAACCCTGGACTTAAGGTGATTCATACTCGACGAGATCCAGAAACCTGGTACGACAGTGTTAGGGACACGGTATATAGAGGGGTGCCACAAGGGCCTAAGGATATTATTCGGCTTATAAAAAACTCCATCCTTCACAAGGAATTCCGCCAACGTGCTCCCGTCTTTATGTTTAATGAAAAGATTATTTGGAAGGGTCAGTTTCAGTCTCGGTTTAGCGATAAGCATTTTGCCATCGATGTTTTCCTCGAACATGAACGTCGTGTGCAAGACTTGGTACCGAAGGGCCAGCTATTGATGTATGAGATAAAAGAAGG
>JGI12316J14372_10003207_pt1 | contig 15841 bp, 18 predicted proteins | sample MarCyaLeptolynsp_FD_14372 | JGI IMG/M metagenome (IMG submission 14372) | reverse complement strand
TTTTCCCCCTCATAATAATGCTTTAAATGGCGTTCAAATTTGGAAACGATATCGCTATTTAAATTAGTACGAGTGATAAACTGTCGATCGTAAAACCTCAGGCAATAATCCAATAACAGCTCAATGTTCGAAACAATCAAATTCTGGCTATGACGATCTAAATTCTGACTGTATTCAAACTCAATTTTCTTGAGTAAATCTTGAATGATGTTTAATTCATCCTCCGATAGGTGCAAAGCTTCATGTACATCGTAATCGAAGAAAGAATATTGGTCAATTCGAGTACCCAGATGAGACTTGCGAATCAGATCAGGATGGAAAGCTAAGACCCATCCTTCCTTATTTTCTTCGGCAAGATCCAATTCGCCTCGGAATTCAAGCACCTGACCCGGGGAGGTAAAAACCAAAGTTCCCTCCTGGTAATCATAGGAATTCTTACCATAGAGCATTTCTCCGCATTGCTTGGAGGATTTGTAGGATACTTGAAACAAACGATTGGTAATGCGCACGTCCTGAAAATTGGCCATGGACTTCACATCTCGATTATAAACCACCGCAACTAAGGGATGCTTCGGACTAGACAAGCCCAACAATTGATGGGCTTGACTAATGGAATCTATTGTTAAGGATTCTGACATCTTTCGAAATTAAGATAAACTACATGAATTGACGCATCAAGATATTATCAAAGGCTCGGTCTCCTAGATACTTTCGCATAAACATCATTGGTTTAGCAAAAGCTCCCGCCACATAGCGAGTTTTAGGCTTCGCACTATCTACCGCCTTGATGATCAAATTAGTGATGACACTAGGTGGAGAAAGACGGTCCGTACCCATTTCCTCCATGGTCCCTAAAATCTTTTTCAAGGAGCTGGCGTAGGGGCCATTTTCCGTGTCGCCTTGTAAATTTTGAGCGAATACATCACCAAACTCAGTAGCAATACCTCCTGGCTCAATAATCACCACATCAATACCGAAAGGCTTCAATTCCAATCGCATACAGTCACTCCAACCTTCTAATGCATGTTTGGTAGCATGATACCAAGCACCCATTGGGGTATATACTTTCCCACCCATGGAGGAGATATTGATAATCTTACCTGATTTTTGCTCGCGCATTAGGGGAATAATCTTTTGGGTTAAGCTAGCTAAGCCAAACATGTTTACTTCAAACTGCCGACGAGCCATATCAATAGGCACTTCCTCTACTGTACCGTATACGGCATAGCCAGCATTATTGATGAGCACATCCACCCGACCTTGCTCCTCTTTAATCTGCTGTACCGCCTTCTCAATTTGGGCTTCATCCGTGATATCAAGTCCAACTGCTTTCCCTCCAGCTTCGACTATGTCTTGCATCCGGTCCACCCGACGAGCCATACCGTAAACCAAATGTCCGCGCTTTAAAAGCTCAAGTGCGAAATCTTTGCCCATTCCGGATGAGGCTCCGGTTACCAATATTACCTTTTTCATCTTGCGAATCTTTTTGTGTTCTTATTTCTGAATACAAGATTACGCTGACTTTAAATGCTTGACTAAATGATATTAAGGAAAGACTAAATGATTTTACTTATCCCCTTTGAGAAGTCTAATTTTCTCTACAACTGGGCTTTAGGATTGATGTGATGTGAAGCCTCCCATCACCAATCCCATGATTCGCACCTTGGCCCAGCGAGGGACCATCCTGAGGTTATAAACCAGGAATTTGCTGAGGAAACCAGGAATCACAAAATTCTTCTTACCGACAGCATTAATAATAGGCACGGCCACCTGTTTAGCTTCTAAGCTCATATTCATTCTCATATTCGCCCTTTCCGCAAAACCGCTCGCTACTGGACCCGGAGCGGATACTAGAACATCTACCGAACTAGACTTTAATTCTTGAGCCAAGGCTTCACCCAAGGATTGCACATAGGCTTTACTAGCAGCATAATGAGCCGCATTGGGCACGCCCTGGAAGGCAACCATGGAGCTTAAAAACACTATGGCGCCCTTTTGATTCTGAGCTTGCATTTTTAAGCCAAAGTGCTGGGCCATAATGAGAACCGCACGACAATTAAGATCTAACATATTGAGTTCCTCATTCAAGTCGGCCTTTAAAAAAGGACCTGATGTTCCATAACCCGCATTTAGGATGGCGATGCCTACTTCCAAATGAGCAATTTGCTCTAATAGATGATCCAAGTCTTCTCTTTGGGATAAATCTCCGGGTACCGGGATGCACTCCGTTTGATATTTATCGAACATCTCCGTACTTAAAGCCTCGAGAGCCTGAACCCTTCTGCCGGTGATGATCAGTTTAAACCCCGCTTCAGCTAGAAGCAAAGCCAACTCTCGTCCGATACCCGAGCTAGCCCCGGTGATTAAAGCCCAATCGGCATATTTTGACTTCAATCGCTTGATTGTGTTTGATGCTAAATTCATGATTCTTGTTTTTCTGCAAGGTTCTTAATAGCTAATAACCATTCGTCGTGGAGGCCCTCTAATTTATTGGGAACAAAGACTTTCTGGGCTAAGGTCATGATACCATGCTGAGCCTCACTTGTTACCAAAGTATAGCCCATTTCATTAGGGATGATTAACCAGGCGTGATATCCCTGGATACTGCTTTTATTGGATTCCCAAGCCAATCGATAGGGCGCATCGAATTCCTTTATCTCAGATACAAAGTCCAAGCCCATCGTTTTCCATTTGAAGATGGTATTGGCCTCCAACTTTCCACTAGTACTGTTTTCCAGAACTAGCTTGGTGGCCCCAGCATAATAGCTTTCCCACTGACTGGCATCAATGAGAATCTCCCAAACTGCAGTAGCGGGAGCATTTATCTGTATCTCATTATGTACAAAGAACTGGGATTCCTCCGGTTGATAATTCTCAGGCCAAACAATTTGTTGGGAGTTTGGATAGCTGGCTTGCACTGATTTTTTCACCGAATAACAGCCTGGCAGCGTTAATAAACTAAGGCCGCAAAAGCCTAATACGATTTTGTTAATGATTTTATATTTCATGATTTAATTGATAAATGGTTTACCATAAAGTGCTTGGATCAGCACATAGATGGACAGCAGTCCATAAAGTGTGGCTAAGAGGAAGGTCAATTTGGTGTTCCTGATTAGATAATAGCTGCAAAAGGGCAGTACTTGAAGGGCATGCATCCCGATAAAGTGCGCCACCCTGGGGTCCCCATGCTGTCGACTCCAGTTTAAAAAGGGCAGCACTCTTCCCCCATCTGTCGCGCCAATGGTATGGGAGAGTCTAGACCCCATCAAGAAGCCTTCCAAGGAAAAGACAAAAAAGAGGATTAAGCCGAGGCGAATCGACCACAGGTAATGCGAGGGAATCTGCTGGATAGGGAATTGAAAGAACTTAAAGGCCACCAGCAAGGTGATTACCGAAACTGCGGTCGCCGCTATCGCCATCAGGGCGTATAGAGCACCGTACAAAGGACTCGACAAATTAAAATGGGATAATTGTCCCCTTCCAGCTTGCCAGCCGATATAGATAATTTCAAAACCTAAGCAGAGGATAATTATCCAGGAAATAATCTGCGAAAAGCGCAACTCCGATTCCGGCAGGTAATCTAAATACCAGGCGATAGTCCAACTGTAAATACCAATGGACAGCGCAAACTTTATGGGTTTGAACCAAGCATTAGTGCCCCCCACTTCGATATGAGTCCAATGGCTTAGCCCTAGGAAAAGCATGGCTAGGCCAAAATTGAATATCCCGAATTGGAACAAGCTCGCGTTACGGGCCTTGAGTTCCAGTAGCCAATCCATCCTAATTAAGTTTTATTACGATTCGGCTTACTTTTCCTTCCTCAACCCTAATGGAGGCATCTTCAAAGCTAGGCGGGCCAAAATTGATTTGAGCCCCATTTGCAAAGCCTATGGGCTCGGTTGGGAAACCCAAAAAATTGGCATCAAGCTCTTGATTTTCATTGGCGTCTTGAAAGGCGACCGCCCCATAGGTCCCTGGGGGAACCTCCTTAATAGTTATGGTCATTGAGCGGCCACTAACCTTTAAATCCTTACCCTGAAATTGCTTCCCTACTTGGGGAAAAAACTCCTTCTGAAAAATTCCCGCGGAAATATTTCCGCCGAGTTTAGGGTCTATATTCCTAATCTCAAATACCACTGTCCCCGTCTTGGGAGCCTCATTACTCCCCCAAAAGGAGAAGAGTAAAAAAGGCATTAAAATTCTTGCCATGTCTTTTGTTTTATTTCATGGCAATTTTAGCTCGACCCTGAGGCCAAAAACGATAACAAATGTTTAGACTTTCGCTTCTTCCTTTTTGATGCGACTCAGGTGAATAGGACTAATTCCTAGATAAGAGGCAATCATATGTTGTGGCACGCGATTGTGAATATCTGGGAAAATTTGAGACATAAGACTATAGCGCTCGATTGGACTTAGCGTGTATAGGTGCTCTATACGACGATCGAGATAGGTAAAATAAAACTCGGCGATTAGCCTTCCCAATTTCTCCCCTTCTTGAAGATTCGTGTAGCCCCAGTCAACTGCTTCCTTTGGCATAACGATTACCTCCGTTGGCTCCATGGCCTGCAGTAAATATCGGGACTTCTCCCTGGTGATAAAGGCGCGATAATCCGCAATGAATTGATTCTCCACCGCAAAATGAATGGTGTGCTCATTGCCATCCAAGGCATCTATTTTAACCCTAATAATCCCTTTCTCAATAAAGTAGACCTCGTCTATTACCCTTTCATCCTCACTGATAAGCTCCTTCTTCTTAAAGGAACGACGGTAGCAAAGCCCCATAAAATGCTTCGCCTCTTCCGGCGAAATTTCAATCATCTGTTCGATGGTGGATTGTAAGTTTTGCATAAGACGCAATATGTACTTTAAAGCTAAAGTAATTTTAGCCGCACTAGATTCTAATTAGGAGAGATTTCGAATCCTTAATGATAAGCTAATACCAAACCGGATTCCCAGGCCCCAACAGATAAAACTCAAGCCATAATTATTTAGGGCACTAAAAGCCACCATACTGCCAATAAGAATACTGGCGCCCATAAAGATGTTATAGTAAGAAAGGAACTGAAAAAATCGCAAGGGTCGATTAAGGTAAATGGGATTGTCGTTCCAATCAGGTGATTCGATTTTAAAGCCAAAAAATCGGTGGGTCAGATAGGCAGAAAACCAAACCAACACCAAGCCAATTACAAAGGGACGCAGTAGAGGTATGATAGAGAATTCTACAATTGAGGGTGGTACCAATATATTAAAGCCAACAGGAAGCGCGATAATTGAACTCTTAATCCATGCGGTGGTATTCCATCCTTTCATCATTCGGATTAATAAATGGCTTTTAGATGGTAAATGTTCAATTCATAATGATCGGTATTCATGAAATATCGATAGCTCAAGGAAATAAACTCATCTTCTCCATCTTCATCCAAATCACTTACTATAAAATCAACCTGGCCTGGCCCATCAAATTGCAAGGTGTCCGAACTTAGTTTACCCTCCCTATTTTTAAAGTGGAATTCGTAATAGACCAGAGCTTCTTCAAAGCCTCCCGGGCGAAGGTTTACGCTTAAAGTGTCATAGGGGAGTATAAATGCAAAATTTTCACCTACCGCCTTAAGGCTGTCTAATTGCAAACCTTCACCTTTTACCCAACCGCGATCCTGCAGATGCCCATAATAGGGATGCATTGATTTTCCTCCTAAGACTAAAGATATTGGGGGCGTATTACTAATAGAATCTATGGCATTGGGACCCAAGTTATCATGACCCTGATAGGAACGTGCAAAATAGCAGGATTCTATTTTCTGAAACTCATATTCAAAGCTATGACTCTTCGAAGATGAGCCCATATATAAAAGCATTAAAATGCTCCAGAATACACTCCTCATAACTTGGCTTGATAAACCTTATTTAAGGCCTCGAATAGTCGTTGAGGCTCAAAGGGCTTGCTAATAAAATCATTCATTCCGCATCGCTTAACATCTTCATGGGCTTGGGGTGAAACATCCGCCGTTAAAGCAAAGATGGGAATGGACATAGAATAGTCACAAGCCATAGCCCTAATCTTTTCACAGGCCTCAATCCCGCCCATTACGGGCATATTGAGATCCATAAGAATCAAATCAAAGGTTTTACAGTCTTTTACCGCCTCCACAGCCAAAGCGCCATTTTCTGCTACATCCACCTCTACTTGCCATTTCTCTAAAAATTTTTCCCCTAACATTCGATTCACAGGATTGTCTTCCACCAATAATACCTTCAGGCCCTTTAGACTTTTGTGCGTCCAAGCCTTTGGTTTATCATCCGACCGCTTTACATCAGAAATTGGCTTACCCTTTTTAAATTTAAGTTTAAAAATAAACTCGGTACCCTCTCCTGGCCGGCTTATTAAACCGATTTGCCCCCCCATTAAATCAATTAAACGCTTGCAAATGGTCAAGCCTAAACCCGTACCACCATACTTTCGGGTGGTGTCCGCTGAGGCCTGTTCAAATGAATTGAAAATGCGACTTTGTTTTTCGATCGGAATGCCAATACCGGTATCCTTTATCCTAAATTCGATTTCAATCGATGATTGTTCTTGAGCCAAGATGGCACATGCCCCATAAATCCCGCCGGTCTCGGTAAATTTAATAGCGTTTCCAAAAAGGTTGGTAAACACTTGATGGAGTCGTACCGAATCCGCAATTACATGATGACTAAATTCGGGTATATCCATCCGCATTTCCAGACCCTTTTCCTCTGCAGTGTGTGCGAAAATGTGATTCATATCAGAGCAAAGCTTCTTGAGGTCCACTTCAGTGTAATCCAAGTTGACCTTGCCGGATTCTAGCTTTGAGAAATCGAGAATGTTATTGATGAGCGCTAAGAGGTGATTAGCAGAAAAGTGCAGAGTCTGCAAATTCTCCAGTTGCCTTCCGTCGAGGTTTTCATTCAACAATAAGTGACTTAAACCTATAACTCCATTGAGTGGGGTCCGAATTTCATGGCTCATGGTGGTTAGGAATTGTGACTTGGCTTTTGCCGCCTCTTCCGCAGCTTCCTTGGCTCGAATTATTTGCAAATCAGCCTCAGCTTTAACCAGCTTGATGGCGCAAATACTCGCTATGGTGCTAATGATATTGAGATGTGACTCGGTATAAAATCCCACCACCGGATGCTCTGAGTCTATCACCCCTAGAATTTCACCTTCAGGAGTGATTATCGGCACCGCCAACTCCGAGGCTCTTTGGGCATCATCCAATATATAACGGATATCCTGAGATACATCCGGAACTATCTCGGCTTGACCAGTTTGAAAAACAGACCCAACAATTCCCTTACCAACCGGAATTTCGATTGGGTCCACAATACGCTCATTGTGATCATTCTTAGGGCCATGGGCCGCCTTTTGGACCAAAACTTGGCGGTCCTCATCGATGAGGTAAACCACGCAATCAACAAATCCCAGTTTTTCGATACAATTGATGGTGATATCCCACACGACATCCTCAGCGGTATTTTGCCTAAATAAAGAATGGGCGAAATAGATTATCGACTCTTGGGTGGCTTCCTTCTCGCGAAGCAGTAATTCCAGCTCCTGCTGGGCCTGCATTTTTTCCGTCTTATCCCGATTATCCCGGATAGTTTTCCTTTGGCTCCGTCGCGAATACAGCCAAAAAGAAAAGCCCATGATGGCCAAGGCCCAAGCCAAAATATCCCAAGAAAATTCCATAAAACTGTTACCAATTGCCAATTCCTAAGGTAATCAGAACTTAGAAAAATTGATATTCAGGAAAGCAGAAAATGTTCAAAATAGCGGCTTATTTGTTCAAACGAAAAAAGGCGGATTTTAAAAACCCACCTTTAATCGAAAATAAAACTACTAGACCTTAAGCCTTGCTTAAGCCGAATTTCATCGATCGGAAATCTAAATAGAGGACCTTTCTAAGAAAAAGGGTATTTCCAATCATTCCCTGCATACCCGTACTTCGCATATGCCCGATGTTTTCCTCCGGCATGCCTTCCACATAGGCCACTTGCTTAATTTCTACCGGCTCTCCGGCCATGCTAATTTCTATTGAGGTTGGGGCTAAATGAACCTTTAACTGACGACCCCAAGATTGGCTAGGGATTACCTTGGCTTCTGCACTTTGGTCCCGAAGACTTTCCCATGTTATGGGATCTGTTATTAGATCAAAAGCACTCGAACCAGAGTCATAAACCAGCATTTTTGTTTCACCGTCAAACTTTGCTGGTAATAGAATTTTTTGCATCACATAGTGGAAATTCTCCGATACCTTATTCTCTAGATCTTCATTAAAAAGAATTTCTCCGGCTTTAAAATTTAAGGTGATACTGGCGGTCTCCAATAGGTCCATCCCTAAAGTACCTATGATTCTCGCTTCCGGATGATAGCTCGCATTCGCGTACCGCAGGCTATCCAATTTCGCCTGACTGTTCCCGAGTCTAAAGCTAGTGCTAACAGGCGCTCCTCGGTAAAATAGTGTTTGATTCGCACCCATATCAAATTGCATATAATATGGCTCGTTGTCACCTTCCAAATAAACCGGTATAAAAAGGTAGGCATGGGGTAAATGTTCTAGGTGCCGCCATTCCATCTTTATTGTTCCTGATGGGTTTAAAAGTTGGGCTTCCTGGGCTTGCATTGAAAATAGCAAGGCCATACATAGACTAAAGGATAGATTTTTCATTTGCACAATAATTTAGGGCAAATGTCTCCTAAGCGAGAATCTCCATAGGCGACAGAAAGCCGACAATTAACCGCCAAGCCCCGCCAATATTGATCTACAGGAGCTTAATAGATTTGGGGTAAATGTGCCAATTATCATTCTTGATCCGATAGGCGGCCCGAAGAATCATCGTCACATTATGAACTCCAAAAACAATCATTCCCCAAAAAATGAGATTGAAATCGAGAAATGGTTGAATCAAAACAAATAGGACCGCCGCCAAGGAAGCTGCTAAATACCAGGTGATTTGAAAGTTTAAAAGAATACGACCCAATTCATCTACCCTTTCATCCCCTCGATGCTTGAACCACAAGATTGCCGGGAATATCAGGTTACCAAAAGGGATGAAGAGAAAACTCATGCAAAGCATATTCATGATGCGAATCTGGTCTGGTATACCCTGCTGACTTTGAAAGTCTTCCCCAAAAACCTTTTTAAGGCTTTGCAAAGTATGCCCTTTAGCCAGACTTTCACCAGATTCTAGCCTCTGAATGGTGCGCACCGAAAGCCCTGTTTCCTCCGCCAAATCGGCTTGAGTCCAAGCCCTTGATTCTCGTAAACTTCTAATATCCTTTGCCATCAGCGCTCTTTGACATTACTAGTCTTGCTCTTTGCTTGATTTAAATAGAATCCTGAGGGGCTTTATCATAAATTAGTGTGTAGGACAAATTAAAAGGCACCTCAACCGTATCCAACTCAAAGTTCAGCAAAAATGACCTACGCTTCCTCAAATCAAAAAACCGGTAAAGGCCCATACTTGGGAAATAAAGCTGATGACGGAAGGCGCAGCTATCCATTCTGAAAAGCTGCTGCCCATCGAAATCATAAAACTCAACCACATTATCGTCCGGAAAATTTTGGAAGTAGCCGCCCAAATAAGGGTCGATGCTTTGGTAGTATAGATTTCCGCTTTTCGTTAAACGCTTTTTCCAGCTGGTCAGAGCTTTCCCCTTTAAATCATAAATGCGAAATTCCACAGAGGGCTCTCCTTCAAAACCCCTCACTAATACAAAACAGCCGATTAGTTTTTCGTAATCAATAAGTTGAAAGCTCGTCCCAAAGTAAATCACCCGTCCATCATCCAGGGTATCCGAACTGGGATAGGAAAAAAGAAGTTTTCCTTTAGCATCTAGGATATCAAACCAACGATTCTCCCGTACCGCATAAATTAGTTCAGAGTTTAAAGCCCTACCGCTCCAATTATTCCCAACAACACCCAGGTGAGAATAGTCTCTCTCTCCAATCCACGCATAATCAACTGGCACTAAATTATTTCCTGTCCCTTCAGGTCTAATCACAGGGCCAGAAGACATACTATCGAGGAGAATATTGTATGCCGCATAAGGTTTAAAAGCGGGGGAAATCAGGTAATCATCCGCCACAGATTTCCATTCTTCTCTAAGGGTTTCCAAGTTTTCCATTTCCCGATCGGTAAAGGAGTTGACTGGCTCGGCCTCTTCGAATAAGCCATAAGGATCTTCTGACTGGCAAGAATACAGACCCGTCACTAGGATTGTACAAAGGATAAATTTCTTCAATTCTTCAGTATTATTTTATTTCTGGAGGATAGACTCACTAATCTTTATTGGCAAAAGCTCCAGGATTATTCTTTGCTCCTCCCTATACTTGCGCTTGCCTAAAATGTCGTAATAGTACATTCCAAATTCCCTCAAGCAAAGCTCGTGCCTTTGCCGGTAATAGGCCGCATTAATTCTTTCATGTACCATCGTGTAAAATTTATAGGAGGCATAAGGATGTACCTGCACTGAGATGATATGCTGAGAAATCCGGCGTGGACCCAGACCTTCGACCTTTACCCAGAACCAATCTGGCCCGGTCATACTACTATCGGTAAAATGAGCTATTAAACGACCTTCTAAATCTTCCAGAGGAGTATACTGGCCCTCCACAAAAAGACTGTCGTGCTCATTAAGCTCGAGCATCAATAAGTTGCGCGCCTTTCTGGCATCACGGAAATTTCGTTCCTTATTAGATGGCTCCAATAAGCGAAAAAAACCTACCGAATTGATGTGTTGCGCATCCATAAAACAAAGGACAAAATGTCTCAAACGGAGATCCGCAAATAAAGAATCAGGAAAGAACTCCTTCATTTCTTGGAAGATGAACATCGGACTTACATAAGCATAACTTGCTTTACGGTCCAAAAACTGCCGGATGCGTAGGCTAGCAAGATCATCGCAGTTCACATTTAAAAAGCATTGCTCGAAATCTTTGTAGAGCTCTATACTTCCCTTCAGCTCATTGGTGAAAACCTCATTTCTATAAATTATCGAATCAATTAAATGATAATAAGCTTGAGGTGTAGTATCGCGGAGATAGGCTTCATCTACGGCACTTTGCTCCAAAGCCTTGACGGCCTCCCGGTAGGATTGACCTTTCTCAGAGAATTTACTTTGCCAACAATCGCATTCCGATTGGGCCAGAATTACATCAACCCTAAGGCAGAGAAGTAAGCAGAGTAGAACAAGCCTCATGTAGAACTTAGTGAGAAAACTTTATAAGATTTAGCTCTAATCAACGGGTAAAGAGTCGAAAAGCTCCCGTTTCTCGGCCATCCATTTTTGCATTCCGCCTGGTTCCATCATTATATGTTGCATGGATTGCATCGCGACCAAATGAGCGGGCTCTCCCTCCTTATACATCTCACTACCATGCTGCTTACTAAGTGCCGAAATTTCCTCAAAAGTTTCGGCTTGAAACACCTTGTCGCAAGCTCCTCCTAATTGTTTACATGTCATGGATTTCATAAGGCATCGTCTGTTTACGGTAGGGTAATTTACAAATACTCTTAGCCAATTTGAGATTTACCCAAAGCAAAAGGAATTTAGAATTTAAACAATCAAACCAATGGCAAATAATAAAGGCCTAAATATCGCCCTCTGGCTACTTCAAATCGGACTCGGACTCTTCTTTATCATGGTTGGTTTTACCAAGGCTAGCCAAGAAATCAATGTAATGGTAGAAAGCATTCCCTGGGCTAATGAATATCCAGAATGGCTCGTCCGTTTTATTGGTATTAGTGAAGTACTAGGCGGACTGGGCCTAATTATCCCCACTGCCCTAAGATGGCGACCCCGTTTAACAATCACCGCGTCTCGGGCCCTGATTTTAGTCATGATTTTAGCGGCAGCCTTTCATGCCTATCGCGGGGAATTTGAGATGATCGGCATGAATGTGATAATTAGCGCGGCCCTGTATTTCATCGCTTGGGGTCGCAGCAAAAAAGCAATTATTAGCGCCCGCTAAAAAAGTTTAAAAAACAGATTGCAGACCCGAACCTTCTAGGTGAGGGGCTGCAAATATGTCCAAGACGCCACTACCTTTCCTCGGGTGCGCATTTTTTCGATATGCGCGATGGCTTGGGGTATTTCCATGGCGGGATAAATCTGTTCGATGTGACTTTTGATTTGCTTAGACTCAATCATTTCGGCCAGAGTCGCCAAATCCTTAGCCACCACTTTTGCGGTAAACTGACCAATGGAATACTTGGAAAAAACATTGGTGAGCAATAAGGTAAACATATGTTTCATTGTAGTGAAGCCCACTAAAACCGCCCTTTGACCAAAGCGCTTAAAATCAGCATGGAGCAAATTTCCGTGACAGTCAATCACAAGGTCATGTTGCTCATTAAAGCTCTTAAAGCCCTCTTCATCGTAGGCCAAGACCAGGTCGGCCCCCAGACTTTTGACAAAGTCCTTATTCCTCGAAGAACATACTCCGGTCACCTTAGCCCCCATAGCCTTGGCAATCTGCACCGCGTAATGACCGACCCCTCCCGAGGCGCCATTAATAAGAACTGACTCTCCCCTTTGTAGGTGGCCATGATCTCGCAAAGCTTGCAGAGCGGTTAAACCTGCGATGGGTATAGCCGCCATCTCTTCGTAAGAACAAGATTCAGGCATCAGCGCGATATTAGCAGCGGCACAAGCCGTTGACTCAGCAAAGGCCCCTTCGAGGTTCTCTCCAAAGACCTTATCTCCAACTTTAAATTGCGTAATGTCCTTCCCCACCGCCTCTACTTGGCCGGCGAAGTCCGAACCCAAAACCAAATTCTTGGGTTTAAAAAGACCGAAGCTCAAGCGGGCGAAATAGGGTTTACCTCTTAAGATATGCCAATCAGCGGGGTTCAAGGAATTGGCCTTTACCCTCACCAATAATTCTCTGGGCCCAATGCTGGGTGGTTTTATCTCTTCAAGACTCAGGACCTCCGGGCCACCGTATCGTTTTTTAGTAAAGGCTTTCATGGAATTGCTTATAAACTACTGACACCATCGGGCCTTATGTAGGTTGCCTATTGCATTAAAATACTTCTGCCACCATGCAACGGGCTCCACCACCGCCAATGCTTTCAATGTGCGGAATCCTCACCGGAACTAAAGCGCAACTTTCTTCCATTACTGACTTCTGCCCAACTGTAAATCCTTCCCAAGCAGTCTTTGATAGCAGAAGGCATTTTTCTCCGGCTATCGTTTTAATTTCTATCACATTGGCACAGAACTTTTCCATTTGCACCATACTGATAGGAAGAAGCCTACGACCGGACTGCAACAGGGATAGTCGTAAACTTTCGCGGTCCTCAGGAGCTATTACTTCATCACAATAAATGATGAAATGGCTCGCGATACTGAGCATTACATTGGTGTGATAAATAGCCTGGCCCTGGCTATCTATAGCATGAAATAAATGAGGTCGATAATTCAAATCTCGGCAAAGTTCCTTCAATATTTGAGCATCAGTACGCGGAGAAATCACAGCATAGGCAATCCTCTGCTGATGGTCAAAAACGATACTTCCTGTTCCTTCCAAAAACCTTCCCTGCTCCTCGTAGTGACTCAAATCAATTATTCGTTTTGGACGCATGTTTAATGAATCAAAGAGTTCGGTACGCCTTTCATATCGACGATTGGGCGCCATCATCGGATAGAGAATTAAGCTCCCATCAGGATGAAGGGAGAACCAATTATTGGGAAATATGGCATCGGGTTTAGTGGGTAGCAAGGTATCCTCCGCAACGATGCACTCCAATTTAGCGCTCCGCATTCTCGCCACCATTGCATCGAATTCCTCTAAGGCTTTCGCCTGATGGTCGGCTGGATCAATACCTGATTTCTTCTGAAAAGCATTAGTGCTAGCCGTTTGAACATTACTTCCAAAGGCCGCCGGTCTTATCATGATAACGGTATGGCTGCTTTGCGAATTCAAAGGTGAAAAATTCGATATCGGCGACGCCAGCTTTGTGATTCCCCGGCCGCTATCTCTATTGGGACAAAAAGTTCGGGACTGATAACATCCCGCGTTCCCCAAACATTGACTTTAGAGGCATTGAAATCGCCTTCTTCTGAAATACCAATTCCTAGCTGATGATTAACAAGAGACCAATAAGCCGGTACCTTCTGGCCTGCATTTAAGAAACTGAAAAAATAGGTCCCGGGAGGAGTGTCTCGAAAAATGAGGGCATTTCCCTGCTCCAAAATGGCTTGCTGAGGATTCTCTACCTCCAAACATTTACTTAAGTCCAAAGGGAAATTAAAGCTAAGCTGGTACTTGGGACCCAAGGGGGTCTGACCTAAGCGAAGAAAATTGTGATTGTATTCGTCGGTCTGTATAATTTGACTTCCCCTGTTTTCAAGGCAGTATCTAATTTCAAATCCATCTTTAAGCAATTCAATCTCCTTTTGCAGGCGATAAGCGTAATCCTTAATTGACTCAGATACACAATTCACCTTTATACAGTTCCTCTCTTGCTTCAGGCTAAACTCTGCGGGCCTTAGCTNGTAGGCCTTGGCCATGTAATAATCAGCATCCAACTTTTTCAAGGCACCCACACCAATTTTATGGAAATAAGCCCCTATCTCAGCTTCCTCAAATCCTAATGCCGTGTCAATGCCAAATTCATTGACAAAACCCCTCCCGTGTATCTTATCATCTTGATCCCTCGTTTTCTCGGAGCTGCTGATTATAAAATCATGGAAACGGAGAAATGAAATTTTCCCCGTCCAATCAAAGCGGGAAAAGTCATAGACTGAAAGGGGCTCTTCCAGATGTAATTCCAGCCTTTCATTTTTAAGAATAAGAGCCACTAAGCCTTTACTTTTAAGTTCATGGGCCACCTTAGCTGAACCTCTGTTGAGTCGATCGGTGTAGTGGCCGTTAGTCCGCTGCTTTTTATAAGAAGATGCCTTTTCATTCTCGCTCAGATTTGAGATTTTGAAGATAGGAGATGGCATCTAATCAGTGAAGAAGTATTTCTCTTAAGTTTATAATTCATTTAAACCAACAAATCATGGCAATGCTGTATTTGAAAAATCGCAGTCGTTTGGCACTCATTATCTTATTGGGTTTGACCATCAACGCTTGCGACAATGCTTCCCTGGAAACCACGAAAGAAAAAGTTAGTAAATCTGAAATCCGCCTTACTGATGAGGGTTATCGCCTTTTTGTGAATGATGAGCTCTTCTACATTAAAGGTGCGGGCCTAGAATTTGGCAGCATTGAGGCCTTAGCCAAACACGGAGCCAATGCCTTTCGTACCTGGCGAACCGATAATGGTCAAAGGAGTGGAAAAGAAGTTCTAGACGAAGCCCATCAATTCGGACTTAAGGTAGCAATGGGGATTGATATGGGTCGTGAGCGTTTAGGATTTGACTACAACGACGAAGAAGCCGTCCAAAAACAATATGAGCGCATAAAAGCCGAAGTGATGGAACTTAAGGATCATCCAGCGCTGATTATCTGGGTTATTGGCAATGAGCTAAATCACCATGCCGAGAATCCTAAGGTTTGGGATGCCGTAAATAGTATTTCCGAAATGATCCATGAAGTTGACCCCAACCACGTGACTACTACTCCTCTAGCGGGGATGAATAAGGAGTACGTTGACCTCATCGCAGAAAGGGCTCCAGACTTGGACTTATTGAGTGTACAGATGTACGCAGAAATTGAAATTTTACCGCAGCGCATTGAAGAATCAGCTTATGATGGCCCATTAATGGTTACCGAGTGGGGAGCCACGGGCTATTGGGAAGTAGGCACAACCGAATGGGGAGCCCCTTTAGAGAATAATAGTTCTGTAAAAGCCGACTTTTACCGCAGCC
>JGI12316J14372_10003194_pt1 | contig 15900 bp, 14 predicted proteins | sample MarCyaLeptolynsp_FD_14372 | JGI IMG/M metagenome (IMG submission 14372) | reverse complement strand
TCCCTGCGCAAAAAGGCAAAAGAACTGAACATGCCGGACGACATGCTGAAACGTCCGGTCAATGTCGGCTTCTCCGGCGGAGAGAAAAAGCGGAACGAAACGCTTCAGATGGCGGTCCTGGAACCGCGTCTTGCAATCCTGGACGAAACCGACAGCGGGCTCGACATCGATGCGCTGAAACTTGTCGCCGACGGAGTCAACGCGCTGCGTGCGCCTGACCGTGCCTTCCTGGTGATTACGCATTACCAGCGGCTGCTCGACTACATCGTCCCGGACAAGGTCCATGTTCTATCCGGCGGTCGGATCGTGAAGACGGGCGGCAAGGAACTGGCGCTGGAGCTCGAGAAGAACGGCTATGCCGAATTTGTTGGAGAGGCAGCGTAAATGGCGGACAACCTCCTCCAGGATCTGCTGGGTCAACGCGGCGCGCAGGGGCGCTTTGGCGCGGAAGACGCGCTGCCGACCCGCAAGGCAGAGGCCTGGAAATACACCGATCTGAAGCGCCTGGAGAAAATCGGCTGGACCGTCTGGCTGGCCGAGGACCGTCATGGCCTGTCTAATCTCCCCAATGCTGTGCCGAAAATTGAAGGCGCCATCGATATTGTCCTGGTGAACGGTTTCCTGGATCGCGACTTGTCCGATCTGGATCGCCTGCCCTTGGGTCTTTCGATCGAAGCGGGACCGGCGGCCGAAGCCTGGGGTGACGGATTTACCGATCGCCTTAGCGATGCATTGACGCAGGAAGAACTGTCGATCCGCGTCGACGCGGGGAAAACCATCGAGGCGCCGATCCATCTTCGCCATGTGACCTGGGGTGCAGATCGTGATGCTGCGATCGCCCATGCCGCGCGGGTGACGATCACATTGGAACAGGATGCCAAGGCAACGATCGTAGAAAGTCACACGACGGCTCAGGGCCGCGGTTTCGCCGTTCCCAGCCTGGGTGTCAGCCTTGGTGAAGGTGCGCATCTCGGTTTCTATAGCGCGCTGACGGAGGCGGAAGGATCCGCACAGCTGGGCTTGATGGATATCGGCGTATCGCGCGGCGCAGTGCTGGATGGTTTTATCCTGGCTGTCGGTGCCGGCCTTGTTCGGCGCGAAACACGTATGCTGATGGCTGGCGAAGGGGGTGAAGCGGCCTTGTCCGGCGCCTATATCGGGCGCGGCGACGCGCTGATCGACAACACGACATTCGTCACACACGCCGCTGAGAATGCGACGAGCCAACAGTTCTTTCGCGGGGTTCTGGAAGACCGGTCCCGTGGGGTGTTCCAGGGCAAGGTTCTGGTCCGTGAGGGAGCACAGGGTACGGATGGCCAACAGCAGCACAAGGCGCTGCTTCTCTCCGAAAAGGCAGAGGTCAATGCCAAGCCGGAACTTGAGATCTATGCAGACGACGTTCAATGCGCCCACGGGGCGACCGTTGGCGCGCTGGACGATGATCAGCTCTTCTACATGCGTGCGCGCGGTCTGCCCGAGTTACAAGCCCGTGCGCTTTTGACCGAAAGCTTCCTTTCCGAAGCGGTTGAAAAGATAACCCATGAAGCGGTCCGCGCTGCTTTTCAGGAGCAACTTTCGAATGCTCTGAATGGAGGCTATGCATGAACGACATCCCCTCGACCCAAACGAACTACGACGTAGAGGCCTATCGCGCCGACTTCCCGATCTTGTCGGAAACGATGCGGGGCAAGCCGCTCGCCTATCTCGACAATGGTGCATCGGCGCAAAAGCCGCTTCAGGTGATCAATGCGATGCGGGACTGTTTCGAGCATTGCTATGCCAATGTTCATCGCGGCGCCTATGATTTCTCTGAACGCACGACAGCGGCTTATGAAGATTCGCGGGAAACGGTTCGAAAATTCCTGAACGCTCGTTCTGAAAAAGAGATCATCTTTGCCAAGAACGCGACGGAGGCGATGAACCTTGTCGCCTATTCCTTCGGCAAGTCGCTTCAGCCCGGCGACAAGGTGCTGATTACGGAGATGGAACACCACTCCAACATCGTGCCGTGGCAATTGCTGCGCGAAGAGCGCGGGATCGAATTGGGCGTGATCCCGATCAGCGATGAGGGCGAGTTCCTGATCGACGCGTACAAGGACATGCTGGACGACCGCGTGAAGATGGTCGCCGTCACCCATGTATCCAATGTGCTCGGCACCATCACGCCCGCGAAGAAAATCGTCGAGATGGCCCATGCCGTCGGCGCGAAAGTATTATTCGACGGCAGTCAGGCCGTCATGCATATGACCGTCGATGTGCAAGACTTGGACTGCGACTTCTACACCTTCACCGGCCACAAGCTCTATGGTCCTAATGGGATCGGTGTCCTCTATGGCAAGGAAGCGCTGTTGGATGCGATGCCGCCCTTCCTTGGCGGTGGCGACATGATCGCGACGGTCACGTTTGAGAAGTCGACCTGGGCCGAACTGCCCGCGAAGTTCGAAGCCGGCACGCCACCGATCACGGAAGCGATTGGCTTGGCGGCCGCCATCGACTACGTGTCGGCAATCGGCCTAGAGCGTATTGCCGCCCATGAACGCGATCTGTTGACCTATGCCATGCAGCGCCTGTCCGCCGTGGATAACTTCCGCGCCATCGGCACGGCACCCAACAAAACGGCGGTGATTTCCTTCTCGCTGGGCGAGGCGCATCCCCACGACATCGCGACCATCATAGACCAGCAAGGTGTCGCCGTTCGAGCCGGACATCATTGCGCGGAACCGTTGATGAATCGTATGGGGGTCGTCGGGACGGCACGTGCGTCTATGGGACTCTACAACACCCGCGCCGAGATCGACCAATTGGCCGCGGCGCTCGACAAAGTGAATGCGATCTTCGGATAGGGAACTGAAGAGATGGATGAGAACAGAGACGACCGGGACTACCTGACCTCCGCCCCGCCGGAACCACAGAGCGGCGCGGATTTGGTGCATCCCTATATGGGAATGTTCGGCGAGGGGCCGACCGCCGAGGAAGGCACGCAGGCCCTGGCGGGTGAACCGATCCCGGACGGTACGCAGATTGCGGCGCCCGAAGCGGTGGAAGCCGCGTTGCGCTCCGTCCATGACCCCGAAATCCCGGTGAACATTTATGATCTGGGACTGATCTATCACTGCGAAGTGGACGATCGTGGCGATTGCGACATCATCATGACGTTGACCGCGCCTGCCTGTCCGGTCGCTGGTGAAATGCCCCAACAGGTGGCTGATGCGGTCGCTGCCGTCACGGGGATCGGTGTCGTTACGGTGACCCTCACCTGGACGCCACCTTGGACGCCAGAGAACATGTCCGAAGATGCGAAACTTGCACTGGATTTTTTCTAACTGCGTTATGATATAACGCGAGTGGTACTCTAAAAGGCACGAAGCGATGTTCGACCCGAGCAAACCCATTGTCACCCTGACCGACGCGGCTGTGGACCGTGTACGCGCGCTTATGTCCAAGGGCGCACAGGATGTGATTGGTCTTCGCATTGGCGTTTCGTCCAAAGGCTGTTCGGGCCTCTCTTATGTCGTCGAATACGCCAAAGAGAAGAAGCAGTTCGAGGAAGAAGTCGAAGTCGACGGCGCACGCGTCCTGATCGACCCGGCAGCCACAATGTTCCTGATCGGCGCGGAAATCGACTATAAGGAATCGAAGTTCGAATCCGGCTTTACCTTCACGAACCCCAATGAAACCGCCCGCTGCGGCTGCGGGGAGAGTTTCTCGGTCGCGTGATCGGGCTAGGGGCTGCTTGACGCCCTCCCCCAATTGAGAGTATCCCAAAAGCACGGGGACTGAAGCGATCTCCCCGTTAGGCATCTCGCCCAAGCATCGCGTTCCTACTCCTATGGAGGAACGCTGGCATGATGTCCGCACCAAAAGACTCTACGCAAATTTCCATTCAACATCTGGCCACCCGTGTGGGTACGTCGAACTGTCCGGTTTTGATCGAAGGCCGTAACGACGAAGACTTCGGACTGGATTCCAGGCTGGTTCCCGGTTCTTTCCGGCTGTCCTGCTTTGAGGCGGAGGACTGGGCTCCGCGCTTCGAAGGCCAGGACGTGGTGGTTATCTGCGACAAGGGCATGAAGCTCAGCCAGGGGGCTGTCGCCTGGCTGCGGCGCGCAGGCGTCAACGCCCACGCCCTGGAAGGCGGGTTTCGCGGATGGCGGGATGCCGGACAACCCGTGATTAATCTGGACAATCTGCCACCACGCGATGAGAAAGGCCGCACCATCTGGGTCACTCGCGCACGACCAAAGATCGACCGTATCGCGTGTCCTTGGCTGATCCGCCGCTTTATCGATCCGAATGCCGTCATCCTCTACGTTAAGGACAGTGAAGTCGCTGGCGTGGCTGAGAAGTTTGGCGCAACGCCTTTCGATGTGGACGGCGTCTTCTGGTCCCATCGCGGCGAGCGCTGTACTTTCGACACGATGATCGAAGAATTCGGCCTGACCACCGGACCCTTGTCACAATTGGCGGATATCGTGCGCGGCGCGGATACCGGGCGTCTCGATCTGGCGCCAGAATCCGCAGGACTTCTTGCCATTTCCTTAGGACTGTCTCAGCAATACACCGACGACCTCGCGCAATTGGATGTGGGCATGGGTGTCTATGACGCATTATACCTGCGCATCCGGGACGCAGCCGAAGAAACCCACACCTGGACAGGAGCAGCGTGATCATGATCGAGACCACAGCACCTTCTGGAAAGAGTGAGGACCGGATCGGCGCGGACGGGCGTCCCTGGCCAGGCTTCGCGGAGGCCTTCAGCGTCTGGGCGCGGATCGCGCTTATGAGCTTTGGCGGCCCTGCCGGGCAAATCGCCGTTATGCATAAGATCCTGGTTGAGGAGAAACGCTGGCTCGGTGAGGCGCGGTTCCTGCACGCGCTAAACTTCTGCATGTTACTGCCCGGTCCGGAGGCACAGCAGCTCGCGACCTATATCGGCTGGCTGATGCACCGAACTTGGGGTGGATTGCTAGCCGGTATCCTGTTCATCCTCCCCGGTGCGGCGTCGATCCTTGGCCTCAGTTGGGTCTATGTGACATTCGGCGACGTCCCAGCAATCGAAGGATTGTTCTACGGACTAAAAGCGGCCGTCCTGGCCATCGTCCTGGGCGCCGTCTTTCGGATCGCTGGAAAGGCACTAAGAGGGACCGGCCCCGTTGCATTGGCGGCGGCATCCTTTATCGCGATCTTTGGGTACGGAATCCCCTTCCCGCTTGTCGTATTCGCCGCCGGCTTCATCGGCTTCCTCAGCGCACGGGCGGGCTCGGAGATGTTCGCAGGTGGAGGGCATGGCGGGAAAGGCGACAGTGACGCCGGCGAAAGCCTATTGGGAGATGACTCGCCACAGGCGGCAACATTCCGATCCATGGCCGGACCGGCGCTTGGCGCTGCGCTACTCTGGGTCCTTCCAGTAGCGGTTTGCTTCCTGTGGCTAGGCCCGGACAATGTGTTCAGCGCGCTGGCATTTTTCTTCTCCAAGCTGGCGATGGTGACTTTCGGAGGCGCCTATGCCGTCCTCGCCTATGTGGCGCAGGCCGGAGTCGAAACCCATGGATGGTTGCAGCCGCATGAGATGCTGGACGGACTCGGCATGGCGGAGACGACGCCTGGCCCGCTGATCATGGTGGTTCAGTTCGTTGGATACCTGGCGGCATATCGTGAGGCCGGAACGCTCGATCCGGCGACGGCCGGTCTCATCGGGGCCGCGCTGACAACTTGGGTCACCTTCGCCCCCTGCTTTCTTTGGATTTTTGTCGGGGCGCCCTTCATTGAGACGCTCCGAAAGAACAAAGCACTGTCTTCGGCACTGGCTGCAATTACGGCGGCGGTCGTCGGGGTCGTCCTCAATCTCGCCGTTTGGTTCGGGCTTCATGTGTTGTTCGGAGAGCTGGAGCCGGTTTCCCTTCTAGGGATGAGCCTGCCAGGACCGGTCTTCAGCACAATCGATCCACTTGCAGCGGCGCTCAGCGTCGCGTCACTGCTGGCGATCACCCGCTTTAAGGCAAGCCCGTTCCTGATCCTCGGTCTTGCAGCAGCAATTGGTGTTGGCGCGACAGTGATTGCCTAGATCATCGCCTTATGACTGAACATGCTGGTTGCACGGGCACGGGCGGTCGCGGCGTCATTGAACTGACCGCAGCCCTCCAGCGCCCGTGCCAGCATACGCCAGTTTTGCGGACTCGACGGCTTCAAGGCGCATCGCTCCCGCAGCAGGGCGCGCGCCAGTGAGAACCGTTTCGCGCGCAGCGAAGCTTCAATCATGGTCAGCGCGATGATATCCCGTTGGGCATGACTGCCTCCCAGACGCGCCGTGTGGTAGCGGATCGGATAGAGCTGATCGACGGCATCTTCGTAACGCTCCTCCGCGAAGGCCTGCAGCGCCCGACAGAAAGGCAGGCCCACTTCGCGGGTCATGGCCACATTGTCGTCTTCGCCCCGCTGCACGTGTCGTTCGTTGGCGTTCAGGACCTCTTGGGCGGCATCCGACCTTTCGTCCGCGACAAAGGTCATCATGGCGTGGACATCGTTGAAGGCATAGAGCCGGTCCGTGGCGCTTGGCGCCCATTTATCCGCCAACTCACACCAGCGATCCCCGACATCGACGCCATAAAGCTTAAGGCGCCACAGCAGGGCCGTTGCATCCAGCTCCTGATATTTGTTGTCTCCACCCGGTCCCAAGTCACGCAGCTGCCGGTCAAAGATTTCGAGTACCCGACCCGTTTCACCGATATCCAAATGAAAGAGCGAAAGGTGCCACCACAGGTGATTCCGGAAGTTACTCTTGGCCCAATCGTCTAGGCGTTCGTTCATGAAGGCGATGCCGCCGGTCTGGCGTCCCATCATCTCCATCACATGGGCAACCGCATGAATGGAGTATGGGTCCTTAGGCTCCAGCGCCAAGGCACGACGTCCCATCTCCTCCGCTAAGGGATAATTGCCGGTTTCTTCCAGACCGAAGGAATAGAAACCCAAAACCCAGTTGAACCCCGGCACTGACTCGTCATAGGCCGCCATAACGCGGGCCACTCGGTCTCGCTGATTGATCGTATCGCCAAGCAAGACATCCGAAAGATGCGCCAGTTGGAGAGCAAGCAGGTCGCGCGGATAGTCGATCAGCACTCTGTCCCATGCCTCGCATGCACCGGTGAAATCCCCCTCGACCCAGGATCGAACAGCGGTCATGTGTCCCCGCTCCCGGTCGTTGGCGCGATCGGCCATGTTTTCCGCCGTTTCCAGAGCATTGACCATGTCGCCGTAAATCCGCGTCTCCATCGCCTGGGTCAGCATGGCGGCTTTGAACACGTGGCCCATGATAAAATCGGGATGTTCGGCAAGGACGGCATCGATCCGCTCGATCGGGTCGCCCACAAAGGCCAGCGCGTCGCGATGGGCAGCCTCTAGTCCGTCGATACAGGCCTGATTTTCTGTCGTGGTCGGAACGCCGCGCGGATCGTCCATGGAACTCCCCTCGATAGATTTTTGATCTTATGGAGCGGAGTATACTTAAATTGCGCGGCGCGTCTCTACCCCTCAACGACCTGACGGCAATAAGTCTCCCGCAGGAAAACCGTCGCCACGAATCCAATCGCATAGCCGACAAGCAGGGCGGAGAAAGCAAAGACGTAACTGTCGGCGGAATAGACCGGTGCGCCATCCTGCATCGTGCCGTCCCAGCTCGCATCCAGCAGAAAGCCCAGGAGCGGCTGAAACAACGCACCCGATCCGACGACAAACATGTTAACGAAGCCAAGACCAGCACCGGCGCGATTGGGTCGGTTGACCTCGCGCACACAAGCGAAGGACAAAATCATCGTGCACCCACCGATGCCATTCAGGACGCAAAGGATACGAAGCGCCCAGATCGGCAAATCCTCGATAAGAATGAGTGACGCCAGCGACCCGGCACCCAAGAGAATTCCGATGTAAATGAGAGGTTTCCGGCGCCCGATCCGCTCCGTGAGCCAGCCAATCATCGGGCAGAAAATTGCCCACCCCAGGAATATTAGCGATGCAGTCGCACCGGCTTCATCCTTTGGCAGGCCTTGCACCTGAACGAGCCATGGCACAGCCCAGAGTCCGGCAAAGGCGAGCATCGGCGCAGTCAGGGAAAACCCGATTAGCGCGCAACACCAACTGTCCTTACGCGCCAGAACATCGCGCATCGCGCCTTTCGCAGCGCTCTTGGCGGCAGCCTTCTTTTCGGCTGGAATTTCTTCGACAACCAGAAAGATCAGGACTGCCAGAACCGCACCCAGGACACCGATCCCGATCACGGTGTCGCGCCAACCGAACTCTGTCACCACCGGGACCAAAGGCGCTTGGCCAGCGATTGCACCCAGCATCCCCACCGTCTGCAGGATACCGGTCAGTAAACTGAATTGGCGCTGTGGGAACCAGAACGCGGCGATAGACATTGTGCCGACATAAGCAAAGGCGACCGCCGCCCCGATCAGCATCCGTCCGATGGATGCAACCGTCAGTCCATCCGCATAGGCGAACACCATACTGCCGACAAGGCAGAGCGCCATGGCACCGCTTAGCATACGCCGCACGCCGAACCGGTCCATCAGCATGCCGATTGGCATCTGCATGCCCGCATAGGCATAAAAGTAGAAAGCGCTAAGAGCGCCAAGCGCCCCTGCCTGAACCTGGAACGCGCGCATCAGATCGTCGGTCATGACGCTTGGTGCGACGCGCTGAACAAAAGCGTAGCCGAAGCACGCACAGCCCAGCGCAAACGCAAACCAAGCGCGCATGGAAGGGGCCTGAACGGTAGCTTGGGACGCGCTCACTGACCCTTAATCCCGAGGGTCCGCTCGAAAATCATAGTCGCGTTCGATCTTTGCCACGCGCAGTGCATAACTCGCATACCATTTCTCACGACCGAGTTTCCGCGCGCCGGCATGATCCGCCTGCTTCTTCCAGCCCAAGATCGATGCCTCGTCCTTCCAATAGCTGACGGTAATTCCCAAACCGGTCTGCGGATCGCGTGTGCTTTCCACACCCAGATAGCCGGGCATCGTCGCCGCGAGGCGCGCCATCTCGCCTGCCATCTCCGCGTATCCCGGCTCGTCCTCGTCCGTGCGTTTCGCACAGAAGATCACCGCATAGTACGGGACCTCAAAAAGGGGGGCTGGCATGCTTCGTCTCCTCGAAACGTAGTCGGGCTTTGTAGACTCTGCGTATACTGGAACTAGGTTGTACCTGATTTCGGAAACACCACGACACCCTTTCATCTCTCAAGACATCTGTGACACCGAGGAATACCGCCCAATGAACCAACCGGAATACGAGCGCTTTGAGCTTTTCGGCTATTGGTCGGCGATATCCGGGCAAGAGGAGCGGCCATTGAAGAGCCGGTTCGACCCGACNGAGGTACCACAGATCCTTCAAGCTCTATCCCTTGTCGTCTGNGCCGAAGATCTCGCGGATTACCGGATTTCCGTCTGGGGATCGCGCCTAATTGACCTTTTCGGTGAGGAGAGAACGGGAAAAACGTTCGGTGAGCTCCAGTTGATCGAGAATTGGGAAGAGACGTTCGCCGATTACATCCGCATAAAAGAGACGGGGGAACCGATCTTGCTGACGGGCCGCACCGTTTCATCGGACCGGCAACATGTGGAATATGAACGTCTTTCGCTACCGTTATGGGGCAACGAGACGGCCGAGGACGCCCTGACAGTAACTCATGTAATCTCGCAATTTCGGGTTCTGGACCGAAAGAGAGTACCGATCAGCTGATCCCGCCCGATAGGTTTGTGATCAGCCTTTCCATGCANCCNGNCGNNNCGNCGNCGTGCCGCGGAGTTCCATTCTTGGGCCGCCGCCTCAGCGCTGCGCGGCGGATCCGCCGCCACAATATCGTACGCTTCCCTGGCATCCTCATCGAAGGCATAGATCGCAAAAGCCACCGGAGTGCCGCCCTGCGGGAAAGCATAGCCTGCAAGACCGACGCCATAATTCATGGACCCGGTTTTCGCCCAGATGCGAAGCCCGGTTGCTTCCTCACGCAAACGATTGCGTAGACTGCCATCCCAGCCCGCCGGCGTCAGAGCTGCCGCGAACTCCGGATGATCCTGCCAAACAAAGGACAAGAGCCGCGCCATGGCAAAGGCGTTCACCCGCGCCTCAGAGGTCAGGCCCGAGAAATTGGGAAGATCCAGGCCACCAGTGCCGCCATACCGTTGCGTAAGCCAGATCGTTGGATCATTGGCGCCGACCGCTGCGCGCCCAACCAATTCCGCCATGGCGTTGCTGGAGGTCCATAGCATCTCTCGTATGAGACCGGAGACTGGCTCACTTTCGTGCCGTGCGACTTCCACGGGGCAGTCATCCGATGCCGCGCCAACCGACGGCTCTACCCAATGCCCCATGCCGGAGAGAAAATCCGCAAAAAGGCCGACCGCCTGGGCAGTTGGGTCAGGGTGCGCCCACCATTTTGGATTCCCCCTATAGCCTAGGGGCGGCGCACCAGCCGGCAGCGACCAGTCCCTAAAGGCGCGATAGGCACCTTCGGCAACCATCAGATCGGAAAGGCGCGGGTTGTAGGGCGCGTGAGGCGGTTGGATGGGATCGATATGACCTTCGTCGAAGCCAGGATAGTGGTATATCCGCATGCCTCGCTGCACAGCGCCGGAACGGTGCGTTTGCAACGCAAGCGACATCATCCCGTCGACACCCAGCAAAGGATCGCCCCCACCGATCAGAACCAATCCCGCATCAGTCTCGCAGACGCGAGTGGCAAATCGGTGATCTGGCGACAGACGGTCGAATGCCGCCATGGCCGCCAGAAGTTTCGCTGTCGACGCGGGCAGCATTGGCCGCACGGCATCGCGGTGGGCAATAACGCGCCCGTCCGTCAGCGAAATCAGGACAAAGGATACGCCATTGGCATTGCCCCCGATCAAGGCGTCGGGCGTCTCTGAACTGAGGTCCGGCAAGGGATCGTTTAGCGACCCAGCAAGGGACGGGACGATCGCTGTCGATACCGAGACCGTCTCCGGAATTGCTTCAAGTTCCGCAATCTGGGTCGCATCCGTGTTCGCAACTGGCAATGCCTCCCCGAACGCCTCTTCCGCGGGTTCCTCTTCGGTTGCTTCAAGCGTGACCGCCTGGGCGGGTTCTGGTTCGACTGAAGCCGCACCTGCTGCGTTTACTTCAGACGCTACCGGCTCCGCCACGGCGGGTGTTTCCGATGCTGGCGTCTCTACCGAAGGGGCCTCGGTGGGCGCCGCAGACGTGGGCAGGATATCGGATAGACCCTGGCAGCCGGCGAACACCAGCATGAGGGGCAGAAGTAAGAGACGAAGCCGCATGCNCAGCACTCTACAACCGAGCCGCGCGGCGCTGCAATGCACACGCTTGCTTGGNGGGNACCACCGGTCTATTTCTCTGCCCGATATGACAGCTTTGCACTCAACAAATACTCCATCGCACACCGAAACCATCGGCGCGCTGAAGGCAATGCTTGGCCCAAAAGGCTGGATCGATAATCCGGAAGAGTTGGCGCCCTGGCTGGTCGACAGCAGAAATGCCTATCACGGGGCCTGTTTCGGCATGGCACGACCGGAAACAGCCGAGGAAGTCTCCGCGGTTCTGGCGTTCTGCTACGAGCACGATATCGCGGTGGTTCCGCAGGGTGGGAACACAAGCCGCGTCGGCGGTGCGACCCCCGATACCAGCGGCAATCAGATGCTGCTGAACCTGGGACGCATGAACAAGGTTCTGGAAGTCGACCCAGCGGACTACACGATGACGGTCCAGGCCGGTTGTATCCTGAAAGACCTACAGGAAACAGCTGAGAAAGCGGACCGACTCTTTCCCTTGAGCCTCGGCGCGGAAGGGTCCTGCGTTATCGGCGGTAACCTGGCCTCCAACGCAGGCGGCATTAATGTGCTGCGCTATGGTAATGCACGCGATCTGGTCCTTGGCCTTGAGGTTGTTCTGCCGGATGGGCGCATCTGGAATGGTCTGCGCCGCCTTCGCAAAGACAATACCGGCTATGATTTAAAGCAGGTCTTTCTGGGATCAGAAGGAACCCTGGGTGTCATTACCGCCGCCGTGCTGAAGCTTTTCCCGCTACCCAAGGAGCGGGCCGCGGCCTTGGTTGCGATCCGCGACCTTGATACGGCAATCCCGCTGCTGGAGCGCGCCAGAACCGCCAGCGCTGACGCCCTGATGTCCTTCGAACTCATGCCGGGATTTGCACTGGAATGGGCGGAGCGTCATGTCGACGGCGCCAAACAACCCTTCGAGACGGTGCCGGATTGGACGGTCCTGCTTGAGATTGGCGGGACCAATCTGGATGGGACGGCTGCCCGCGCTCTGGAAGGGTTCCTGGAAACTGCATTCGAAGACGGTATGATCCTTGATGCGATCCTGCCGCAATCCGAAGAACAGCGCCGCGAGATTTGGTTCTTAAGGGAGGCGATCGTCGACGCGCAGTTCCGTGAGGGCGCGCAAGTAAAGCACGACGTTTCAGTCCCGGTGAGCCGTGTCCCGGACTTTATCCGTCAAGCGAATGCCGCCGCCCGTGAAGTCCTGCCCGACATTCGCCCATACCCGTTTGGGCATGTCGGCGATGGCAACATCCATTACAACCTTTCGACCCCTGTCGGAATGGACAGAGATGAGTTCCTCGGTCACTCAAATGACCTTCAGCGTCGCGTGCACGATGTGGCACTTTCTCTGGATGGCTCAATCTCTGCCGAACATGGCATTGGCCAATCGAAACGAGATGAGATGTTGCGCTGTAAGTCTGCGGTTGAACTTGATAGCATGCGCGCGCTCAAAGACTTATTCGACCCAAAAGGCCTTATGAATCCGGGCAAGTTGATACCGCCCGCTTAGTTGAAAAATACGAACGATATCGAAGAAAGAGATTGCGATGATCCCTTACACCGCCCCGGTCCGAGACATGCAATTCACGCTCAAGAATATGGGCCTTCTGGATCAGATCATGCAGCTTCCAGGCTGCGATGAGGTCACACCTGATCTGGTCGACGCGATCTTGGAAGAAGCCGGCAAATTCGCATCCGAACAACTGGCGCCGATCAACTATTCCGGCGACAAGCAGGGCGCGATGATCGAAAACGGCGTCGTGCGGGTACCGGATGGATTTGCAGAGGCTTATCACGCATTCGTCGAAGGCGGCTGGAATGCCGTTCCATTCGAGTCGGATCATGGCGGGCAGGAACTCCCCTGGACGGTCGCGACAGCGGTCGCAGAGATGTGGCAATCGGCAAACCTCGCCTGGGCGTTGTGTCCGCTTTTGAACCAGGGTGCGGTCGAGGCGCTGCAGGCCCACGGCTCCCCGGAACAGCAGGCGACATATCTGCCAAAAATGGTATCCGGCGAATGGTCCGGCACGATGAACCTGACGGAACCGCATGCCGGATCGGACCTGTCGCTGGTAAAAACCAAGGCGGAGCGCGCCGACGGACACTATCGCATCCGCGGGACGAAGATTTTCATCACCTATGGTGAGCATGAGATGACGGAGAACATCGTCCATCTTGTCCTCGCGCGGTGCGAAGGCGCCCCGGAAGGTACGCGCGGCATCTCACTCTTTATCGTGCCAAAATATATTCTGAAGGAAGACGGCACGCCTGGAGAACGGAACGACCTGCGCTGCGTCTCCATCGAACACAAGCTTGGCATCATGGGGTCCCCGACGTGCGTGATGTCCTATGGCGACAATGACGGTGCCGTTGGCTATCTGGTCGGTGAGGAAAACCGCGGCTTGGAATACATGTTCACGATGATGAACAACGCGCGCCTGGCGGTCGGACTGCAGGGCCTTAGCATTATCGAGCGGTCTTATCAGCAGGCCGCCTCTTTCGCGAAGGATCGCAAGCAGGGCCGCGCCGGTGAAAAGAAGCTCGCCCCCATCGTCGACCACGCAGATGTCCGCCGCATGCTGATGACGATGCGAAGCCATGCGGAAGCCATGCGCGGTCTGGTGCTGGAAGCGATGGTCGCGCTGGACCAGCAGAAACGCCACCCGGATCAGGCATGGCGTGAATGGGCCGACCGCCGTGTTGGGTTCCTGACGCCGATCATCAAGGGCTGGTTTACGGAAGCCTCCGTCGAACTGTCGTCGCTTGGCGTGCAAGTCCATGGCGGCATGGGCTTCGTCGAAGAGACAGGCGCCGCACAGCACTTTCGCGACAGCCGCATTCTGCCAATCTACGAGGGGACGACCGGCATCCAAGCCATGGATCTGGTCGGACGTAAACTGGTGCGCGATGGCGGCCAGGGCGCCCGGGAGATGATCGACGAACTTCATGTCCAGATCGCGGCACTCAATGAGGTAGAAGGCGATGACATCGCGGCAATAAGACGGCGGCTTGCTAAGGCAGTCGATGTCGTCGAAGACGCGACGGATTGGCTGCTGACCCACAGCAAGGATGATCCGGATGTCTCCGGCGGCACGGCCGCGTATTTCCTGAAAGCGTGGGGGATCACGCTGGGTGGCGCCAATCTTGCCAAGGCCGCACGCCAAGCGCAGCAGATCCTGGAGACCGATCCCAGCGCCGATGCGCAGTTCATGAAGGCCAAGATCGCGACGGCGCGGTTCTTTGCCGACAATGTCATGACCCAAGTACCCGGTCTTGCGAAATCCATGGAACACGGCTGGGAAAGCCTGCGCGCAATTCCCGACGATATGTTGTAATCCCATGGCCGTTCGCAAACATCAGATCGAAATTCCGAAGCTGCCAGAGGCTATTCTCGAAGGCTTTGCGAATATCCCCGCCGCTGTCGCCAGCGATGCGCAGGATCGTGGCTGGGCGATGCAGGCGAAAATCTCGCCCCTGGACCCAAAGATGCGGATCGTGGCGCAGGCCCGAACCGTCGACTGCATGGCCGCCGACAACAGTGCGCTGCATGCCGCGATCGCCCTGGCGGAGCCGGGTCAGGTCATCGTGTGCGATGCCAAGGCCTACGAAGACAATGCTCTGTTCGGCGGTTTGCTGGCCAAATCGTCCACGGAGCGTCAGCTCGCCGGATTGGTGATCGACGGCGCGGTGCGCGACTGCGACGAGATCGCGGAACTGGGGTATCCCTGCTTTGCGCGCGCCATCACACCGCGCGGTCCGCATAAGGGCTTCGGCGGGGTGATCGACGGCCCGATCGCCTGCGGTGGACTGCCTGTGCATCCGGGCGATCTGATCGTCGCCGATTGCGACGGTGTAACGGTCGTTCCGTTTGACCGCGCAGAGAAGGTTTTGGAAGCCGCGAACGCGATCCTCGCCAAGGAAGAACGCGCCCTGGAAACGGTCGCCAATGGTGGTACTTTGGCGGAAGTCTACGGCATACCCGAGGTGGAGCCGTTTTAACTCGGTTTTCCAGCGGAAATAAGGCGCTTCCGCTTTGCATTTGCGTCGGAGTCGGGCTAGTTAGTCGGCGCGCTGCACCGCCCTCTTCCGCGAGGATTCGATGTCCATTCCGAACACTACCATTACGCCTGAATTAGTTGCCGAACACGGCCTGACCGAAGACGAGTATAAGACCGTCTTGGAGATCATGGGACGGGAGCCGAGTATCACAGAGCTTGGCATTTTTTCCGTCATGTGGTCGGAGCATTGCTCTTACAAGTCATCCCGCTTTTGGCTAAAGACTCTGCCCACCGAAGGGCCGCAGGTCATCCAAGGGCCGGGTGAGAACGCGGGCGTAATCGACATTGGCGATGGCGACGCCGCCGTCTTCAAGATTGAAAGCCATAACCACCCGAGCTTCATCGAACCCTATCAGGGCGCGGCAACTGGCGTCGGCGGCATCATGCGCGATGTGTTCACCATGGGTGCGCGGCCCATCGCGAACTTGAATGCATTGCGGTTTGGCGAGCCGAGCCATCCGAAGACACGCCACCTGGTCTCCGGCGTCGTCGCCGGCATCGGCGGC
>JGI12316J14372_10003164_pt1 | contig 16080 bp, 13 predicted proteins | sample MarCyaLeptolynsp_FD_14372 | JGI IMG/M metagenome (IMG submission 14372) | reverse complement strand
GCTATGATCCGGGCGACGTGATGACGGCGGCTTGCGCCGCAGCCTATCACTTGCCTCAAGTTACTGCCTTACGCGGGGCCGGGGCGGACCTGGTGACCGGGATCACGATGACTAATACGCCTGAAGCCATCGGGTTGGTTCAAGCTGCTGAGGCCGCTTCGGTTCCGGTGGTTATCTCGTTCACCGTCGAAACGGACGGCCGGCTGCCGACTGGGCAGGCTTTGGACTCGGCAATCGCTGAGGTCGATGCTGCCACTGATTCTGGACCTGCCTGGTACATGATCAATTGCGCGCACCCGACTCATTTCCGCCAGCGGATTGAACCGGCTCACGCCTGGACGCAGCGCATTGGCGGTGTCCGCGCCAATGCCTCTTGCAAGAGCCACGCAGAACTGGATGAGGCAACTGAACTCGATCGCGGCGATCCGCTCGATTTGGCTGCGAGGTACGGGGATCTCTGCGATACCTTCCCCGGAATTCGTGTCCTGGGCGGCTGCTGCGGCACGGACCACCAGCATATTGGTGAGATTGCCAAGACGGTTGCGACGGTCTGATCCAAATGACTGACCCGCAGCGGTGGTACGCTGCGGGTCTTCCCTTGCCTTGAGGAGGTCCATGAGCGGACGCTGCTCGGCGCTCGTTTTTCTATTGTAATGGCATGTTAAATGTCATTAAGTGGATGTGTGCTGCAAGAGTGACATCTGAGAATGAGCCTGAGATCTGTAATCCAGAACAAAGTCACAAAGCGACTGTTCGGCTTGAAACGCCGCGATGCGAAACGCCGAAAAGCTGAACGTCGCCGCCGGGCCCAGAACGCACCCCACGTGGTCGAGTACTTTCATGAGGTGAGCGATCCCTATTCGCACTTGATGGTGCAGGTGTTGCCGGAATTCTGTCGCCGCTTCGATGTCGAGCTCAAGATCAATCTCGTGCCGCCGCCTCCAGATTGGGCGGCGCCTGAGCGCGCCAAGCTTGAAACCTATGCGCGACTGGATGCGGCGCGGTTGGCCGCGCGCGCCGGACTGGCCTTTGACGATCCCGGAGAACAACCATCAACCGCCAATTTGCTGGCTGCAAATCGAGTTTTCGCTTCGGCGATCGAAACACAGACATTTCTGCAACGGGCCGCCGAAATTGGTGAACGGCTCTGGGCCGGGCAGAGCGTGGATTCGCCAGCTGAGGGGGGCGAAACTCTCGACCAATCATTGGTCTCAAATTCGGACCGCCGCGATGATATGGGACATTATCTCGGGGCGACGCTCTTCTATGGCGGCGAGTGGTATTGGGGCGTGGATCGCCTGCATTATCTGGAAGCGCGCCTGAGGGATCTCGGAGCGGCAAACGAAGCGGTCTCTTCGCCGATTTTCGCGCCGCCGAAAGTACTGGAAAAACCACCTAAATCGACATCGTCCGTGCGTCCGGTGCTACATTGGTATTTGTCGTTCCGCAGTCCGTATACCGGCATCGTGGCCGATCGCATCAAAGCGCTGGCAGACGCGTATGGCGCAGAACTGGAGCTGCGATACGTGTTGCCTATGGCCATGCGCGGGATGGAGATCCGACGCGCCAAAGGCTTTTACATCATGGGAGACGTGGTGCGCGAAGCTGATCGCATGGGCATTCCGTTCGGTAACATTTTTGACCCGATTGGAAAGCCGGTCGAGCGCGGTTATGCGATTCTGCACCGGGCGATTGAGCTCGGCCGCGGGTTTGAATTTGCGCGCTCGTTCTTGTCTGGCGTCTGGGCGGACGGGCTGGATGCCGGAAGTGATCGCGGGCTCAAGATAATTGTTGAACGTGCCGGCTTGTCCTGGGCAGAGATGAAGCCGCTGCTTGGCGGCGATCATTGGCGCGCGGATGAAAACATCAATCAAACCGAGATGCTCAGCCATGATATCTGGGGCGTGCCCAGTTTTCGGATTGGCGAGCTCGCGGTCTGGGGCCAGGACCGGCTATGGGTGGTTGAAGACGCATTGAAAGCCGCGACGAAAAGCGACGAGACGAACCTGGGAGGGGTTTGAAATGGAAGTTGTAAATGAGGTGTTGCCGTCTGATCCGGCGCAAATGCAGGGCATGATGGAGGAGGGACCCGAAGGCCCCATCTTCATGGTCAATCTGCTAAAGTTCAAGGATAAGGCCGAATATGAAGACGGTCGCGAAACCGATCTGACGGGACGCCAGGCTTATCAGTTATATGGCGCTGCGGTCGCTGGCATCCTGCCGGATTATGGAGGGCGCGTGTTCTATATCTCGGACGTGACCTTCCTCTCCCTCGGCCAGGTGGAAGAGCTTTGGGACGAAGTTGCGATCGCGGCCTATCCGGATCGTGCCGCTTTGCGGCGTATGTCCTCGTCTGAAGAATGGCGCGCCGCGGCCGTGCATCGTGCCGCTGGTCTTGCGGGTCAGCTGAACATCGAGACTGTGATGCCAAAGGCGGCGCACGGACTACCCTGGATCGAACTGTTCATGAAGGAGATGGCGACATGATCTGGCTTAAGCGCGCGCTGATGGTTCTTGTTGGACTCGCTGTGATTGCGATCCTCGGATTCAATCTGTTCAAAAAGCAAATCGCCGAACGCGCCTTTCACGCCGCGGTCGATCGCAATGCCGGTGTCGACCCCAGCGCTGCGTTACCGGATGGCCTTCATGTCTATCTCTGCGGGACCGGGTCGCCAATGCCGGATGCGACACGTGCAGGGCCCTGCATCGGCGTGCTGGCTGGCGACAAGGCATTTGTGTTTGATGTCGGATCCGGCGGCACGCGCAATCTTGGCTCGATGGGCTTTCCGCTCGTACGTCTCGATACCGTCTATCTGACCCACCTGCACTCAGATCATTTTGACGGTTTGGGAGAGCTTCTGGTCTTGTCCTGGGTGGGGGGCGGTCGTTCGGAACCGACCCCGGTCAGAGGACCCAGAGGGACCGTCGAAGTCGTCTCCGGATTCAATGCCGCTTACCGTCTCGACAGCACCTACCGGACCGCTCATCACGGTCCCGAAATTGCCAATCCGAATGGATTTGGCGGGGCGCCGGATGAAATCATTATTCCAGCCGGCCCGGGTGGGCAGCTCATCGTGTATGAGGACAGCGATTTGAAGATCACGGCCATTCGCGTTGACCATACGCCGGTGGAACCCGCGTTCGGGTATCGCATCGACTACAAGGACCGCTCCGTCTCGATTAGCGGCGACACAGTCTATCAGGCGCGTTTTGCTGCTGCTTCTCAAGGCGTCGATCTGATGCTGCATGAAGCGCTGAACAAAGAGATGGTGCAATTCATCGGACACACCTTGGGTGAGCGCGGATTGAGCAATCAGGCGACCATTTTCGAGGATATTCTCGATTATCACACCGATCCGGAAGAGGCTGCGCAAGTCGCGCAGGAAGCAGGTGCGGGTCAATTGGTGTTTTATCACGTCGTGCCGCAATTGCCGGTGAAGATGCTGGAATCGGTCTTCCTGGGTAAGTCGAAGTCGATCTTTGATGGCAAGATCACGGTTGGGGAAGATGGGATGATTTTCACCCTGCCGGCTGGCTCCGACAAGGTCATCAAATCCAACTCTTGAGCGCTTGAAACACCCGCCGGATCAGCTCGCCTGGCGGCGGGTGTGCAGCCAGTTCATGCCGCGCAGGCCGAGCCACCCGACCAGGATCAGCAGAAGTGCCAGCGTAAAGCGCACATGCATGAAGGTGATGACCGGGCGGGTGATGAACACTTCAGTGTGATCCAGCGCGCCGAATTTATACACCTCGCCATCCTTCATGCTGGGTTCAAGCGCCATTTCGATCATATCCCTCAATGAGCGATAGCGAACCACAGCGACGCGATCGACATCCTTGCCATACTGGCCGAGCATCAGCCCCACGCGCTCGGAAACAAAGACGGGATGGCTGGCGCGCTTGAACAAGAGCGGCAGCACGATCGCGCCATACGCGCGATCAGATTGCTCGGCTTCCGGACCTTGTTTCAGGTTTTCGAGATTGACGGCGTAGAACTCCTTGCCGTCATCGTTCGGGATCATCGCTTCGATATTCGTGAGAAAGTCGCGTTCGCTGGAGTCGCCATAAACTTGGCGAATCTGTTGCAGGAGTGATTGGCCTTCGGACTCGCTGATGGGTTTTCCGGCACCGCCATACCAGGCGCTGAACCCAATGAACAAGAGCGCTAGGAACACGACCCAGGCGATCTTCAGTCTTGTCAGAGTCATGATCGGTTGCCTCTCTTGGTTCAGTCCGCGTCGACGTCTGCAATCAGCCCGACCAGGATCAACCGGATCGATTTCGTGGCGCTGTCCACGGACCGATTTTGATCCCGCCGCAATTGCCTCCAGGTGGAAAAGTCGAGCACGGCCTCGATCGCGCCAAACAGCTCCCTGTCGGAGATCACGTCTTTTGGCAGGAGTGACTTAAGAGACGAGCGCGCAAGTTTGATGTCGCGCTCATATTGCTCGCTCAGGAACTTGGACTGAAAGCGCCTTTGCGCCATACATTCCCGCATCGGGAAAACCATTTCATAGACTTCGGCGCGGCGATCCACGCATTCCATCAATCGATCTCGCCAGGTGGTCGCCTCATAAGGCGCCATGATTTTCGGCAGGATTGCCTCCGTCAGTTCGGCGGTCATTTCATCGTAAATGCTGTCCATGTCTTCGAAGTGTCGAAACACGGTCCGCAACCCGACCTTGGCCCGCTTGGCGACGTCGGCAGCGCTGGGCGACATATGGCCTTCGGAGATCAGATCGAACATGGCTTCGATGATCCTGCGGCGGCTGCGGTCGCTACGTTGGCGGCGGCCATCATCGCTGCCCGCTTCCAGCGCCGGCCAAGGGTTTTTCTTTTTGGTCGCTGTGCTCACAAAGGTCCCCATTGGTTTTGGATTTCGGAGTGACAGTATACGGTCACAGGCGAAGATTGAAACAAAGGCCAGCCGCTCATCAATTCTGCCATATGATATACTCGTCGCCCGTTTCAGTGCCCTCTAACGGGGTCTTGTCGATCCCGATTGGGCTGGCAATCTTGTGCTCATAAAGCGGCCCGACAGAGTCCGCGTGATGCGCCTCCAGCAAGGCTGTCAGGGCCTCAACCTTTTCCGGACGGGTGGAGGCGAGATTGATCTGCTCGGTCGGATCGCTCGCCAGATCAAACAGCCAGGTTTTGTTCTGCACCCCATCGACCTGAAGCTTCCAATCTCCGGCCCGGACCACGCGGTATGAACCTGAAGACCAGAAGATTGCATCGTTCGGACGTGTGATCGCACCTTCGCCTGTGGCGGCGGGCAGGATGTTCTGGCCGTCAATGATGCGATCGGATGGAAGTTCCGCGCCGGCTGCAGCCGCCAGAGTGGGAAGCAGGTCGATATGGGCGACCGGCGTGTCGATCACCGTGCCCGGGGCGATACGACTCGGCCATTTCACGAACATCGGCACGCGTATGCCGCCTTCGAACAAAGTAATCTTCCATCCGCGATACGGTGCATTGACGTCTGGCAGGCCGATGTAGCCCGCGCCGCCATTGTCGCTGCTGAGGACAATGATCGTATTCTCAGCAAGGCCTTCCGCTTCAAGCTTGTCGATTACCCGTCCGACGCTGCGATCGACGGCATGAATCATCGCGGCATAGACGCGAAGACGATGCGGTTCAATGTCGCCGACGGCGTCAAAGTCAGCTTGTGTGGCCTGTAAGGGTGTGTGCGGTGCCCAATGGGCCAGATACAAGAAGAAGGGCCGATTCTTGTTCGCCTCGATGACTTTCAGACTCTCATCGGTCCACCAGTCGGTGAGATAGCCGCCCGGTTCAAACGCTTGGCCGCCATTGAACGAAGCCGCGTAGGAGAGGGCTGCCCAGAGGAATTTGTCGATCGGATCGAAATCGAGCTTTGCATTGATCACACCGGGATCGTCCTCGGCCAGGTACAGGCCGCTTTCCATGAGCAGGCTTTCGTCGAAGCCCTGCGCATTTGGCAGAAAGTCGGCACGGCGGCCAAGGTGCCACTTGCCGATATGGACGGTGTGATAGTCCTGTTCCTGCAACAATTCGGCGATTGTGATTTCGGATCCCGGAAGCCCCTGATCCTGAAACGGTAAGGCGCCTTCGCTGACATCACGGTTTGGTTCGATATCCGGAAGCGCGCCGCGATCCATACTGTTCGCGATGGTTGAGATGACTTGGCTCATGCCGTCGGGTGTGGGCGTGAACTCAAATCCGGTGCGGGTTGGATAGCGTCCCGTCATCAGCATCGCCCGGGATGGCGCGCAGGTGCCGGTACCCGAATAAGCCTGCGTGTAAATAGCGCCTTCAGACGCCAGTCGATCGATGTTCGGCGTGGGCACCAGGCCGTCTGCGACGCCACCGCCAAAGGCTGAGAGGTCATTGTACCCGAAATCATCGAGCAGAATGAACACGATGTTGGGGGAACGCTCGGACGCGGGGATGAGCGCTTCCGCCGGCCCTTGCTCCCACACGACCGGCTGGTGGGCCGCGACTTCCATGCGATTAGCCTTGGCGCGGCTTAGTACCAGCTGAGTGAGCAGAGTCGAGCGATTGAACCAAGCCAGAATGCCGGCGGCGAGTACGGCGATCAGTATCCCAACGATCAGTTTCTTCCACATGCGCAGGGCCTCTATTCAAACAATTGTTCGCAACCCGAACCGGTCAGCATCGCGTCCACCGCGCCGCGTTCATTGTCCGACATCGCGGCATGATCCTCGCGGAGCCATTGCAGGCATTTTGCCTGATACTTGAACGTGGGTTGCGTCCAGGGGCGGCCATCAATCTCGGTCTCGAATGCAGCCTCACCGCTCATCACCGCTTTCGCGTTTGCGACCATGGCAGGCGCATAAGTGCGTCCAATTTCGGCAATCAATGGCGCCAGCGCTTCGCTGGCCTCTTCGGCGGAGAACCAGTCAGCATCATCGGGTTCCAACCCTGACAGATCTTCCATCAGGTCGACCCAGGCGCGAACCCGTTGAGAAACACGGCTGGTGATTTTTGCAGAGGTTGGCTCAACCACTGTCAGCTGAGTCAGTTGGCCGAACAGAGCAAAGTCAGCCGAAGACGGACGTGCGCCCAGCACGAACCCTTTACGTGAAATCAGTTGGTCGAGGATTTCGATCAGCCTGGTGTATGAGCTTTCAATGGTCTCGGCAGTGACCTCATTTGAGCCAACCACATAAAGACGATCAATCTGACGCTTGGCAAAGTCGGCTGCAAACTTGTCCGCCATATCTTTCGGCGCTGTGTTCATGCCCCAATAGACAAGCAGCGGCGCAGCATTCTTCCAGTCTGCTTCATGCGCCCACCGAAAATGGAACATCGCCTTGGTCAGCCATTCATCAGCATAATCCTCGATCAATTCGTTGAGAAACCGAAGCACGGGGTCAGTCGGGATGACAGAGCGACCATCATGTTCTTTTTCAAGGCGCCGGATGATCGGCGTGGAATCTGTCACTGGAACGAGCGCGCCATTGTCGCCGTCCGGGAAGAAGAAAGTGGGGAGCAGTCGAACTTTCGGCTCAGGATAGCCTTCTGGGATGTTGCCGTTTCCCCAATAGATGGAATAGGGCAGGCGCCGAAATCTGAGCACGCTCAACATCTTGCGGGTGTAAGGCGATCCCGGAGCGCCAGTCAGCTCCAGCCGTGCGGTTTTGGTCATCAGTTTCCTCCTGATGGAAACTGTACTATTGGCAATTCGAATGTCAATAAAATGATCTGGCGGGTTGGTCGCGGTCAGGTCAACAGAAGCTTGCGCGCCAGGTAGGCGGCGACGCGGGCTGTGACATTGTCCTGATCAAGACGCGGACAGACCTCGACAATATCTGCGAGCGGCACCGTGCCTGGGAATTGCCTCGCACGTTCGAGAATGAAGTCGACCAGATTCTCGATGACGGAAAGCGGTACACCGCGCGCGGCGGGGGCGCTTACGCCTGGCGCCACGAAGTGCGGTAGAACGTCGATATCGATGNTGAGATAGACCAGGTCATTGCGCTTGAAGACTGCGTCGATCTCGCTCAGCGCGCGCGTCATGTCCGTTGCCAGTTCGTGATCAAACACCGTGCTGACGCCCCAGTCCGCGGCGCGCTTGATCAAGGCTTGTGTATTGGCCTCTTCCGCCAGGCCGAGACATAGATAATCGAAGCGGTCCGGATCAAGATTGCGAATCTGGAAGAAGGGCGTGCCAGAGCTTGCACCAACCTCGCCAAGTGCTCTCAGGTCCAGATGGGCATCAAGATTGATGATCCCGATCCGGCGCTCAGGCCAGGCTTGCCTTAGCCCGCAATAACTCGCGAAAGCAGTCTCGTGTCCGCCGCCGAGCACGACGAGGCGCTCGACTTGATGAAAGGCTTGAGCGATGTGTTCGGAGAGCATGGTCTGTCCAGCTTCGAGATCATTCCCTTCGACGGCAATCGTGCCGAGATCGCTGAACGGCCCGGCGTGTTCAGGAGCTGACAGGTTTGCCATCGCGGCGCGAATGGCTTGCGGTGCCTGCTTTGCGCCGACGCGACCTTTGTTGCGAGCGACCCCGGCCTCGCAAGCGAAGCCAATGAGCCCGTGCGTTGCGTCGGCCCGCTCCAGCTGATGCAGGCGGATTGCGTCTGGCCCGTCCTCAGGATCTACACGTCCCGTCCATGGCGCAGGAGCGGCGAACGTTGCGGCCATGACTCACAAAATTCCCGGCAGGTTCAGCTCATGCTCGCGGGCGCAATCCACGGCGATGTCATAACCGGCATCGGCGTGACGCATCACGCCTGTCGCCGGATCATTCCACAGGACCCGTGCGATCCGACGATCGGCCTCTTCAGTGCCATCGCAGCAAATGACCATGCCGGAATGTTGCGAGAAGCCCATGCCAACCCCGCCGCCATGGTGCAGGCTGACCCAGGTGGCGCCGCTGGCGGTGTTCAATAGAGCATTGAGCAGCGGCCAGTCCGACACCGCATCCGAGCCATCTCTCATTGATTCTGTTTCGCGATTGGGAGACGCCACAGAGCCGCTGTCCAGATGGTCCCGGCCAATCACGACAGGCGCCGAGAGTTCCCCCGTGCGCACCATCTCGTTAAAGGCAAGGCCCAGCTTGTCCCGCAGGCTGAGGCCGACCCAGCAGATCCTGGCAGGCAGCCCCTGGAAACTGATCCGCTCGCGGGCCATGTCCAGCCATTTGTGCAAGTGCGGATCGTCAGGAATGAGTTCCTTCACCTTCGCGTCGGTCTTGTAGATGTCTTCCGGATCGCCCGACAGCGCGCACCAGCGAAATGGTCCAACGCCTCTGCAGAACAACGGACGGATATAGGCCGGGACAAAGCCTGGAAACGCGAACGCGTCCTGCAGGCCCTCATCCTTCGCCACCTGGCGGATATTGTTGCCATAATCCAGCGTCGGCACGCCATCGTTCCAGAATTTGACCATCGCATCGACCTGGACCTTGATCGAAGCGCGGGCGGCTTTTTCAACCTCTTTGGGGGCGCTTTGAATCTTCTCGCGCCACTCCGCCACGCTCCAGCCCTGAGGCAGGTAACCATTGATCGGATCGTGCGCAGATGTCTGATCTGTGACCATGTCCGGGCGCACGCCGCGGGCGTGAATCTCAGGGAAGATGTCCGCGGCATTACCGATCAGGCCGACCGACTTGGCTTCGCCATTCGAGGTCCAGCGCGCGATCATCTCCAGCGCCTCATCCAGCGAGTGGGTTTTCTCGTCCAGATACTTGGTCCGCAGCCTGAAGTCTGCACGGGTTTCATCGCACTCCACTGCGAGGCAACAGGCACCGGCCATCACTGCGGCCAGGGGCTGCGCGCCGCCCATGCCGCCGAGGCCACCCGTCAAGATCCAGCGACCGGTCAGATCGCCGTCATAGTGTTGGCGCCCCGCCTCGACGAAGGTTTCATAGGTGCCCTGAACGATTCCTTGCGTGCCGATATAGATCCACGACCCGGCCGTCATCTGGCCGTACATGGCGAGGCCTTTCTGATCGAGTTCGTTGAAATGATCCCAATTGGCCCAGTGCGGCACCAGGTTGGAGTTCGCAATCAAGACGCGCGGCGCGTCGGCATGTGTGCGGAAAACACCCACTGGTTTGCCGGATTGCACGAGCAGTGTTTCGTCGTCCTCGAGCGTTTTCAGCGACGCGACGATCTGATCGAATGCGCTCCAATTGCGCGCCGCACGACCGATACCACCATAGACGACGAGCTCACTCGGATTTTCGGCGACGTCTGGATGCAGATTGTTCATCAACATGCGCAGAGGCGCTTCGGTAGACCAGCTCTTGGCGTTTAGGTCCGGCCCGGTTGGCGGACGGATCTCGCGGTCGTTTCTCAGCCGGTTATTCATGACACGGGCACCTCACCTATTGGTATTTCTGGGACAGTCTCTTCGATCAGTTCGCCGCTGCGGATCAAACCTGCGGCCACGGCCAGGTCCGGCGCCAGGTAACGATCTCGTTCAAGCGGTGATACGCTCCGCTCGACCTTGGCCATGACGCGCCGCAAGGCCGGGCTCGTCTTCAGTGGCGCTCGGAATCGAATGCCTTCGAGGCCGCATAACAATTCGATGCCGAGGATCTGAAACAGATTCTCTGCCATCGGGGTCAGGCGTCGGGCCCCGTGCGCGGCCATGCTGACATGATCTTCCTGATTGGCGGATGTCGGAGTCGAATCCGTCGAGCACGGATTGGCGAGATGCTTGTTCTCGCTCATCAGCGCAGCGCTGGTCACTTCAGCGATCATCAGCCCCGAATTGAGCCCTGGATCTTGAGCCAGGAAAGCCGGCAAGTCGAAGCTCAGTGACGGGTCCACCAGCAAGGCGATGCGGCGCTGGGAAATCGCCCCGATTTCGGCCAGTGCGAGCGCAATCATGTCCGCAGCAAAGGCGACAGGCTCTGCATGGAAATTGCCGCCGGAAACAATACGGTCCGCCTCGGTCAGCACGAGCGGATTGTCGGTCGCGGCATTGGCTTCGCGGATCAGACTGGTGGCCGCGAAGCCGAGCATGTCCATCGCGGCGCCGACCACTTGAGGGTGACAGCGAATGCAATAGGGGTCCTGGACCCGCGTGTCGTCTTCGCGATGCGACTCGCGGATCTCGCTACCCTCGAGCATCTCCCGCATGGCCGCCGCCGCAGCAATTTGCCCGGGATGGCCGCGCAATGTGTGGATCTCTGCCAGAAGCGGAGAGGTTGAGGCCATCGCTGCATCGATCGAGAGCGTGCACGTCAGCAACGAACTGCGAGCCGCCCGATTGGCCTGGAACAAGCCTGCCAATGCGTGCGCGGTCGAGAATTGCGTGCCATTGATCAAGGCGAGCCCTTCTTTCGGGCCCAGCGTGATCGCGGTGAGTCCCGCTGCCGCGAGTGCTTGCGCGCCGGACTGTCGCTTGCCCTGATAGATTGCTTCGCCTTCACCGATCATCACGGCGGCCATATGCGCGAGCGGAGCGAGATCACCGGACGCACCGACCGATCCTTGAGCCGGGACGACCGGGACCACACCGGCGGCGATCATGCGTTCAAGCAGGTCCACCAGTTCCGGGCGAACACCGGATGCGCCGCGCCCGAGTGAAATCAGCTTCAGCGCCATCATCAGCCTGACAATCGGCGCGGGACTGTCCGCGCCAACCCCGCAGCAATGCGACAGGATGAGATTGCGCTGCAGCGTCTGTGTGTCTTCTGGCGGGATCTGCACCGAGGCGAGTTTTCCAAACCCGGTATTGACGCCATAAACCGGCTGCGTGCCATTGGCGGCGGCCAGGATCTTCTCAGCGGCCACGGCGATCGCGGGGCGCGTGGCCGGGTCGAGGCGGACGGGCGTTCCGGATCTCCAGATTTGCTCCAATTGGCTCAGAGTGACGGCACCGGGCGTAAGGGTCAGCATGGAATTCCCCCGAAAATTCGCATGAAGTTTGGCGCGTCGCCAATCCGATAGGTGAGCTCTGCTGGATCGGTCACGTCCCAAACGGCCAGATCCGCAGCGCAGCCTTCTTCGATGCGGCCACGTTTAGGTTCACCGAGTGCTTTAGCGGCGTTCACCGTCACGCCGCGCAGCGCTTCCGACGGCGTCATCTCAAACAGGGTCGCCGCCATGTTCATCGCCAATAGTAGCGAAGTCATTGGCGACGAGCCTGGATTGCAATCCGACGCGACAGCCATAGGCACACCAGCCTCACGCAAAAGATCGATCGGCGGCTTTCGGGTTTCGCGCAGGAAGTAGAATGCGCCGGGCAAGATCACAGCGATGGTTCCTGATCGTTGCATGGCGGCAATATCCGTCGCGGTCGCATATTCCAGGTGATCGGCGGACAGGGCGCCATAGCGGGCGGCCAGGGCGCTTCCGCCGAGCGCGCTCAACTGTTCCGCATGCAGCTTGACTGGCAGCTCAAGTTCCTGAGCGACCTTGAACACACGCTCGATCTGCGCGGGCGAGAAGGCGATCGACTCGCAAAACCCGTCGACCGCATCGATCAGGCCTTCGTCCGCGAGCGCGCGCATGGCGGGCAGGCAGATCTCGTCCAGATAGGTGTCCGCGTCGAGGTCTGTGGGAACAGCATGAGCACCGAGAAATGTCGTACGCACCCGTACGCGACGCGCTTGCTCCAGCTTGCGCGCCGTCTGAAGCATCTTGCGTTCTGTCTGCAGATCGAGGCCGTAGCCCGACTTCACTTCTATCGTGGTGACGCCTTCGGCGAGGAAATCATCGAGGCGGGTCAGAGCGCTGCTGAGCAGTTGATCTTCGCTGGCCGCGCGTGTTGCCTGTACGGTTGAAAAGATACCGCCGCCCGCCCGCGCGATTTGTTCATAGGTGGCGCCTTCCAATCTCATCTCGAACTCGCGGGCGCGTGACCCGGCATGAACGAGATGGGTGTGGCAGTCGATCAGCCCGGGCGTGACAAGTCGTCGTTCGAGATCGATTATGTCAGCATCGGATGTCTCAAATTGCGTCTCGCCAGAATCACCTACCGAGATGATGGCGCCATCGCGAATGACAATGTCGCCGTCTTCGATCAGCCCATATCCGTCCGCTCCGGTCATCGTCGCGAGGCGACCATGCCGCAAGATGCGAACAGGATTGCTTGTTGAGTTCATTAAATATGTATAGACATATTAGGGGTAGATGTTCAAGCTCATCAAAAGGCGATGACCGTGCACAAATACGAGAAAATACGCTTGGAGCTGACGCGGCGGATCAACAGCCAGGCTTGGCCGGTCGGGACATCGATCCCGCATGAGGATGAGCTGGCCGCCGAATTCAATGTCGCGCGAGGGACCATTCGGCAGGCATTATCCAGCCTCGTGGAGGCGGGCTTTCTGGAAAAGAAGCGCCGCGCCGGCACCCGTGTCGCTTATCCCAGAGATCATGCGTCAACGCTTCGCATCCCTCTGGTCCGTGAGCAAGTCGAGCAGGGTGGTCACAGCTATGGCTATCAGCTGATCAAGGATGAAGCCGGCGATGAGGTCCGGCGCGTGCTCTGTCTTCACCTGAGGGATGGCGCGCCCTACCAGCTGGAAGATCGCGAGATGAGTTTGTCCGGCATTCCCGGTGCTGCCACGGCGGACCTGAGCCGTATCAGCCCGAATGAGTGGTTGCTGTTGCAGCAGCCATACTCACGGGTTCACACCGAACTGCGGTCATCGGCCCCCAATCGCCACGATTCCAAATATCTCGACCTCGCCCGCGCGGAACCGGTTTTTCTGGTGCTCAGAGAAACCTATCTGGACGATGTCTGGCTGACCCGGGTGCGCCTGTCACACCCGGCCAGTACCTATGCGATCCAAATGGACAGCGCTTTCGACTAGGGCGCGGTCAGTTCGAGTCGACTTTGACAAAGCTCATGGCGAACGCCGCGAGGCAGAAGCTCGCCGCGCCGAACAAGACTGCGAGGAGCGGCACACCGCCGACAAGCGGCGCGATGCTGCCTTCCAGCGTATTCAGAATCGGCCCCATGGTTCCGGCGACGAGCAGCTGTGGCAGCACGATGAAGAAATTGAAGATCCCCATATAGATGCCCATTTTTTTGACGGGCAACGCGTCGGCCAGGATGGCGTAGGGGAGTGCCAGGATCGAGCCCCAGGCCATGCCGAGGCCGACCATCGGGATCAGCAATCCATATTGCGATCCAAACAGGTGGTAGCCGATGAATCCGGCAGCTCCGGCCAGCAGGTTGAAGGCGTGCAGGCTGCGCGTGCCGACCTTGCGGGCGATGCCGGCAATAATGAACGCATAGATCGCGGCCACGCCGTTCTGGACCATGAACATGATGCCGACCCAGTCCCCGGCATCCTGATAGGCTTTGGTGCTGGCATCCATCGTGTCCCAGGCCTGTAGGGCGACGGCCGGGGTTGTGTAGATCCACATGATGAACAGGCTGACCCAGGAGAAGAATTGCACCACAGCCAGCCGCTTCATCACAGAGGGCATGGTGGTGAGATCGCCCAGAACATCAGACAGGAAATTCCGGGCATTGCGATCTTTGCTCACAAACAGACTGTTGAGCAGAAACAGGAGGCCGAGAAAGATTGTGCTTCCGGTAATGATGAAAAATTGCTGGTCGCCCTTCAACGCATACACGGCATAGGTTAGCGCCAAACCGATCAGGACGGTCACGCCGCCCCACAGGCGGAAGAAGCCAGACTCTGGTCGTTCAGCGGTTTCGATACCGCCTTCCTGTTCGAAGATATTGTCTTCGTCCTTGCCGAAATTTTCCAGCTCTTCCGGCGAGTATTCCTTGGTTGTGAACACCGTCCAGGCCACGGCCAGGAACAGCGCGGCGCCGCCAATGTAAAAGGAAATCCGGACATTGTCGGGAATGACCCCTTCCGGGGCTTCGTTCGAGACGCCGAGCGCATTCAGGACGAATGGCGCTGCACTGGCGAGAACCGCCCCGGTGCCGATGAAGATGGTCTGCATGGAGTAGCCGAGCGGGCGCTGCTTGCTTGGCAGCATGTCGCCGACAAACGCGCGGAATGGCTCCATCGTGATATTCAGGCTGGCATCGAGGATCCAGAGCGTGCCGGCTGCGACCCAGAGATAGGGCGAGTTCGGCATGATGAAGAGGGCCAGCGTGGTCAGGATCGCGCCGACCAGGAAGTATGGTCGCCGCCGCCCCAGCGGGCCCCAGGTTTTGTCGCTGTAATAGCCGATGATTGGCTGCATGATCAGACCGGTCACCGGCCCGGCCATCCATAGTAGTGGGACCAGGTTCATGTCCGCGCCGAGCGTCTGGAAGATCCGGGTTATGTTGCCGTTCTGCAGCGCGAAGCCGATCTGGATACCGAAGAACCCGAACGACATATTGATGATCTGGAACAGGTTCAGTTCCGGTTTTCGGATATTGTCGTCCGCGCCCGCGGTGCCTCCTGAAACTGCCATTCTATTCCTCCGCTAAGTCTTGTTCTATTTCGAAATCAAAACCTTGCCGCGCCATGGGCCAAGGGTCCGGCTCGCGCCGAGTCTGATTGTGTCATTGTTGCTGCTGAGCGCATCGACCCAGGCCCCGGCGGCGGGGCCGTCTGTGATCTGGAAGTCAGCAGGCTCGTCCGACAGATTGAAAAAGATTAGGACCTCATTGCCGTCTTTCTCTCTCGCAAAGCTGAGAATCTGGCCGGGATTGTCCGTCGATACCGGGATGATCCGACCGCCAGCGGCGCCATTGTGCAGGGCCGGGTTATCGGTCTTGATTTCGATCAACCGCCGGATCAGCGCGCCGTCCGGGTGCTTGTAATCACCCCAGTCAATCGGGTCGCGCTCGAAAAATTCGAGTTGATCCTGATTGCCCACTTCCTGGCCATTATGGATCAGCGGAATGCCCTCGGTGACAAAAGAGAGAGTCAGCATGGCGTGATAGGCATCGCCATAGATCTCACCGGTCGAGCCATCCCAGGCATTCTGGTCGTGGTTCTCGGTGTACAGCATGCGATAGGCATCGAGTGGCCAGGTCGAGATCTGGTCGCCAAGGAAACCGCGGAGATCGCCAGCATCTGATTGTCCTTTGGCGATGCGTTGCGCGGCTTCTTTCCAGGCCCAGCCATAGGTCGCATCAAAGGCGCGCCGATGCATGTCGCGTTGCTGCCACTCGGCCAGCATGAAGACCGGC
>JGI12316J14372_10003154_pt1 | contig 16119 bp, 13 predicted proteins | sample MarCyaLeptolynsp_FD_14372 | JGI IMG/M metagenome (IMG submission 14372) | reverse complement strand
GCGGGGATCAGCACTCCGGCGGGGCGCATGAGCGGATTGACGATATCTCCGGGACGCAGGACAAACTGGCTCACCGTGCCGTCGACGCCCGCATAGACGGTCATCTTGGACAGCTCAACCTCCACCTCCTGCTCGCGCGCACGCGCGCTTTCCAGCGACGCCGGCAGTGCCACGTTGATCTTGGTCTCGACCAGTTCCTTGTTCGCTTCTGCAGCTGAGAGGGCGCCCTGCGCTGCATCCACCGTCGTCTGCAACGTTTCTATTTCCCGCTCGCTGACGACGTTGGAATTGCGATCAAACAGTTCCTGCTTGGTATCAAGTTCGTCCTGTGCCTGTTGCAAGGCCGCCTGCGCCTGCTCCACCTGTGCGGATGCAACGGCAAGTTCACCTTGCGCCAGCGCAATCTCGCCCTCGATCTCGGCAATTTGCTGTTTGGCAGTTGTGACGTCGGCTTCCTGACGGCTGCTGTCCAGCTTGAAGAGCGGATCTCCCGCCTTGACTTCGGTATCGAGTGCCAGGGGGATGAAGACTTCTTCGACCCTGCCCGATCCCTCAGGCAGAATGGGGAGCACCCGAAACGTCGAAACCGCACTTGTCGACGAAGGATGGAAGTAGAAGATCAGCGTGATCAGGGATATCGTCAGCATCAGGCAGGAAACGATGCCGTAGCGCAGCTCGTACCAGACCGAATAGAGCGTGATCTCGTGACCGATGCGTTTGCCCTGCACATAGCGACGGAAAAGATAGTCCGGCAGGATCGTGATCATGGAGCAGAAAAGGGTCTCAAACACTTGTCCTGCCTCCCTTACACTTTTGCCGCACTGGCGGCAGACGCGCCGGGTTGATCGGCAGCGTCTCCTGCGGCTTCTAGCGCATCAGTCTGGATTTCAGGCGCCGGTTCCGGCTCGACGACCGGATCGACCTCTGCAAACCCATCGCCAGTTTCATCTGACGGAGCCGATTTGCCGTCGAATTTTTTCGCAATTCGGCTGGCCGAATTGGCAATCGTCTCAAGCGGCGACATGAAGTCAGGCAACTGAATGAATGCCAGAACGAGCGCTGCCACCCAGAAGATCTGATTGTGCGTAAACAACGCAAGAAGCCCCAAAACCGCAACGAGTTCGAACTGGATGCGGCCATGCTTGTGAGCAAGTCGTTCGGGAAGCGAATGAAGGTAGAGGTAAAATGTTCCAAGAAGCAGAACGATAACGATGAGGGCAATCAGCACCGTCAACATCATCTGGTCGCTGCCATCGGCCTTTGGAATAAAAAAGGGCAAATGATGAGGCGCAAGTTCGTGCATTGTCTCAGTCATTTCTTAAATCCGTAAAAGAAACTTGGTGCAGACAACCTGTTCCAGGATCTACCCCGCGTCAAACAAAAAGCATTCCGCTACGCAACTTGAGACGCTGATACGCTGTACTTATTCAGAGGATTTGCGCATCGCGTCCGGCGCTCAATGTTGCGTGGCTTCGGACGCTCTTGTTTCAGCGGCCGGGACCGTCAGCGCGGCGCCATGCGGATTGCACCATCGAGACGGATGGTTTCACCGTTCAGCATGTCATTTTCGCAGATTGCCCTGACCAGTTGGGCATATTCCTTCGCGCGGCCGAGCCTTGAGGGAAACGGGACCTGTTGTCCAAGCGAGTCCTGTACCTCCTGTGACAATCCGAGAAGCATCGGTGTTTCAAAAATGCCCGGCGCAATCGTCATGACCCGAATGCCCGATTTCGAAAGATCCCTTGCAACAGGAAGTGTCATGCCCGCGACACCCGCTTTTGATGCGGCATAAGCCACCTGCCCGACCTGCCCGTCGAACGCCGCGACAGACGCCGTTGAAACAATCACACCGCGGCCGCCATCGGCCGTGACTGGATCGAGCGCAGACATGCCCGTTGCCGCTATGGAGAGGCACCGAAAGGAGCCGATCAGATTAACGGAAATGACCTTTTCAAACATGTCGATCGGGTGAGGTTCGCCGCGCGAGGTGGTCTTGGCGACCGGCGCAATACCGGCACAATTGACCAGGATCCTCTCGTTTCCGTTTGCAGCGCGCGCCTGTTCGAAGCCAGCCTCAACACTGGACTGGTCGGTTACGTCCACTTCCGCAAATGTGCCGCCAATCTCGAACGCGAGGTCCTTGCCCTGGTCCACATTGCGGTCGAAGACCGTGACACGGACGCCTTCTTCCGCCAGCATTCTGGCAGTTGCCGCGCCAAGACCGGAGGCGCCGCCGGTCACAATCGCCGACAAAGTCGAGTCCAGTTTCAATCGAACCTCCTTCTTATATCAAAATACTGATATATATATGTTATTTTTGATAGTTTGACGATTACGTCAAATCTAGCGCAAAGTGACGGAGAAAAACGCCGCGGTCAAGGCCTTTCAGCAGCATCGAAGGTATGCGGCAGGCCGGTCCCTACTGTTCGGCCAGAACAACCAGATCCACGGGCCGGTGCATGCCCGCAATCTCCACACGCGGCCGTGCTTCTGCACGGGTTGCCCGGTATCCCTGCGTGCGGGCGAGGTCCCAGGTGACCTTGTCAGTCAGGGAAGCCGATCTTTGTGCCTTGTTCGCGTCCTCAAGCTTCGCCGCGCGGTTGACTGCGTCGCCAATCACGGTGAATTCGAGCCTGGTTTTTGATCCAATGACGCCAACAGTCACCGTGCCTGCGGCAACGGCTGTGCCAATACGCANTCGGCCCGGCCATCCTGCCGACCTGAAACGGTCNTGCTCGTTGTTGACGGTTTCAACGAGGCGTTCGGCTGCTCTGAGAGCGTCCGCTGCGTAAGTCTCGGAAGGGTGAACCGCACCGAANGTCGCGAGGATGCCGTCTCCGAGAAACTTGTCGACGCGGCCACCTTCCTGGTTGATGACTTCAACGGCAAGGTTCTGATATTCGGCCAGGATGGCCAGCACGGCTTCCGGTGCAAGTGTGGCCGAGGTCGAGGTAAAGGATCGGATGTCGGCATAGAGGATCGCCGCATCGCGAAGACTTCCCTCGCCGGCCTGAAGAGCCGTGTGGGAATCCGTAATGGAGGCAGCAACTTCGGGTGCGAAAAAGCGGCGCAGATCCTTCGCCGCCGCCTGTTCCCGCGTAGCTTCGAACAACATCGACCGGCCCCTGTAGAGCGCAACCGACAAGATGATCGTCACCGCGAATATGACCATGGTCTTGTCGAGTTCAGCGCCAATCAGGATCGAGTTCCCAGTCAGGTACTCAACGTAGTTGCGCGTAACGCGCATGGAATCCATGTCCGCGAAAGCCGCGTAGAAAACCAGCCCAAGCCATCCAGCCACCGCAACCATGCCGGTTGTGAGGACAAAGCGCGGATCGAACCGCAACGCCCTGAGGCCAATGAAAATGAACACATACATCAGGGTCGGCGTCTTCAGATAGAACGCCGGGTGCTGGTCGTACTGGATGTGAAACGAGAAAATCAGCCCGACGAGCAGCGCCATATCCACCCCAATCGAGATCAGCAAGTACCACTGGGGTAGCTCGAACCGGTAGGCAAGCACCAGACGCGTGACAGTAAACAGGAAATAGGCACCAAGCGCGATCGGCACGAAATTGAAACCCGAGCTGCCTTCCGCCCTCGGAGCGATCAGATAGAGCGTTGAGAAAAACAGGACGAGGCCCAGCTGCACCCAGCTTATCAGGCGTTCAGACGACGCTTCACGTGCGCGGATCTCCGCACGGACACGATCAGGTATCCCGGATTCCGGCGGCCCGCCGCGGATAATGTACAAAATTGCCTGCGAAATTGAGCTCATGTCGTTCCAGCTTCTCAAAGGTGACCGGAGTGTCACCCTTTGGCGGGCATTTCGCAATAAGGTACGCGGGAATGTGACTCGACGTGAAGGGAAGGCGAAATCTACCAGCCACCCGTCATGCGCAGCTGCTCAGCTTTCTGCACAAGTTCGCTTTGCCGGTGGCAACCCACTTTCGACATGGCCGACTTGATCTGGTTGCGCACAGTGTGAATGCTGACCTGCCGTTCTTCGGCGATTTCTGCCGGTTTATGTCCTTCTGCCAGCAGCAGGACCGACCTCGCCTCCGCCTTGCTCAACCCAAGCGATTTCCGAAGCTCCTTCTCAAGCGTTTTAGTGTCGCTGACAGGCTTTATGGCCACAAGGGTCGCGGCAATGGACTTGTCCCACAGAAGGCTAAAGGGAGAGCGGTCGAGATCGGAAAGGCGCATGCCTATCGTCCGGCAAATCCAGTCCTGTCCGCTCCTGTCGCTGAACCGGATGTTCTTAAAGGCGGTCGAATTTCCGTTGGCTTGCGAGCGAACGGCACCGGCTAATTGCCCATGCACCTGTTCAGACAGGAACCGCAGGCGGCGATCGAAGCTCGTCCCGACAAGTGATCCATTGCCGATCAGCTTGTCGGCTTCCGCGCAGGTGTGATGGATCTTCATGTCCGCATCGACCAGAAAAAGTGCTGTGCCAACACCAAGCAAATGACGTTCCGCAGCCCATTTTTCAAAGTTCAATCCCATGATCATGCGATTGATTTCGAGGGACTGGCGAATGATCGGAGCCAGATTGACGCAAAGCTCGAGCCACCTGTGCTCGAATTCTTCCCGATCCCTTGCGCGGAGATTTCCTCCAATCAGGAACATCCGGTCCGCGTCGTGTGCAACCATGGCACCGCCGCCTGCATTGATGTCTTCCATCGGCAGGAGCAGATCGGAATAAAACTGCGTCCTTTTCAAAGCCTCGCGATCGCAAAGTTCATCTGCGGAGATCGATTGTCCGACGCCGCAATTTGCGAATTTTGCCGCATAAGGATTCTTGTCTGCGTATTGCTCGTGATAGAGATCGAGGATTGCGGGATCCCACCCGCTTGCAAAGGCGAGCGGTGCGGCATTGGTTAATTGATCAAATCCAATGAGTTGGGTGCAGACGTGCGTGCCGAGTGCAGCACTCAGCGCATCCAGGAAGTCCTGCCATCTGAGCGGATCCATGGCAGCCGCAACGGCCAGGTTTGACAGTTGAAGATATTTTTCTGCAGTTACGACCACTCATCCCCCCTGTGGTCCCGGTCCTCACTCGTGAGCAACGAAAAAATACAACCGCGGCTCAACCAATAATTTATATTCAGGCATAGTCCAATTGGACCATGCAAGTAATGCATACATCTAGTAAACAACTATTGATCGTAGAGATCGGTTCGACGCGACGGCCATTCGAGTGGCTCGAATTGAATTCCGGATGCAACATAGGAATTCCCGCATTCCTGTATTCGGCACGCGGTCAATTTTTTAGTTTTGTTGTTTTTTTGGCGGCCATTTGGGCCGCCACTTTTTCTTTGGCGAACACGTCGCCTTGCCGGTTTTCCGAGTGCTAGCAGCGAGCTTGACAGTGAGAAGTTGGCGCTACGGCTTCAGGACCATGCCTTCGCTGGCGACCAGCGTTCCCGGATAGGCATCTTGGGCTGCCAAGCCGATTTCGTCGAGTTCGTCGTCGGAACGGCGCGGATCATGGTGAAACAGAACCGGGGTCTTGACGTTGGCATCCTTGGCGAGTTCCACCGCTTTTTGCCAGGTTGAGTGCCCCCATCCCTTGAAGCTCGGGTATTCTTCATCCGTGAACATGGCATCATAGATCATGACATCGGCGCCGCGTACAAAGTCGGGCAAGCGCGCATCAACCTCCGGGTCGCCATGCTCGTGGTCGGTTATGATGCAGATCGATTTGCCATTGTAGTCGAAGCGGTAACCGCAGGCGCCGCCCGGGTGGTTGAGCTTGATCGTGCTGACCTTCAGATCGTCTGTGCGCGGAATGGTTTCACCAGCCGTAAACGAGTTGAACTCGACCGCCTTCAGCGTCTTGGCAGCGACCGGGAAAATCGGTGGCGACATGATGCGGCTGACGATATCGACAAGCTTTGTATCGTCCTGAAAGTGTCCGGCCCAGGCAGCCACGACAAAATTGGGGTCATAGGCGGGTTTGAAGAATGGCAGACCACAGATGTGGTCGAGATGCGTATGGGTGAACATGAGATCGAACTTGCGGGTCTTGCCCCTACAAAGCTCCATGCCGAAATTGCGCGCGCCGGACCCGCAGTCCACAAGCACCAATGCATCTCCCGCCCGAATTTCAAAGCAGGAGGTTTCTCCTCCATAACGTAGCGTGCTCGACCCCGGTGTCGGAGTGGACCCCCTCACGCCCCAGCAGCGAAGTAAGAATTCATCTGCCACGTTTTACTCCCTAACCACCGGAGGCTCCCCGGCGGGCGTCGGCCAGATCGCGGGTTGTCCGCTCCAGACGCAACGCCAGTGTTCGCATAACTTCCAGTGAAATATCCGGAAATTCTTTCAATAGTTTCAAGAAATCGTCTTTGGATACAGTTAATACGTCCATGTCGTTGGCAGCAACAAGGGTCGCCGTGCGCGGAACATCGCACAAAATGGCGATCTCGCCGACGATGGAGTTTTCTGCAACCTGTGCGACCTTTTTCTCCCCTTCGGGCGTATTTACCAGAACATCGGCGGCACCGGACAGAATGATAAATGCACAGTCGCCGTCTTCTCCTTGCGAGCAAAGCCGTTCACCAGAGGGATATTCGGTCCTTTCGCTGATGAATGCCAGGAGACGCAGTTTTGTCTCATCGATTCCACGAAACAGCGGCACCTTTCGAAGGGCTTCGACTTCAGTTTCTAGCGTCATGGTTTGCTCCCGGCTTCATTATTCTTCTGGCATATTTTCATCTTGTCATGCAATCGGGTGCCGCAGGTCCCCTGCCTTCCCACAAACCCCGAAATTTATCTACCCTTTATCTGAGATCCGCCCCTGGTCCAAAACTATGCTCTGACTGAATTCAGCAGCTATTTCGGCATTCGAAGTGCCGTACAAGAAGGTTTTTTCAGACAAGAACTGCCTCAGGCCGTCACGTAATATCTTGTCGTCTTCTGTAAGACCGGTCGCGATATCATCCAATATGGTGATTTTTGCGTTTTTCAAAAGACCACGCACCAGTGCGATCTTCCGGCGTTGGCCTGCCGACAGCCGGGAACCCGACACGCCGACATGATAACTGAAGCCGGCAAAGATGATCGCGCGCCGCAGTCCTGTTTCCTCCACGATGGTCCGGATCACCTCATCAATCCGGCGCCGCGCGTCCCTGCGATCGACGCGCGCGCGGCCAAAGAGAAGGTTGTCTTCGATCGTCAGCGGCGGCAGATAGACGTCGGGATCGAAGGCAACAAAACTGTCGCCGTTCTTGACCACGCTTTCCAGGAACCGTTTGCGGGCGACGATGATCTCGTCCCGCAAGTCGTCGGTCATGACACCAAGACGGTGGCGGGCGGGAACGAGCTTGAAGGCAAGTCCCGTCAGCTTTGACCGATCGGCATCGGTCAGGCCCGGCCTTTGCTGCCCCGACTTCGCAATCCGTACGATCCGCTCAAATTCCGGAAGGTCGTCCTGATTGATGAACGAATAGGACCCTAGGAGCCCGCTGTCACCGGAAACGTTGGCAAACAGTTCCAGCATGGTTTCGGCGATCTTGAGACCAATCTGTTGCAGCTTCTCGTCAAAGCCGGTGTCAGCGAGGAATTTCTTGACCTCCTCCAGATCCGGAACCTCGTCCATCGAAATTTCGGGGTCGGACGGAACCGCGAAGAACAGGTTTTCTGCAAGGCTCGCGCTTGCGTTAAAGCTGTCGCGATCCCAGAGTTCCACAAGTCCGCCAAGCTTGGCGTCGCTCGCAATCCGTCCGGCAAGGCTCTTTCGTACCTCCAGGATCTTTTCCGCGAACGCGTCGTTCATTGACGGGTCGAACCTGGATTGCAAACCAAGCCGGTAGATGTCGTTGTCGAGGCTGACTGTTTCCAGAAGTTCGAGTGCCTTCTGATCAAGTTCCTCGTCGGTGCTAACACCAGCAGCCTTCAGATCACTCCAGTCTGCTGCGAGGTCGTAGATCGGGTTCTTGGTCTGCTTGGCTTCATTCACACGGCGTTTGTAGTTCTTCAGATCATCACCGATACGTTCCGGCGGCACGAGCGGGCGGTGCCGCAAACCGTAGTAGAGATTGTCCCTGATGGTGCCGGTCCAGACATGGACCGCGCCGCCGACATAGGCAATTTCCCGGCCGAGGGTGGCATCGGTCAGCTTGTCGAGCTCATGATCTCCGATGAACACCTTGCCTGAAGAGGCCGACACGAGCCCTGCCGCAAGTTGCAGAACTTCCGATCGTCCGGACCCGTCCGGCCCGACAATTGCGCAATCGCCTCCGGCAGGCACCGTCAGCGAAATATCCATGACTTCCTGCCCGGCGGCTCCGCCGGAGAAACTGACGCGGTCGAATTTGACGTCGCCGTCCAGCGTCACGGTGTCGTCTGAGGTCAACCGGTCGGTGTCGTAGATATCGGACGGATCGAAATTCTCTACCACGGTCTGGTGTTTCACGCTGACATCGGCGGTCATCTGATAGAAGGACAGCAGAAGCTTCCAGGGGCCCGCCAGATCCTTGTAGGCGGCGATAACGGCCAGTAGCGCGCCGATGCTGAGATTGCCCTGAATCACCAGGTATCCACCGATCAGATAGAAAAAGAACGGCGTCAGCTGGTTCATGAAATTGTTCAGGAACTTGATCAGGAACTTCCTGTTGAAGATCTCGTAGCGGATCTTGAAGTTCTCATAGAGGCGGTCGGAGATATCCGCCGAGTGCCAGGCTGCTGCATCGTTCGCATGGATTTCGGCAACGCCTGTGATGCTTTCACCGACCTTGTCGGCGATGACACGCACGTTCTTAACCCGCTTGCGGGACAGAAGGATCACCTTCCTCTGCAGCAGCGGAATGACATAACCCTGGATCGGATAGGAGCTGATGGCTGCCAGACCCAGCAAAGGGTCCTGCATGAATATGAAGCCGATTTGAACGACCAGCATGCCGCCCTGATAGGCGGGCAGCGCAAAGGCTTCTCCGATATAACCGCCGACATCCTCGACTTCCGATGTGATCATGGGAATGATTTCACCGGAGCTTACTTTACGGAAGTGCGGAAGTCGAAACCGCAGAACTCTTTGAAAGAGCTCGAAACGTAGCCGGCGCAGCATGCGCTCGCCAAGCCGTCCCTTGTAGACGTTGAGGTAAAACTTCAAACCGTTAGAGACGACTACCAGTCCGAGAAAAGTGAGACAAAGCAACACCAAATACGGAATTTGGTCAAAATCGAATCCAAAAACGTCGCGCGGAAAATTGTCCCCCTGAACCGCGTCGTTGACGATCAGCTTGGGGAGTTCGAGCAGAAAATAGACCACCGGGTAGGTGAGAACGGTGACCAAGATAATAAAGATCTGCTGTCGGGAACTGTACTTCCAAATAAAGCGAAAAAGGCTTTTTTCCATTAACTTGTCCAAACACTTATGGATCTATTATGTTCAAGCAGACCAATTTGGTATATTAGCGATCCAAATTCGAAGCGCCAGCCAGGATTAGCATTTGACCCAAACAGTTTAAAACCACTCTCCGCCAAAAATCACGTGTTCGTGCATATCCGGACGTGACAACGGCCAATAAATTGAGACATAAGCTCCCGGGGGCAGCTTTACAAATTCAGGGGCAGTATGAGTTCCAAGACGCCGAAAATACTGATCTATAGCCATGATTCCTTCGGCCTGGGTCACTTGAGAAGATGCCGCGCAATCGCCCACTCTCTTGTCGGCGACTTCGATACACTCTCCGTCCTGATCCTGTCAGGGTCTCCTATCATCGGCAGTTTCGAGTTCCGCTCCCGGGTCGATTTCGTTCGCATTCCAGGTGTCATCAAGCTGCGCAACGGCGAGTACACCCCCCTTTCCCTTCATATCAATATCGATCAGACGCTCGCGATCCGCTCCTCCATAATCGAACACACCGCAAAGGTCTTCGACCCCGACATATTCATTGTGGACAAGGAGCCCTTGGGCCTGCGCGGCGAGGTGCTGGGAACGCTGGAAGCGCTGAAACAGAGCAATACCCGACTTGTTCTGGGCTTGCGTGACGTCATGGACGATCCGCAGGTGCTGAAGGAAGAATGGGACCGCAAGAACGTCTACCCGGCTCTCAAGGATCTTTACGACGAAATCTGGGTGTACGGTCCCGACGGTATCTGCAATCCCCTGGAAGGGATCGGTGTTTCAGATAGTGTCACGGAAAAGCTGCGCTATACGGGTTACCTGCGCCGCGAGCTGCCGGTTTCCGCGCTCGAGCAACCGGCCCCCTCCCCCTTCGGCGAAGAGCCCTACATTCTCGTCACACCGGGCGGCGGCGGTGACGGAGTGGAGATGGTCGACTGGGTGATGCGGGCCTACGAAGCGCGGCAACGACCTCTCTTTCCCGCGCTTATTGTGCTCGGGCCGTTCATGCCAGCAGCGGCAACGGCACAGTTCCTGGAGCGCGCGGAACATCTTCGTGATGTAGAGATCATCCGTTTTACGCCGCAGATCGAGCCCTATCTTGCCAACGCAACGGCAATTGTCGGAATGGGCGGATACAACACTTTCTGCGAAATCCTGTCCTTCGACAAACCAACACTCATGGTTCCGCGAGTTATTCCACGCCGGGAGCAGGCTATTCGCGCAGAGCGCGCGGAACGGAGCGGTCTCTTGAAGGTGCTTCCGATCGACCGGTACCCCGATACCGACCTCATGGCTGTTGCGCTTTCCGATCTACCGGCGCTGAAGTCGCCGTCGTCAGCCGGCGTCGACAAGTTGCTGGATGGGCTGGAAGTCATTTCTGCCCGGGTCGGCGAAATCCTCGAGACGCAACAGCCCGATAGCGAGCGCAAGCTGGTCAATTTCTGACACCTGCCAGCGCACATACAAACTTCTGGAACAGAACTGCCCAATGTCCCGAATTGCCGTTGTGGTCAAAGGTTACCCGCGCCTGTCCGAAACCTTCATCGCCCAGGAAATGCTGGGGCTGGAACGGCGTGGCGTCGAGATACTGATTGTCGCCCTGCGCAAGCCCTACGATCCCTATATCCACGAGCTGCACAGGCAAATCTCGGCCGAAATCCTGTATCTGCCCGAGTATGTAAAGGACGACCCTGCACGGGTTGCCAGGGCGAAACGTTGGGCAGAAGCGCAGCCGACCTATGCGGCCGCAAAAGCGCTGTTCGACAAGGATTTCGCCAATCAGCCCAATGCGGACCGCCGGCGGCGGTGGGCACAGGGCTGCGTTTTCGCGCATGAACTGCCCGACGACATAACCTGGATATACACACACTACCTGCACACGCCTTGTTCAGCCGCACGCTACGCGGCGCACCTTTCTGGCCGCAAGTGGTCGTTTTCCGCCCACGCCAAGGATATCTGGACCAGTCCTGAGTGGGATCTCAGGACCAAGATCAACGATGCGGATTGGGGCGTGACCTGCACCAAGGTGAACGTCGATTTCCTGAAGGGCCTGTCCGACGATCCGGACAAGGTCGAGTTGCTCTATCACGGCCTCGATTTTTCCGGCTTTCCGGAGCCTGCCGGCTCGGTCTCGCCGCGGGACGGCAGCAGCGAGTCGGTGAGGCTTGTCTCGGTGGGGCGTGCCGTGGAGAAAAAGGGCTACGACGATCTTCTGGCAGCGCTTGCGCAGCTTCCGGAAGCCTGCAACTGGCATTTCACACATATCGGTGGCGGAGACCTTTCAGAAGCCTTGAAGGCAATGGCTGACAATCTCGGGCTCTCCGATCGGATCACCTGGCGAGGCGCTCAGCCGAGAGAAGAGGTGATCGCAGCCTGTCAGCAGGCGGATCTGTTTGTGTTGCCGTCGAAGCTGGCAAAGACGGGCGACCGCGACGGCCTGCCGAACGTGCTGATGGAAGCCCAGTCGATGGGCCTGTGCTGCCTGTCCACGCGTGTATCGGCAATTCCCGAGCTGATCCTGCACGAGGAGACCGGTATCCTGGTGGAACCTGGCCACGCCGACCAGCTGGCCGCTGCTCTTGAGGCCCTTATCAAAGATCCTCAAATGCGGCAAAGTCTCGGACTTGCGGCGGCCAGGCGGGTGCGCACGCACTTTTCAACCGACCCGGGCCTCGACCGGCTTGCCGAGAAGTTTCGCAAGGTACTGTGAAAACCGACGAAGTAAGCGTTCATGAAAATCGCCTTCACCGCACCCATGAAACCCCTTGATCATCCGGTACCATCCGGCGACAGGACCATGGGACGCCTGATCGTGAAGGCACTTGAAACGGCTGGACACGAGGTTCGCGTTGCGAGCACCTTCCGGGCGTGGCGCAAGGACGGCAGCGACGCACTCCAGGCGCAGGTCAAGTCGGAGGCTCTTGCTGAAGCAGACAAGATCGCTGAGGACTGGTCGCGCGAGGCCTACAAGCCTGATCTCTTTCTCACCTATCATCTTTACCACAAGGCCCCGGATTGGATCGGGCCGTTTCTTGCAGACCGGTTCGACCTGCCCTACGCCATCGTCGAAGCCAGTCGCGCACCAAAACGCCGGACCGGAAACTGGGCCTTCGGCTTTGCAGCCGCTGACGCGGCCTTGCAAAGGGCCGACGCAGTTGCAGCGATCCAGAACGCGGACGCGGAGTGTTTGCGGGAGGTGGTTCCGGTTGAACGCCTGACGGTGCTGTTGCCGTTTCTGGATGCAGCTCCGTTTCAGGCTGCAGCTGCGCCCCGCCGTCCTGCGGCCAGTCAACCTTTGAAGCTGCTTGCTGTCGGCATGATGCGGGAGGGCGACAAGACGCGCTCTTACGAGGTTCTGGCAAAAGCGCTTGCAAGTCTGGTCGATCTGCCCTGGCACCTCACAATCGTCGGCGATGGCCCGGCAAAGGATCATATTCTGGCGCTCTTGCCCGAGAGCAGAACCACCTGGCTCGGAGTACTGCCGCCGAAAGAGCTTCCTGAACAATATGCTTGCCACGATCTTCTGGTCTGGCCGGCCATCCGCGAAGCGTTTGGACTTGTCTTCCTGGAAGCCCAGGCCACCGGCACCGGAGTGATCGCAGGGGACACTTTCGGCGTTCCCGACATTGTCGTAAACGGATCAACGGGTTTGTTGTCTCCTGAAGGCAATGCTGCTGCTTTTGCCGAGAACGTCAGGAAAGTTATCGAGCACCTGGAATTGGCGGACAGGATGGGTCAAGCCGCGTACGATCACATCGCTGCAAAGCACACGCTAAGCGCGGGCGCCGCGCGGCTCGAAGCCTTGGTCCAGCGGGCCGTTTCCAATCATGCAAAGATCGCAAAGGCATAGACTGGTGCGCTTCAAGGCCTTTATCCACGTTCAACATCTGCTCGGTACCGGTCACGTGGTCCGCGCAGCCGGCATCGGCAAGGCACTGGCGGCAAAGGGCGTCGATATCACGCTGGCCAGCGGCAACAAGATTCCGCCGACCCTCAACACCGGACCGCTTAAGATCGTTGAACTGCCCGCCTGCAAGAGCCCAGACGCTGCCTTCAAGCGCCTTGTCACGCTGGATGGGCAAGATATTGACGATAAATGGAAATCGGATCGAGTTAATGCATCGATTCAAGCGTTTGAAGCGGACGAATTCGATTTGGTGCTGACCGAGACCTATCCTTTCGGCCGCCGACAACTTGATTTCGAGCTGACACCACTCCTCGAACACGCAAAGGCGAAAGTCAGGCCGCCGCTCATCGCCACTTCAATCCGAGATATTTTGGTTCGCAAGAAGGAACTCTGGAAAGAAGAATGGATGGCAGATCAGGCGCTCAAATTCTATGACCGCGTTCTGATCCACGCCGACCCGGATTTCATCCAGCTTGCCGACAGCTTTCCGTTTGCGGAACGCGTTGATCATCTGGTGCGCTATACGGGGTATGTCGGTGGAGACACTCGTCCAGAAGCCAAGGGAGCAGACGGGGACGACGAAATCGTCATTTCCTGTGGTGGCGGTGCGGTAGCGGAAAGTCTGCTCTCCGCCGCCCTTGATGCGAGGCCGCTCTGCCGCCGCGCCGAAGACGCTGTCTGGCGCGTCCTGATCGGCCACGACGTTTCCGACGACGCCTTCGCCATATACGAAAAAAGTGCAACGGACGGTGTCATCGTCGAGCGGGCCCGCCGGGATTTTCCGGATCTCTTGAAACGGGCACGCCTGTCGGTGAGCCAGGCCGGCTATAACACCGTCCTCGACATCCTGATTGCTGGTGTCCCGGCAGTGTTCGTTCCGTTTGCGCAGGAGAACGAGACCGAGCAGACCCAACGCGCCGAAGCGCTCGCAAGGCACGGGCGGGCGATCGTTGCGCCCGAAACGGGATTGACGCCGGAACGCCTCGCAGCGGCGATCGACGATGCCCTTGCCCTGCCGCGCAGCCATCACCAGGTGTTGCTCGGCGGCGCGGACAAGAGTGCCGACATTCTGATCAAAGACCTGGAAACCCGAAACGCATGACGTCCGACCTGCACCGTTTCAAAAATGAATTGACCACACACCTCGACTGGTTTGCCGACCGTGGCCGCAAGGTCAGGTTCTGGTGGCGGGACGACGATGCGATCGAGCCGTCCCCTGCCCTCGACCGGATGCTGGCGCTTGCCAATCAGCACCGGATCGACTTGGCCCTTGCCGTCATTCCAAAGGATGCCACGCAGGCGCTCGCGGACCGGCTTGCCAGCGAACCGCACGCCGTCGTTCTGCAACATGGCTGGCAGCACAAGAATTTCCAGCTCAAGGAAAGGCGTGAAAAGGCGGCCGAACTCGGATCCCGGCGCGATCCGGACGAATTGATGACGCAGCTTGCCGAGGGCAGAACCAGGCTCGAACAGCTCTTTGGCGAAAAATTCATTCCGGCAATCGTCCCACCGTGGAACCGTATCGACCCGGAGATCTCACGGCGCCTTCCCGGTATCGGGCTGCCAGGGCTCTCTACTTTCACCTGGCACAACTTCCCGCGCGACCATCAGGTTCAATCACACGTCGACATTTTGAAATGGAAGAAGCAGGTCCGCTTCATCGGCTGGGAAAGCGCTCGCCTGCGCTTCGACCTGCAGCTCACGCGCCGGCGAAATGTGCGCGCCGAACCGGTCGGACTGCTGACACACCATCTGGCGCACGACGAAGGCTGTTTTGAATTTCTGGAAGAGTTTCTGGCAATTGCAGCGCATCACGACGGCGCGGAGTGGCCGGGAGTGAAGGCGTTGTTTGGGTAATTGAATGGTTGGGTGCCACTTCAATTCGCGGTGTCATCCCCGACTTGATCGGGGATCCACTCAATTCCGAAGCACTTGTGGAAGTGAAATGCGCTTGATGCCGTCCCGGGGAGACGTGACATGAAGGTCTCGGATTGAACGGCCATTGGATCCCTGATCAAGTCGGGGATGACTGTCAATAGCTACTCAGCAGCTTCGGTATTCTCCCGCAAACTGCTTCCATAGCGCTTTCTGAGCAGTGCCAGTTTCGGGTCGATATAGGTCTTGCAGAAGGGCCGGTCCGGGTCGGTGGCGTAATAATTTTGGAATCGTTGATCGGACGCTTTGAATTCCGCCAGCGTGAGCACCATGGTCACAAGGGAGTCTTCGAACTCCCGCTGCAAGGCACGCAGAATACGTCCGACCTTGACGCCCGTCCCGGCATCGTAGACGTAGACCGCCGACCGGTACTTGCCCCGCATCTTATGATGCGAGGTGCTGGAATGGGTTCTGAGGTGGATTTCTATCAGGCTTTCCAGCGGCAAGGCGACCGGGTCGAAGGTCACGACGACGGCTTCCGACCAGCTGTCATCTGGCGGATCGGAGCGAATGAAGCCCTGCTCCACCTTTGAAATTCCGGCGATTGCCTGAAAGACGGCTTCCGTGCACCAGTGGCACCCGCCGCCCAGCCCGATCTTCACCTCTGCCTCCGTCATCATGGTCCTGGTCCTGACCCCAAACTCTGCCGCTTTCAGAGCGACTTTCAAAACGCATTGTCGCAGTTGCCCCCAATCCAATTTATCCGGTGGCGAATTGACAAGGGACTCACAATTGGTAATTGTCGCGCCATGAAAACCATGACGACACATCTACTGACCATGTCCATCGTCGTTCCCGCAGGGAACGCGAGGCGGTCGTTCGTCTCTGAGTTCTGAAACGACCCCTTGCAACCCTGCTTCGAGATGCAGGGTTGAACAATTGAGGTCCTGCTCTCGAGCCTTTCAGGAATGAGAGCACTGATGAT
>JGI12316J14372_10003152_pt1 | contig 16135 bp, 16 predicted proteins | sample MarCyaLeptolynsp_FD_14372 | JGI IMG/M metagenome (IMG submission 14372) | reverse complement strand
TGTTTAGTCTTCAATGTTACTCAGGATGATTCAGACAAAAACATTTATAATGTCTATGAAGAATTTGTTGATCGTGCCTCATTTGAAAGACATCAACAACGAGTTAGTAATTCGCGTTGGGGTAAATTAACAGTAGATGCAAAACGACATTATCAAATAACTGAAGATAATCAATGATCGCTATTGAATAATATAATAAGGAAATTCATTATGTTGCGTAAGCAGATCCCGCTTGGAACTGTAATTATTATCATGATAGTGGCTTTTCATGTTGTATGTTTAGTTAGTTTAGTTGGTTTTTTAAAGTGGCTATCAGAGTCGTCGGAGTTCTGGGATGCGCAGCTAGGTATTATGTGTTTACTCGGTATTACTGTTTTTGTAATTATTTGTATACATACTGTAGAGGCTTGGGCTTGGGCATATGTTTATTTAATGCTTGGTGAGTTTAACGATTTTAAAAAAGCACTATATTTTTCTGTAGTAACTGGCACTGCATTGGGCTATGGTGATATCACGCTTTCTGAACGTTGGCAGTTGCTCAGCACATTTGAAGCGATGGGCGGGTTGTTACTGTTTGGAGTGAGTACTGCTTTTTTGTTTGCGTTTATGCGAATTGTTTTTTCGTTTTAATAATATGTGAACGACCACTTTTGAGCTACGAGCGAACACAACAAATAAACAAACCAATAATCATGACACTCAAAGCAATTCCAATCCTTCGAATATTTGATGAAACCAAAGCTAATGAATTTTATCAGGGATTCTTAGGTATGAATCTCGATTGGGAACATAGGTTTGAACCGGAAACACCAATTTATATGCAAGTGTCACGCAATGATTTAATTCTGCATCTGAGCGAACACCATGGGGATTGCACGCCTGGGGCAAAAGTATTTGTGCAAACAACTGAATTGGATAGTTTGTATCAGGAGATAACAGAGAAGCCTTATAAATATAATCGTCCTGCTATTTCGACAGCACCTTGGGGTGATCGATTCTTTGAAGTTATAGACCCTTTCTCAAACAAGATTTTGTTTAATGAACAGTCTAAGTAACAATCTCTGTGCCAACTAAGCTCTACAGTTGAGTCATAAACGAATACAAAAATAAATAGCTCAAGGCTGTCATAAATATAGCTTAAAAAAGCCAAAGTAAGCTATATTTATACTAAGCATCTAATTTTTAGGAGGCTGGTATGACACCCTGCAGATTAATATATCGCAGCATAGCTGATCCCAATTCGCTTGATGAGAGGTCGCTAGCTAATTTGGAAAATCAGGCAGCAAATAACAATCGCAGGCTTGGAATATGTGGTTTGCTTCTTCTATCGGGTGATCGGTTCCTGCAAGTTTTGGAAGGTACCCCTAAATTTGTTAATCAAGTGTATTGCAAGGTCATTCAAGATAAACGAAATCACGATGTTACTTTGATAAGTTATGAGGGCGTAGTAAAGACAGAGTTTAATGAATGGGATATGAAGCTGGTCAACTTGGACTCTCTCGATACACAAGTGCAGAAACTGTTTTATGAGAAGTATCCCGTCGCTAATAATCTATTCTTGTTCAATGATGACGCTTTCTTAATGACTGCGCTTCTTGTTGATATGCGGCATGTCTTAAATAAAATGAATTAGTCGCTTTTGGCCATTAAGTAGCTGTTATTTAGTATGAAAAAAAATTTGATATGACCAAAATTAAGCACCAGGTCGGTATCGTTGGCAATATAGGTAAAATATTTCAGATGGTATCTGAACCGAAGGGTTTAGATAGATGGTGGGCAACAAAAGCCGATGGCAAAGCCGAGGAGGGTAAGGTTGTTGATTTATATTTTTCAGATGTTGTCACCCTGTCATTTAAGGTTGTTGAATTGCAAGAAAATGTCTTGATCCATTTGCGTTGTGTTTCTGGGCCGTACCCTTGGCAAGATTGCGACCTGATTTTTTCCTTTAAACAAGATGCTGATCAAGTCTGGGTTAGTTTGATTCATGAAAATGAAGTTGCAACCGACGATGAATTCTTATACTTCAATACAAAATGGCCTTGTTATTTATTGAGTCTTCGTGATCTGATCGAATCGGGACAAGGTAGGCCATATCCAAGTGATGTGAAAATTCATTTAGGTGATTAGAGTGGCTGGAGAGTATCATGCCAATGACTGGCTGAAAGCTTATACTTGAGTAAGTGCCCATTCTCAAACCTGTTTTCGCGAATCAAAGCTAATTTCAAGCGGGTTCAATTTGACTTAACTATTTATCAGGTTACTATGCACGGCTCCGGTGAATGTGCCTGTATCTGCGCCCGTAGCTCAACTGGATAGAGCATCGGCCTTCTAAGCCGGGGGTTGCAGGTTCGAGTCCTGCCGGGCGCGCCACTTTTGCGTATTGGCAGTACACGCAAACTGATGATGGCGTAGCCATTCCACATGATGGTGAGTGTAGCTCAGTTGGTAGAGCCCTGGATTGTGATTCCAGTCGTCGTGGGTTCGAGTCCCATCACTCACCCCAGTTTATCTTTCTTTGTCCAATTTGGCTGTTCAGTAGCCTAAATTCGAATTTTTTCCCGTAATATCAATTTTTTACTTAAGTCCTGCTGCCTCGAGCCGATATCCGAGGGGTAACGAGTTATCAACCCGGATTTACCCTAATGAGCGAGATTAAGCAGGAAGTTATCGATAAATTAAAAAAGTGTAAGGACTTGCCTTCACCTCCTGGTGTGGCAGCACAAATTATCGAACTTAGTCAGAATGTAGGCAGTGATATAGATACCTTGGCGGATGTGGTCAGTATGGATCCCGTGTTATCGGCCAAAATAATCCGTATGGCTAACTCGTCACTATATATGCGTGCCATCGAAACAGAGAGCGTACAACAAGCGGTCTCTATGTTTGGCTGGACGGGTACTTTGAATATCGCACTTAGTTTTTCTTTAGTTGGCGGTAAAGCTAAAGAAAAGTCGACTGGCTTGGATTACGATCTTTTTTGGCGGCGTTCATTAGCTACAGCTGTAGCTTGTCGTAAGCTGGGTGAGCTAACCAAGTATGCAATGCGTGAAGAGTTATTTTTACCTGGCATGTTACAAGATATTGGTATGCTGGCACTTGATAAAGCGATTCCGTCTGTTTACAAGGATATCGATGACAGACAACAAGATCACCGTTATCTTTGTTCCTTAGAAGAAAGCAAGATTGGTACAGACCATGCCGCGATTGGTGAATGGTTATTGGAATCCTGGCGTATACCGAAGAAGATTACTCAAGTTGTCGGATTAAGCCACCAGGCACTTGGCACTGTTGAATCTGAATTAGATCCCAAGCTTATTCAATGTATTACTTACTCGGGTCCAATTGCTGATTGCATTTACTGCGATGAAGAATACAAGAATTACATGGATGTGGCTGAGATGGTGGAGAAGCAATTCGGTTTAGATATTACTGACTTTCTAACACTAATTGGTAAACTAACCGAAGAGTACCAGGAAATGGCAGTCTTATTTGATATTGATATCGGTGATACTGAAGTATTGCAAGCCAATGCGGAAAATGCCAAGCAGATACTTTTAAAAAGTATGGGAGTGGTATAACTCGCGTATAATCATAGCCAATCTTCAATCAAGAATTGGCTTATTATGATCCTGGATCAAGTTAAACGTAACGCTGTTGCTATTATCAGCTTAGTCGTGGCACTCTCTGGTCTTGCCTATAATACTTGGCGTAATGAATCTTCCGAAGCAAATAAAACAACCCGCGATGCAGGGTTTTTTATGATGCAAGAGTTATCCGAGTTACAAGAAACCGTATTGTTTGCGCGCTATGATCGCGATGATGAGCGTGGCGATATTAAATCAGGATGGTCACATGTACTGGCTATTAAAGATATAAGCTATGCAATGCCAACTAATGTACAAGATCATGCGCAAAAATTATTACAAGTGTGGCAAGAAAATGCAGCACACTTGCAATCGAATGAAGATGATGGCTACCAACAGGTCGACCAGGCTATCGATGAAATGAAACAACAAATTGTCTCCACTATTAAAGCGCTTAAGTAAAGTTAGATGTTAAAGTTAATTTTTCTATTTTTCGCTGCCACGTTTCTATTTGTTTCTCTGAATGTAAGCGCCAATGAGTTGCCAGAGTATTGTGTGCAGGATTGTGAAGTCACTTATGGAACAGTGTTGGGGAAATCTGTCTCTGGAATAGAAGCTTATTCAAATTGTAATAATCGCTGCGTGAATCCCGCACCTTATTTTATTGATGAAACTTTTACTGGCATCAAATGGCAATGTGTGGAGTATGCGCGCCGCTGGTTGCTAGTTAATCATGGCGTTGTCTATGGTGATGTGGATGTTGCGGCAGATATCTGGCAACTTGATAGTGTTGTGACACCCGATAAAAAACACAGCAAGCCATTTGCAAGTATCTTAAATGGAGAAAAAGACCGGTCTATTCAACGTGGTGATTTGTTAATTTATTCACGCGCATTTTTAGATACCGGGCATGTTGCTGTGGTGGTTAAAGTCGATGAGAAAAATCAGCGTGTGTATTTAGCTGAGCAAAATTTTGATAACCAGTCATGGGAAGGTGATTTTGCGCGTGATATACCTTATGTGATTCATGACGATGGCATATGGTTGTTAGATCCTTATCTGATTGGTTGGAAAAGAGTGCTTAATGATTAGAGTTTCGACGTAAATATATAATTCCCCATACAAACAGTACTAGCACAATCCACACTGCACTTAATTCGCCCACATAGTTATCGTAATTGCTCGCAAGACTGCTACAAGAAACAGAGCTGTCGCGGTCAGTAAATTCTTTGAAAATTTTAATGTGTGCGACCCAGCCTGCATGTATGCCGATACACCAAATTAAATTTTTTGTTTGCATACGAACTAACGATAAGAAAATGCCCGCCAAAAATAAGGCGACCCATGCATCAATGAAAGTATTGAAGTTGTAAAAGTTGGCGAATGCAGACGAAAGTAAAATAAAACCAGTAAACCATTCGATATCAGTGTTGCTTACATGTTCCGGTGCTTGTAGAAAATGAACACTGCTATAGAGTGCGCTGATAATGATAATAGCAACAATGCTATTAATACTTTGACTAAGTTGTGATTGAAGTAATCCGCGAAACACTGATTCTTCAATAATGCCTATGAGCAAGCCTGAAAGTACAGCGCTTAATAATGCGCTTAAAATTATTATAATCGTTACAGGTTCGGGTTCTAGCACTCTGAAGCCGCATGAGAAGTAAAACATGGATATCGGTAGCAGCATAATAAACCCCAATACCCATGATTGTGCTAACGACTTCATGGCATGAGTTTTCACCCAGCCTAAAGAAGTTATGTTGCTTATTTTTAACAATTTGCAGGTGGGATAAAATAACAACACTGCAAGAATCAATATTGTGCGCGAAACAATACGTTCAAAATCTGCATCTATCAGTAAATAAATAGGGTATGCAAGCAGACAGCCTAAAACGCAGATGGTAATAAAATAGCCTGTAATAATTGCGGGTCGATTCATCAGCTTGGTGAGTAATATAAGTTGGATATTAACGTGGCTATTGATTAGCCAGACAAGTTTATTTGCTAGTATATTTCTTGTGGGATAGCACCTAACTATCGTGCTTATTTCAAGTTATACTAGCACGTTGTTGTCATTAGATGATTATGCGAAAGTGGCGGAATTGGTAGACGCGCTGGATTTAGGTTCCAGTGGGGCAACCCGTGAGAGTTCGAGTCTCTCCTTTCGCACCATTTGTCGATGGTGACTAAACCAGCATCAATCCCGTCTGCTAAAGCAGACAAACTTTCAACCCCCATAAATTTAGACTTCTTTTTTTGAGGATAAAGAATTAATGCAAGTATCAGTTGAAGAGACCAGCGAACTCGGCAGGAAATTAACCATTACTGTTCCCGCAGACAAGGTTGAAAAAGAAGTCAACAAGCGCCTGGATAATATGAAGGGCCGAGTCAAGATTGATGGGTTTCGTCCCGGCAAAGTGCCAATGAATATTGTGCGCCAGCGTTATGGTGCACAAGTGAATCAGGAAGTGATGGCGGACGAAATGCAAGCAAGTTACCGCGATGCGGTTATGCAAGAGAAGTTGCGTCCAGCATCTGCGCCCAACATTGAGCCGCAAAATATACAAACGGGTAATGATCTCACTTTTATTGCCTCGTTTGATGTTTATCCTGAGTTTGAATTATGTGATTTCACTAAATTGGAAGTAGCTCTTTCTTCTGCTGAAGTTGCTGACCAGGATATTGATGAAACTCTTGAGCGTATTCGCAAGCAACGCATGGAATGGAGTGAAGTCGAGGGAGCTTGCGAAAATGAACAACGCGTTACGATTGATTTCGTTGGTAAGCAAAATGGTGTTGAGTTCGAAGGCGGTAAGGCGGAAGATTTTCCGCTGGTGCTTGGTGATGGTGGCATGATAGCCGGATTTGAGGACAATTTATTAGGCCTAAAAACTGGTGAAAACAAAAGTTTTGCCGTTACATTCCCTGAGGACTATGGCAATAGCGAATTGGCAGGAAAAGAAGCTACTTTTGATGTCAGTGTGAAAAAGGTTGAAGCAGGGACATTACCAGAATTAAATGAAGAATTTATCGCTGCATTTGGTGTGCAGGGTGGTCTGGATGAACTCAAGGCTGAAATAAGAAAATCACTTGAGGGAGAGTTGCAGCAGCAAATCAACATCAAATCAAAAGAAGCGGTGATGCAAGTATTGTTAGACAATAATGAGCTGACTTTACCCGAGTCAATGATTACTCAGGAAGTGGCAGCTTTGCGGCAACAGGCTTTAGAAAACTTCAAGATGGAGACAGATTCTGAATTGCCAGACAATCTGTTTGAGGAAGAAGCAAAAAGACGGGTTAAGCTTGGTTTAATTATTGGCGAAATCGTTGGCAAGCAACAATTGCAAGTCGATGGACAACGCGTAGAGCAGCGTATACAGCAATTAGCTAGCCAATATGCAGACCATGATCAAGTTATTCAATACTACCGCACGAATAATCAAGCGCGTGCCAGTGTTGAATCGCTAGTGATGGAAGACCAAGTAGTAGAGTGGATTTTAGACCAGGTAGTTAAAAATGAAACTAAAGAGTCGTTTAGTGACATTGTGAAACAACGTCAATAATTCAATAAGGTGAAAACTGATATGAATAATGGAAATTCTCAAGAGCCAATGATGAATCTCGTTCCCATGGTAGTAGAGCAGTCTGCACGTGGTGAACGCGCATACGACATTTATTCGCGTTTGTTAAAAGAGCGCGTTATTTTCATTGTTGGTCCGGTTGAGGATCACATGGCTAATTTAATTGTCGCACAAATTCTTTTCTTGGAATCTGAAAACCCTGATAAAGATATTTCTATTTACATCAATTCACCAGGCGGCTCGGTGACTGCTGGCATGGCTATTTATGACACCATGCAATTCACTAAGCCAGATATTAGTACTTTATGTATAGGGCAAGCGGCCAGTATGGGTGCTGTGCTTCTAGCAGGCGGCACAGAAGGCAAGCGTTACGCATTGCCACATTCACGCGTGATGATCCACCAGCCTTTGGGTGGTTTTCAGGGTCAGGCCTCTGATTTTGATATTCATGCAAAAGAGATCCTGAAAATTCGTGAACAGTTGAATAAAGTGTTATCCAGGCATACAGGTCAAAGCCTCGAGACGATTGAAAAAGATACTGAGCGAGATAACTTCATGGATAGTGAAGAAGCCAAAGAATATGGCCTAATTGATAAAGTTTTAACCACTCGAGGCGCAGATTAGCATTTAGCCACGTTTAAAATGATGTTGTAAAGTACTGATATTAAAAGATATAATGCTGTAAGGCACAGATGCCGATGTAAAGTACTATTCTGGGTATAGATTCGCTTTTTCCCATCTGTGATTCATCATAAAATAACTTTGACAAAAACTACCCGTAGAACTGATAGGATTTCAATATGAGCGGTGATGATTCCAAGAAAGAATCCGATAACGGAAAATTACTTTATTGTTCGTTCTGCGGAAAAAGTCAGCATGAAGTAAGGAAGCTTATTGCTGGACCATCAGTATTTATTTGTGACGAATGTGTTGAATTATGTAACGACATTATTCGTGAAGAGATGCAGGACCAGTCGCCTGCCAGCGGCAAAAAACTTCCCAAGCCAAAAGAAATTAATGCCATTCTTGATGAGTATGTCATTGGTCAGGAGCGCGCAAAGAAAGTTCTTTCAGTCGCTGTTTATAATCATTACAAACGTCTTGAAGCAAGCAATGCCTCGAAAGATGGCGTTGAATTAGCAAAGAGTAATATTCTGTTAGTGGGCCCAACGGGTTCCGGTAAAACATTATTAGCTGAAACGCTGGCACGCCTGCTTAACGTGCCATTTACCATTGCGGATGCAACTACATTAACCGAAGCAGGTTATGTGGGTGAAGATGTTGAAAATATTATTCAAAAGTTACTACAGAAATGTGATTACGATGTCGAAAAAGCTCAGACAGGTATAGTCTATATTGATGAGATCGACAAAATCTCGCGCAAGTCTGATAACCCATCTATTACCCGTGATGTATCTGGTGAAGGTGTTCAGCAGGCGTTATTAAAATTAATTGAAGGAACAGTTGCGTCGGTTCCGCCACAAGGTGGACGCAAGCATCCGCAACAAGAATTTTTACAAGTCGACACAAGTAATATTTTATTTGTATGCGGTGGTGCGTTTGCCGGTTTGGATAAAGTTATTCTTGATCGTACTGAAAAGACCGGTATTGGTTTCTCGGCCGAAGTGCGCGGCAAGGAAGATGATACCTCTGTAGGTGAAATTCTGCATAGTGTGGAACCTGAAGATCTTGTGCGTTATGGATTGATTCCCGAGTTTGTTGGCCGTTTACCGGTTGTGGCAACCCTGGAAGAACTTGATTCTGATGCATTGGTTCGAATTCTTACCGAGCCTAAAAATGCTTTAACTAAGCAATATACTCGCTTATTTGACATGGAAGATGCGGAAATCGAGTTTCGCCCTAATGCGCTGACAGCTGTCGCTAAAAAAGCTATGGAACGTAAAACTGGTGCGCGTGGGTTGCGCACTATTCTCGAGAACGTGCTTTTAGATACTATGTATGATCTACCTTCTATCGAGGGTGTCACTAAAGTTGTAGTGGACGAAGCCGTTATCAAAGGAGATGCTAAACCGTATCTCATCTATGAAAGCAACGATTTCGAAAAAGCCGCTTCTGAAGAATGACCCTGCTTGTACAGACGTTGCCTTGGGCAACGCACATTGCTTCAGCAAGTGAACTTGAAAAAAGTTTCATCTGTCCTTATATAGTGTGACTATGATTCACACACAAATTCTACAGACTCAAAGGAGTCTCTAATGGCTGAGCAGCAAGAAAATAGCCCGATCGATATTTCAGACACTAGTAATATCCCTGTTTTACCCCTACGTGATGTAGTGGTATATCCGAATATGGTCATACCATTGTTTGTTGGACGCGATAAATCCATTCAAGCACTTGATGCGGCTATGGCGAATAACAAACAAATTTTGCTGGTAGCCCAGAAAAGCGCCGAACTTGATGAACCATCTTTTGATGATTTTCACAATATTGGAACGCTTTCAACTATTTTGCAGTTACTAAAACTTCCTGACGGTACTATCAAAGTATTGGTAGAAGGTGCGGAACGTGCAAAAGTGATTCGCTTTGCTGAAGAGTCGGAATATTTTACTGCAGATATTTCAATACTAAATAATGAGGAGCCTGATGACGAAAAGAAACTTGAAGTGTTGTCACGTTCTATTGTTAGTTTATTTGAGCAGTACGTAAAGCTTAATAAAAAAGTTCCTCCCGAGGTGCTTACTTCATTAGCCGGTATTGATGATCCTAGTAGGCTATCCGACACCATCGCAGCCCACATGTCACTTAAGCTTGATGAAAAGCAGCATGTGTTGGAGATTGTTTCTACCCACGAAGACTTGAGCATTTGATGAATCTCATCGAGGCTGAATTGGATGTGTTGCAAATAGAGAAACGCATTCGTGGTCGTGTTAAGCAACAAATGGAAAAAAGTCAGCGCGAGTATTATCTGAATGAACAGATGAAAGCGATTCAGAAAGAATTGGGTGACATGGAAGATGCGCCTAATGAAGTCGAAGAGCTTGCGCAAAAAATTGAAGATGCGGGCATGCCTACTGAGGCTAAAGACAAGGCCACGTCAGAATTAAATAAGCTTAAGCAGATGTCGCCTATGTCTGCAGAAGCGACTGTGGTGCGTAACTATCTTGATTGGATGGTGGGTACGCCATGGAAAAAGAAAAGCAAGATTAATCGTAACTTGGCTAATGCTGAGAATATTCTTGAAGAAGATCACTATGGCCTGGAGAAGGTTAAAGAGCGAATTCTTGAGTATCTTGCTGTACAGCAGCGAGTTAAGAAACTCAAAGGTCCTATCCTGTGTTTAGTTGGACCTCCAGGTGTGGGTAAAACTTCTTTAGGTAAATCTATTGCGCGTGCGACAGGTAGGAAATATACCCGCATGTCATTGGGTGGTGTACGTGATGAAGCGGAAATACGTGGCCATCGCCGTACTTATATTGGTTCCTTACCAGGAAAAATCATTCAGAACTTGTCCAAGATTGGTGTCAGGAATCCTATGTTCTTGCTAGATGAAATCGACAAGATGGCGGCTGATTTTAGAGGTGATCCGGCATCAGCAATGTTGGAAGTACTTGATCCAGAGCAGAACAATACTTTTAGTGACCATTACCTGGAAGTTGATTTTGATTTGTCGGATGTAATGTTTGTAGCAACATCAAATAGCATGAACATTCCAGGACCGTTATTAGATCGCATGGAAGTGATTCGCATCCCTGGTTATACAGAAGATGAAAAATTAAATATTGCTATGCGCTATTTGTTGCCTAAGCAAATTAAAACTAATGGTTTGAAAGAAACTGAGATCGAAATCACTCAAGAGTCAGTACTTGATATTATTCGCTATTACACACGTGAAGCAGGTGTGCGTAGTTTAGAAAGAGAGATTTCTAAAATCTGTCGTAAAGTTGTTAAGTCAATTGTGTTAGGCAAGGAATCAGAAAAGCTTGTTATTACGCCAGATAACATCAGTGAGTACTTAGGTGTACGCAAATTCCGCTACGGTCTTGCAGATGAAAAGGATCAGATTGGTCAAGTCACCGGTCTTGCCTGGACAGAAGTGGGAGGGGAATTGCTAAGCATTGAAGCTGAGATAGTACTTGGTAAAGGTAAAATGATGGCGCCGACCGGGAACTTGGAAGATGTTATGAAAGAGTCTATTCAAGTGGCCCAAACAGTGGTTAGAAGTCGTGCTGTCACATTGGGTGTTAGCCCTGAATTCTACGATAAAGTTGATATTCACATTCACGTACCTGAGGGTGCTGTTAAGAAAGACGGCCCCAGTGCCGGTGTCGGTATGACAACAGCGCTAGTGTCGGCATTAACCGACATTCCGGTGCGCGCAGATGTGGCCATGACTGGTGAAATCACCTTGCGTGGAGAAGTATTGCCTATTGGTGGCCTTAAAGAGAAACTCCTGGCCGCGCATCGTGGTGGTATCAAGACTGTTGTCATACCCGCTGAAAATGAAAAAGATCTTGTAGAAATTCCTGACAACATTAAAGCGCAGTTGGAAATTCGACCCGTCCGATGGATAGATGATGTCCTCGAAATTGCATTAACTGAGAAACCTACACCGTTGGAAGATGGAGAGAACCTCAGTGAAATAAAAAAGAAAATACTTGCATTGGGAAATAAAAAAGAAGAAGTAAGGCATCATTAGTCTTTATTGACAGTGAGAATCTCAAGCTGGTATAAGTTGCATTCGCATAAAAGATTGTAATCGTGTGTCTTTTATAAAAACTAAATTAATAATTTATTTTTTATATTAACTTCCTACTTTTTTTAGTTACACCAAAAACAAGTATCGGTAGATCTTTGTGCTAATCAGTATCGTGCAAGACTTCTAATAACAATCTATTCAGGGGAACACAATTCAATGAATAAAACAGAGTTAACAGAAGCGGTTGCTAATGCCGCAGATCTGTCTAAAGCATCAGCGGGAAGAACAGTCGATGCGGTGGTTGAAGCAATCACTGATGCACTTAAAAGTGGTGATCAAGTAGCCATTGCAGGCTTTGGTACTTTCTTAGTTCGTGAACGTGGTGCAAGAACCGGAAGGAATCCGCGTACTGGTGAACCTATGGAAATTAAAGCGTCCAAAGTTCCTGCGTTTAAGGCTGGTAAAGCGCTCAAGGATGCCGTAAACTAGCGCGCCTTTTGCATGGGTGCTTAGCTCAGCTGGTAGAGCATCGCCCTTACAAGGCGAGGGTCGGGGGTTCGATCCCCTCAGCACCCACCAACACGCAAATCGAACAAGGAGTGGTAGTTCAGCTGGTTAGAATATCGGCCTGTCACGCCGGGGGTCGCGGGTTCGAATCCCGTCCACTCCGCCATCTTTTACAAATAGGGGAAGATTTCATCTTCCCCTATCTTGTATAATGCCCCTTTTTTTAAATTCAAATATTAACTGAGTACTATCTATGTTGATGCAGATCCGCGAGCGAGCGAGTGGAATTTTCGCTTACATTATTGTCGCGTTACTTGCGATACCATTTGCACTGTGGGGTATCCATGAATATTTAGGTGGGCCAGCAGATCAAAACGTTGCTAAAGTCAACGGTGAAGAAATCAGCAAGCGCTTATTTGATGCTCAATTGCAGGATCAACGCCGTTACCTCAGGTCAATTCTTGGCGATTCTTTTGATAGCCTCTATAGCGACGAAAATAAATTAAAAGAAAATGTCCTTGATACTTTGATACAAAACGCTCTGTTAGGAGAAGAAACAAGAAGCGCAGGTTATCGTATTAGCAATGCCAAGTTGGCCGAACGCATTCAGTCTGTACCTCAATTCCAGGAAGCAGGTCGATTTAATCCGGTTCGTTATGAACAACTGCTTTCATCACAAGGTAGAAGTCCGGGGGAGTTTGAAGAACAGCTGCGTCAAGAAGAAACTATAAATCAGTATCAAGGTAGTGCTGTATATTCAAGCTTTTTACCTAGTAAGTATATGCAACGTTATGCTGCACTTAAGCAACAGAAAAGAAATTTTGATTACCTGCTACTTGAATCAGATCCTAGTGCTGTTGCAGTCAGTGATGATGAAATATCATCTTACTATGAATCCAATAAGCAGTTATTCAAATCTCTAGAGCGTGTCAAACTTGAGTACTTGGAAGTCAAACAAAAAGCTATTGCTGATACTTTGTCATTCAGTGAAGAAGAACTACTTAAGTCCTACAATGATGATCCCACGCGCTATCAGTCGGCTGAATTAAGAAAAGCAAATCATATTTTGTTTAAATTAGCAGAAGATGCACCAGAGGAAGAGATTACTGCTGCATTTGAGAAAGCTAAGGCAGCTGATGAACGAATTAAAAATGGTGAAAGCTTTGCGGATGTTGCCCAGGCAGTGTCTGAAGATACTTTTTCAGCAAAAAATGGCGGTAATTTAGGATACTTGACTCGCACCGATATCGATAACCCGGTATTTATGGATAAACTTTTTTCGATGCAGAAAGGTGAATCAAGTGCACCAATCAAAACCTCTCTGGGTATTCAATTAATACAACTTGATGATATTACATTGCCAAAAACAAAATCTTTTGCAGAAGTGCGCACAATGATCGAGAATGAATTGCGTGCTGAATCTTCTGAAGAAGAGTTTTACCAACAGCACGAACAGTTGTCCAATCTAACTTATGTTAATGAAGATAATTTATCTGTTGCTGCCGAAGAGCTTGATATGCAAGTCCAAACCAGTGACTGGATAGTTGGTGCAACAGCGGAGGGAATCGCTTCATTCCCTAGTGTTGTTTCTGCTGCATTCTCCGATGATTTATTAAATAAGGGCCTTAATAGTGCTGCGCTGGAAGTTGCGGATGGCCATGTCATGGTGGTGCGTGTTGCTGAGCATGAGCCGGCCGAAATTCAGCCACTAAAAGATGTTGCCGAGCAAATTAAAGCAACTTTAATTCAATCTAAGGCGCGTGGGAAATTAATAGCTGAAGGAGAAGAGGTTATTGCTGGGCTGAAAGAAAACTCTCAAGCTATGGATAGTGTTGCTAAAGAATTAAATGTTCCGTTACTAACTATTGGTTCATTGCTACGTGATGATGATTCTGCGCCGGCTGAAATTGTCAGTCGAGTTTTTTCTTTGCCTGCACCAGAAAACAATACACCAGTGTTTGATGGTGTGGAACTTAGTGATGGCAAATTGGCTGTGGTAAGGCTTAATGAAGTTATCGATGCAGATGAAGCTTCGACTAAGCTTGAGCAGGCTGAGTTAATTTCTTTGCAAGGCCGCTATGGCAGGCGCGAAATGTCAGCCATGTTGAAAGCACTTCGAGAAACTGGTGATGTAGTTGTGTTTCCTGAAAATTTATAACGGAGATAAATAGCGAATGAAGCTGCATTGGCAAATCTTAATTGCATTAGCCTTTGCGGTTGTTGTTGGTTCGTTTACAAATTCTATTAATCAAGTCAGTGGCTTTGACTTAACCCCAATCTACGAATTTTTTGGCGCAATGTTTTTAAATGCGCTGAAAATGATTATTGTGCCTTTAATTGTTTCGTCAATTATTGTGGGTATCGTCAGCATCGAGCAGGATGGTTCTTTTGCCCGCATGGGTGGTAAAACACTTGTCTATTATGTCGCAACCAGCACTATAGCGATCACAATTGGATTAGTGTTAGTAATGCTGTTTCAGCCGGGCTTGATTGATGATGTGCCGGCTAAAGATGTTTTAGGACTGCATGCAGATACTGATAAAGTCACCGAAAAGGTCAGTGATGCTGGCGCGGGTGATATTGCCGGTATTTTTTTAAGAATGATCCCGCCTAATATTGTGCATGCGGCGGCACAAGGGCAGATGCTGGGATTAATTTTTTTCAGTTTATTGTTTGGTTATTTTATCGTGCAATTGCGTGATGAATTAAAAAGCAATATGCAAAACTTCTTTGAAGGCATATTTGAAGTCATGATGAAAATTACAGACCTTATCATGCGCTTTGCTCCGTTGGGTGTGTTTGCACTGGTCGCTAATATTGTTGCAACCTCAGGTATAGAAGTATTTATTCCGTTAGCGAAATTCTTTTTTGTCGTGCTGGCTGCATTGGCATTGCATATATTTATTGTTATGCCTTTGCTGTTAATAGCAATTGGTCGTGTTAAACCAGCTAAACATTTTTCTGCAATGTCGCCGGCATTACTCACTGCATTTTCTACTAGTTCATCCTCAGCGACATTGCCAGTGACGCTAGATTGTGTGCAAGATCGAGCGGGTGTTTCCAATCGCACTTCAAGTTTTGTTTTACCTTTAGGTGCAACTATTAATATGGACGGTACTGCATTGTATGAATGTGTTGCCGCATTGTTTATTGCACAGGCTTACGGTCTGGAGCTTGGCTTCGCTGAACAGTTTACGGTGGTTGTGTTAGCGTTAATGACATCAATTGGTGTTGCGGGAATTCCTGCAGCAAGCTTAGTTGCAATTACAATTATCCTGGCCGCCATGGGTTTGCCGCTAGAAGGAATAGGGTTAATTCTTGCTGTTGATAGAGTGTTGGACATGTGCCGAACTGCAGTGAACGTATTTAGTGATTCCTGCGGCGCTGTGATTATTGCGCGCTCTGAAGGCGAACAAACTAAACTGGTTTAGGAATCTCTGATTTATTCTGGCACTTGGTTAAAAAATACCAGGCAAAAGTTCTAGATGCCCTTTCACGAAGAGCGAGAATGTTGAGTACGAGGCAAAAATCTTTGAGAAGAAGGATTTTATTATTTATAAATGACGCCCTTCGAAAAGATTTTTAACAAAGTAATCGACATTAGTAGCCTGCGTGAATAGTTTTCAGTAGCCTGTCATGCCGACAATATTGAACCCAGCATCCACATAAGTAATTTCACCAGTTATTCCGCTGGCAAGGTCAGAACATAGAAACGCGGCTGCATTGCCTACTTCTTCAATTGAAACATTTTTTCTTAATGGTGCGTTTTGTTCGACATGCTCCAGCATTTTGCGGAAGTC